>WNFO01005615.1_pt1 | contig 11003 bp, 5 predicted proteins | sample 5400251 | NCBI WGS metagenome assembly WNFO01 (sample SAMN13153354, study PRJNA577476) | soil metagenome | isolation source: 100 cm saprolite under Madrone tree | place: USA:California | collected 2016-06-14 | reverse complement strand
CCCACCGCGATATCGAACAAGTGCCGTGGCGCGATACGCGGCGGGTTGTGATCGTCGTTTTCCGTCCCATTGGCCGGTATGCTCACACGCGTGGCACCAGTGCCGGTCGGATTCGGTCCGCAGCTTGCCGGGTCATTGCTGAGCGGAGACGTGAGCGTCGCAAAGATCCTCGTGCCGCTTGGACCGGCGCAGAACAACCCGATCGCCGCCTGTTGGTCGCCGTCGAATGTCAGCGCTGTCGGAAAATCAGTCACCGCGCCGGCCACCAGACCACTGTCATATCTCCAGTTGAAGCCCACCCACGGGCCGAGCTTCCACGGCTGATACTGCAAGTGCATGGTCGAGTTGAACTTCTCGTCGTGGTCAATGCGGAACACCGATCCGCTCTGTCCAACCGTCACGCCAAGGCCGCCAACTTGCGGCGGGAAATAGCGCGCCGCCACGCTGGACATCACTACCAGTGCAGTAAATCCGTGGAAATCCGGCACGCTCGCCCGAATCGCAAATCCCGGAATCTTCGAGTTATGCCAATCAATCGGAAAAGTAATCGGCGTATTACCCAGCACGCTGAAGTCATACGCGTTGCGCGTGTACTTCCACAGATACTCGGCATCTACCACCAGGTATTTTCCAAATGCTTGCTGGAATCCTGCGTGAAACTCATTACGGAATCCCGGGGGCGAATTTGCCGGCACGCACGGAATCAGCGCCGCAATCACGGCCACGTTGCATCCTGTCGTCGATATGACCAGATTTTCGTTGAACGGTGTTTCCAGAGTCCGCGCATACGATAGGCGCAGCACGGTACTGGTCCGCTTGATGTTGTACGCGAGGCCGAGCCGTGGCTCCGCCTGGCTCGTGGACGACAACCCTCGATACAGATCACCTCGCATTCCCAAATTAAAGGACCAGTTTCCTTTGGTGATTGTGTCTTGCAAGTAGAGCGAAATCTCTTTGACGTCCGTTCGCCCAAGAAACGTGAATTGGCTGCCACCGCGAGTCAAGTCGATCGGAAGCAGAGTCGCGCACGGCGTGCCTGGCGTTGCGAAGTTAGTGGCCGGATCAAAACAGTTGACGCCCTGAGCGTCCGTTGTGGTCGGGAGCAGGTTTGGATCGACAACCCCGAACCGGTCGTTTTCCTTAAGAAACGTATGCTCAAACGTAACGCCGGCTTTGATGTTGTGAATGCCCTTGACGTAAGAGATGTCAGAACGAAGACCGGCGTTGGTCAGCTTGCGGGTTTGCGAAATGGTTTCCGAATTGATTGGCCCAAAATCCGCCAACGGATTATTGCTCGGATAATAATTGTACTGATCGCGCCGCACGAACGCGCCCAGGGTAAACACGGCGGACGGGCTGATGAGCCTGGTCCACGTCGGCGCGATGTTGAACGTCCCGATCTTCGATCTCTGATCCGTATCGCCGACATTATTCCCGCTGGCGTCAAGCACATTCAGGTTGTCGAACGTGTTTGGCGTCTGAAACCACGACCGCGTGTACTGGAAATTCCCGTGGATCGTATCCTTCTGCGATACTTGGTAATCCACGCGGTCAAAAATATTTTCCTCGTTTCCCTTGTCGTGGAACACAGTGAACTCTGGCCCGTCCAGGAAGCGGCCGCTCTGCAACCCGCTCACTGCAACGAAGTTGCCCCATTTCTGGCCTCCATACGCGAGGTTGAACCCGAGATTGCTGGTGCCAAAACTACCGTACGACGCCGTCACGCTGCCCGTCGGTGTCGTCACACCGAGCCCCGACTTCGTCGTGACTTTGATCACCAGGCTGGTCTTGTCTCCGAACTCCGCCGGCGGAGCTCCAGAGATCACTTCTATCGACTGCACCGCATCCGGCGACAGTTGGTTCGAAAACACCTTGCTGGTTTGGTCGGTGATGGGTTGTCCATCAACCGAGAACGAATTCTGTGCGTGATCGCCTAGACCATGCATGTTGCCGTTCGAGTCCGCTGCCACACCCGGAGACACCAGCGTGACCAGCGACGTCAACGATGACGAAGGACTCTCTATTGGAAGCCTGTCAATGATTTTCTGATCCACGTCGGTGTGAAACGTGGACTCCGTCTCCACCAGGTCGCCTCCGTTGGCTTCCACCGTTATGCTCGTTGCTTCCGTGCCAAGCTTCATTCCGATTTGCACCGCCGTAGGAACTGTCGATCGCACATCCACGTCTTGCGTGTATGGTGAAAATCCCGCGGCGGTCACAACCACGTGGTAAGGATTAAACGGCACGTTGGTCACACGAAAGCTTCCGTCACTTCCGGTAATCATTTCGCGTCTAAAGCCACTCACTGGATTCGAGACTTCCACCTTGGCACCCGCCACCACTCCTCCCGACGCGTCCTTTACCACACCTTCGATCGATCCCGAATTCCCCAACTGCGCTCGCGCCGGAATCGCGCCAAAGCAAAAACTCAGAAAAAGTGCCAGCAATGCAAAACTTCTAAAACTCTTCAACATTATTTTCTCCGTGCCCAGTGGGCGGTGTGTGGTTGGTGGATCAAGGCCGCCGCCTTTGGAAAAATTAACGGCGCGTCTTCCGCAGCACGCAAGCCGATCGGAGGACAATGAACTGCAGAGCAATGATTAGATGATGTGGCGTGCTAAGCGGATGGAGGTGCGCGGCCAGAACGCAGAAGCGAAACTTCGTCAAGAGCAGCCGTAAAAACGGGCCGCGAATCGTGCCAACCAGAAATTTGTGGAGCGGAAGCGATTCCGCTGAAAGTGGCGGTCAGTACCGGGGCATGCAGCGACTGGCAAACATGGCAAACCGTGTCTGGCCCGCCATTGTGTTCGTGCAGAAAGCTGCCACCACCCGCGAAATAGAACAACGCCAGGCATAGCAACGCAGCGCTAATCCGCCGCAATCGCATTCCGCTAGAGTTTTTGCGCGCCGCCATAAGAAGAGTTTACACCCCTACACTGGACTTAGACGCTCCTAAGTGCGTTCTGGTTCCGGTTTATAAATATAAATCTCGGTGGTTCGTCTGAGTTGTTGTGTCTGAGTTGTTATTGACCCACCTTCTGATCTTGCTTATCCTCTAATTGCACTTTTATGTGCTGTTACAGCCCTTCCAGCCGTTGGTTAACCGTATTTCTTGCTCTTCTTCTCCTAGGAGCGCAGTTCCATTTTTGTGGCGATTTTGCTCCGGACAACGCTGGCTCCCACATTTGTCAGACTTGCGCTACCGCAAGTCATGCGGTCGTCGCTCAAGCGCTGCTTGTGCCGCTTACCCCTTCCGTTTGTCGGTTCGAGATCCGGTGCTCCCATGCTGAAGTCCCTTCGCTTTCCTTTTCAGTCATTTCCCCACGCGCTCCGCCGTCTCTTTGGTGATCTGCACGCCCAGTTCGTAATTTTCTCGCTCAATTAATTTCCGCGGGCATTCCGCGGAACCTAAGAGGTACCTCGGAAAATGAGAATTGCTGTTGCTCTCACCGCAGGGACTCTGGCCCTGCTAGCAAGCGCTTCCGCACAAGAAGCGCCGCCGACTAACTCGACGCCCGTTCCGGCTATCGTGCCTGCTGCGCAGAGTCCCTCCGCCTCGGCGCGGATCACTCTCGATGACGCGCTGCGCCTTGCTCTCCAGCACAACCACGCCCTTCTTGCCCTGCGTTCCACCATTCTGCAAAGCCAGGCCGTGGAAACCACCGCCAACCTTCGTCCCAACCCAACGCTCGCTTGGGACGCCCAGTTTCTTCCCATCTTTCAGCCCGATCAGTTCAATAACGATTATCTGAACAACAACGCCCAATTCGACATCGGCGCCAGCTATCTCTTCGAACGTGGCAAAAAACGCCAGCATCGTCTCGCCGCCGCACAGGACGCCACAACCGTTGTCCGTTCTCAAGTTTCCGATTCCGAACGTCAGCTCCAATTCAATGTCGCTCAGCAGTTCATCAACGTTCTCTTCGCGGAATCCACTCTCGATTTTGCCAGGCAGGATCTTGCAAGCTTTCAGAAAACCGTGGACATCAGTGAAGCTCGCCGCCGCGCCGGAGATATGAGCGAAGGTGACTTGCTGAAAATCAAGCTGCAGCTTCTGCAATTCCAAACCGACGTTTCCACCGCACAGCTAGCCCGTATCCAGGCCTTAACTGGTCTGCGTCAGTTCCTGGGCTTCGAATCTGTCCCCGGCGATTACGACGTCACTGGCGATCTCGACTATCAACCACAGAACACCACCCTCACCGATTTAAAAGTGCTTGCCAGCCGCTCGCGTCCAGACTTGCTCGCCGCGCAGGAAAGCGTCACCGCCGCACGCAGCCAGGAAGCTTTGGCTCGCGCCAATGGCAAGCAGGATCTCACTGCGGGCCTCAGCTACTCGCACACCGCGGGAGTCAGCAGCGCGACCGTATCGTTTAGCATTCCCTTAGCCGTCTTCGATCGCAACCAGGGCGAAATCGCGCGCACCGGCTACGCCATCACCCAGGCCCAGCAGCAGTTCAGCGAAACCACGCAGCAAGTTTCCACCGATGTCGTGGACGCCTACGAAAATCTCCGCACCAGCGACCAGATCATTCAGCTTTATCGCGGCGGCTACGTTGACCAAGCCAAGAAGTCCCGCGACATCAGCGAGTACGCCTATCGCCGCGGCGCCGCAAGCCTCCTCGATTTTCTCGATGCGGAGCGCACCTACCGCGCCAACCAGCTCGCCTACCGCCAGTCCCTCGCCAACTACATGCTCGCTCTCGAACAGTTGCGCCAGGCCGTTGGCACCAGGAACCTTCCATGACTACATCCACCACACACAATCGTACCCGGCCATTCTTTCCTTCTCTCTTATTGATCGCGAGTCCCCTCCTTGCATTTGCCTGCTCGGGTTGCGGCGGCGGTGCGAGTGAGTCGGAATCCAAAATGACGTCCTACACCGCCAGCGAGCGTAAAGCCGACACCGCGCAAACGTTTCAAATCACGCAGGAGCAGATGGCACATGTCCAGGTTGTGCCGGTGCAAAAGGAAAATCTGCCCCGCACGCTTCGTCTCAGCGGCGCTGTCGCCTATAACGCCTTTCAAACCTCCCCTGTCTTTTCTCCCATCGGTGGACCCGTTCACGAAATTCTCGCCGCTCCCGGACAGATAGTTCAGCGAGGCCAGCCGCTTCTCCTTGTCACCAGTCCGGACTATTCCGTCGCTCGCTCCGCGTATATCAAAGCCCGCGACGCTTACGAACTATCTGACAAGCTCTTCACTCGCGCCAAGGATCTTTTCGCTCACGGCGCCATCGCGGAAGCTGACTTGCAGCAGGCAGAATCCACGCATGAGCAAGCTCATGCCGACCTCGAATCTTCCTCCGACGCCCTACGCGCTCTCGGCTTGAAGGATCCCGAGTCTGTCGCCAAAAATCCCACACCATCCACCGCGGAAATTCCCGTGATTGCGCCCGTCGGCGGTGAAATCGTCGAGCGCCTCGTCGGTCCCGGCCAGCTTCTGCAAGCCGGAGCCACGCAGTGTTTCACCATTTCAGACACCAGCACCGTCTGGGTACTCGTTAACGTCTTCCAAAGCGATCTCGCGTTCGTGCATCAAGGGCAGGACGTCGAGATTTCCACCGACACCTACCCGGAAACTTTTCGCGGAAAGATTTCTTACATTGCCCCCGCTCTCGACGCCACCACGCGCACTCTGGCGGCCCGTATCGTCACCCAAAATCCCGCCAAAAAATTGAAGAAAGACATGTACGTCGCCGCCACCGTCCGCGCCGCCCCTCTGCAGAACGTCCTCACCGTTCCTGACGATGCCGTTCTGCGCGACAGCGAAAACGAGCCTTTCGTCTACGTCCTGACTGCCTCCACCGAATTCGCACGTCGCCAGGTCACGCTTGGCCAATCCAATCACGGCCGCGTTCAGCTCAAAACCGGCGTCAAGGAAGGCGAACGCGTGGCCGCTAACGGAAGCCTATTCCTGCAGTTCATGAATTCGTTGCAGCACTAGGCATTCAAGGGAGCTCACGGTATCCAGCGATGATCCATCGCATCATCCATTTTGCGCTTCGCCAGCGCTTTCTCGTTCTCATGGTCACCGTTCTTGTGGTGATCGCCGGCATCTGGTCGTTCCGGCAGATGCCCGTAGATGCTTATCCCGATCTTTCTCCGCCCATGGTCGAGCTGGTGACGCAGTGGCCCGGTCACGCCGCTGAAGAAGTCGAGCGCCTCGCCACCCTGCCCCTCGAACTCGCCATGAATGGCACGCCGCGTCTTCAGGTCATGCGCTCCATCTCTCTCTATGGCCTTTCCGATGTTCGCCTGACTTTTGACGAAGGTGTCGATCCATATTTCGCGCGCCAAGTCGTTTTCCAGCGTCTCAGTGACGCCACTCTTCCTTCTGGCGTTACTCCCAGCATGGCGCCGCTCTTCAGCCCAAGCGGTCTTGTCTATCGCTACGTGATTGAAAGTCCCGACCGTTCTCCGCAGGAACTGCATACTTTCGAAGACTGGATTATCGAGCGCGCCTATCGCAGCGTTCCTGGCGTAGCCGACGATTCCGGCTTCGGCGGTCCCACCATGCAGTATCACGTCCTGCTCGATCCCGGCCGCCTCTACAGTTTTCACATTCCCGTCGTGCAGGTCGTCAACGCCCTTCAGTCCAACAACGCCAATACCGGCGGCGGCTTTTATTCACAGGGCGGTCAGTTTTATTACGTGCGCGGCCTCGGCCTCGTTAAATCCACCGACGACATCGGCGAAATCGTCGTCGCCAGCAACAATGGCGCTCCCGTACGCATCCGCGACATTGGTCACGTTGAAATCGGTCACGCGCCGCGCCTGGGCATCTTTGGCTTCCAGGACAAAACCAAAAATAACGATGACGCTGTCGAAGGCGTCATTCTCATGCGCCGCGGCGAACAAACTCAAAACGTTCTTCAGGCTGTCGAGCGAAAAACCGAGGAAATTAATAAAAATCTCCTGCCGCGCGACGTTCGCGTCCGCCCTTATTACGACCGCAGCGATCTGGTCCGCGTTACCACCGGCACCGTTGAAGGGAATCTCCTTCGCGGAATGATTTTAGTTTTGATCGTTTTAATCTTTTTCCTGGTCAGTGTTCGCGCTGCGGTCATCACTGCACTCACCATCCCGCTCGCGCTGCTCTTTGCGTTCATCTTCCTCCACCTCACCGGCGAAGCTGCCAATCTTCTTTCCATCGGCGCCATCGATTTCGGAATCATCATTGATGGCACTATCGTTATGGTCGAAAACATTTACCGCGAACTCAGCGAGCGTCACGGTCAGGAATACAGTCTGCACGAAGTCTTGCTGCACGCCGCCCGCGATGTTGACCGTCCCATCTTTTATTCCGTCGCGGTCATCATCGCCGGGTACCTGCCGATCTACGCGCTCAGCGGACCTGCCGGAAAACTTTTTCATCCCATGGCCGACACCATGGCCTTCGCCCTCATCGGTGCGCTCGTTATCACTCTTACTTTGGTTCCGGTGCTCGCTTCCTATTGGTTTCGCAAAGGCGTAAAGGAAAAACAAAACCGTATCTTCAACGGCATTCGCGATTGGTACTCCAGCCGTCTCGAATGGTGCCTCGATCATCCGAAAGCCACCATCTTGGTGACCGCGTTGATCTTTGCTTCTACGCTTCTGCTTATTCCTTTTATTGGTGGCGAATTTCTGCCGCATCTCGATGAAGGGGCGCTCTGGGTTCGCGCCACCATGCCCTACACCATTTCTTTTGAAGAAGCCGCCAAGTTCGCGCCCGAGATCCGCAAAATTCTCAACGAATATAAGATGGTCACCGTTGTCGGCTCTGAACTCGGGCGCCCCGATGACGGCACCGACCCCACGGGATTTTTCAATTGTGAATTTTATGTAGGCCTCAAGCCTTACGACGATAAAGCCTGGAGCCAATCTTCGATTCGCAACAAGCAGGAACTCGAAAAAGACATTCAGCGCAAACTCGAATCCTATCCCGGTGTAATCTTCAATTACACGCAACCCGCCGAGGACGCCGTGGACGAAGCCCTCACCGGCCTCAAATCTGCCCTCGCCGTAAAAGTTTTTGGTCCCGACCTCGATGTTCTCGAAAAGAAAGCCGTCGAAATTCGCAATGTCCTCGACCACACTGCCGGCTTCAAGGAATTAACTGTAGTCCGCGAACTCGGCCAGCCCAGTCTCATCATCGACGCCGACCGCCAGAAAATCGCGCGGTACGGCATCAACGTCTCCGATGTGGAAGCCGTCATCCAGGCCGCCGTCGGCGGGCAAACCGCCACTCAGGTCATTCAAGGCGAAAAACTTTTCGACATGGTGGTTCGAATGGAACCGCAATTCCGTGCGAACGCCCATGACATCGGCAATCTGCTCGTTCCCGCACCCGCGGGGCAGCAAATTCCGCTCTCGGAACTCGCCACCATCCGCGAAGCCTCCGGCGCATCCTTCATCTATCGCGAGAATAATTCGCGCTATATCGGCATTCAGTTTTCCGTCGAAGGCCGCAACCTCGAAGGCATCGTCAGGCAAGGGCAGCGGAACATCGCCAAAAATGTAAGCCTGCCCGAAGGCTACCGCATGGAATGGGGCGGAGAATATAGCGAGCTCCTGGAGGCAAAATCGCAGCTGTACATCATCGGACCGCTCGCCGTATTTCTGATTTTCATGATTCTCTTTGCCCTGTACGGCAACCTGAAATTCCCCATTTCTATCGCCTTGGGTGTCGTGCTCACGGAACCTGTTGGTGCGCTCATCGCCCTCAAACTCACGCACACTCCCCTCAGCGTTTCCAGTTTTCTCGGACTCCTCGCGTTGCTCGGCGTCTCGGTGCAGACCGCCGTCATCCTCGTCAGCTATATCAACAAGCTGCGCCTTGAAGGCCACACCATTCGCCAGGCCACACGCGAAGCTTCGCTCCTCCGCCTCCGCCCGATCATGATGACCGCTCTCGTGGCCTGCCTCGGCCTTCTTCCCGCCGCCATGTCTACCGGTGTAGGCAGCGACACGCAAAAACCATTCGCCATCGTCGTCGTCGCCGGCCTCATCTCTCGTCTCGTCCTCGGATTCTTCCTCAATCCCGTCCTGTACGAAGTAGCCGCCCGCGAAGGCGACCGCCTGCAAGTCTAATCTTGTTCAAAAAACTCGCCAAGAAGCGGCTGCTTTATCCCGCTAGTTCGACTAGCTGATGCTTATTTTCCTGCGCCAAGTTGCGCGGTCTTCGTAGTGGCCAGTCTTTAGACCGGTGCTTTTTCCGTTAGACGTTGTTCCCTATTCAGGCCAACGCTGCGATCTCTGTTCTCCGTGCCCTCTGCGCTCTTATCTCGGTGCCCTCTGTGTTAAATTCATTCCTGGCACAGTCCGCGGAGGATCGAAATGTCAGAACCAACCTACGAAGAATTAAAAGCCCAACTCGAACAAGCACAAAAACAACTCGGCTCAAAAAAGAGCGGTGCTCTCGATTTTCGTGTCGGCGAAAAAGGCGGTGTCAGCGTCTATGGCCTCGGACGTTTCCCCGTCACTCTCTATTACGAACAATGGATCCGCCTGCTCGGCGCCTCCCAAGAACTCAAATCCTTCCTCGAAGAACAAAAATCCGCCGGCAAACTAAAGCTCAAGGAATAGTCAAGGGATGGTCTCGGCGACTGCTTCACGGGCGGCGGCCGATGTCCCTTACTTATAGCAGAGGTTATGGGTGATAAACTCCCGCCGATCTCGGGCTTCCCGGGCCCCTCTTGCTTGCAAGGACTTCAATGCCTTCTGCGCCCGATTTACCGGACTCGAGTCGAGGTGTTTCCATCGGCGCGCGACTGTTCCTGTTTCTTGTTTTGCTTTTGATTGGCGGCGCGATTCTGCGCTCCGCAATCGCCACCCGGCTCGATAGCTGGACTCAGGACGAGGGTTATCACACGGTCGCTGGCGTTTCCTACGTCCAGTGGGGGTGATTACCGCCAAGCTTTGGGTGGGCGCCATCGTCTCGCTGACAGGATTTCATCCCAGCCCATTTCGCGTTCTGCACGACAAGCAAGACGAGCGGGACTGGCTGGAGTGGTGCTGCAGCGAGCTTTCTCACGTCACTCTGGATGGCTTTCCGTACCTGGCGCTTTTCGTCTTTACTTCGACGTCATCGCGGTCCGTTTTTCGCGTGCTGGTTGCACGGCAAGCACGGCCTCCATCGTCGAGGCGTGTATCGCTAGAAGTCGGTGTAGGGCTGCGTCGGCGCCGGCTCCGTCGCCCGATTCGTGTTTTGCATGCGCCAGCAGCTCCAGCGAAAATGCATCGTCGGTTGCCTGCTCAAGTTCAGGAATCGCTTCGCTAAACTTTTTCTGCTCAACAAGCCACGCGCCGCGCAATGCGTGCAATTGATCGCCGATGAATTCGTTTTCTGTTGAGTCATACCTTTGCTGCATCACTCGAATACACACATCAGCCATCGCCGGATTTCCCGCATGTATCGAGCGCACTCCGCGCCAGCGGCGAATCACCGCCATATGCTCGTCGCGCGTAACCGTTGCCAAGTCTTCATCGTTGCGAATCGCATCTTCCGCTGCATCCAGGTGTTTCATCGCTGCAAGATCGTCGCTTTGATATAGCGCCATTGCCTCGTGAAAACCGGCTTGCAGGTCTGTGTACTTTTGCGCTTTCGCTTCCGCCACCAGTGCCGAGTATTCCCGGTCGGCGAATCCGTACAAGTTGTCGCGAACGTAACTCAATGCGATTGACGACCGGTATTCCAGGCTGCGCCGCGGATTTGCCGCAACCAGCGCGGATTTGTGATAGGCCTCGCGCGCCGCATCCTGATTGCCCAACATCGCGAACACATCACCCAACTCGTGTTGGGACGGTCCAAACGACGGATCCTTTTTCAGCGCCGCTTCAAAGTGTGCGCGCGCTTCATTGAATCTGCCGGCCTTGAACAGAATATCTCCGTACGAGTCTTCCGGATTCGCATCGGTCGGCATCGCCGCCACATAACGCTGCATCAAGGTTTCCGCACGCGCCATATCGCCCATGGCCGCGTAGGCGTACCCCAGCCGATTCAAAACCGGAGTGAACTCC
>WNFO01007234.1_pt1 | contig 11005 bp, 10 predicted proteins | sample 5400251 | NCBI WGS metagenome assembly WNFO01 (sample SAMN13153354, study PRJNA577476) | soil metagenome | isolation source: 100 cm saprolite under Madrone tree | place: USA:California | collected 2016-06-14 | reverse complement strand
GTCGAGGGCAAAGACAGATAGTTCTCCCTGGGTATCGAGTGTGCGGGTGACGGGGGCAGTAAACGTGGCATGGAAAGAGCGGCGCGTCTGGGTGCCAAAGGAGACATTCGCTTCAAACGTTTCCCCACCGCCGAAAACATTTCTTATTCTACTTGTCGCGCTCTGAAAGGCAACGACGACTGGTGAGACAAATATGGGCATGCGGGGAATGGTGTGGATAGCGCGCACCGCGTTTCCCTCGCTGTTCCCGACTTCGGTGGAGGTCTTGAGAAAGAATCGGGGTCGCTCTCGGGTAGTAAATATGACATCGACGTCGCCGGGCTTTGCTGTGGCGTCTGCGGAGGGCTCCAACCGTGCGTGGACCGCCTGGAAGATGTCAGACTGGACGAGGTAGTGACCTATGTCACGGGTGGCACTCAGAACATGGAATGTCGGATGCCGATGCTGACATCAATCGGGCGCCGGTAGAAAACTGGTGGCTTCTCGCTAGGACGCTCTCTCAACGTCTCTCCAATGGCCTCGATGCACTACGGGACCCCCTCGTCCCTCCCCTCGGATTATGCTCTCCTGTCGCGCTACGCTAATGCCAGAGAAACGACAAACAGTGATGATCCAGTTGATGACTTTTATCGTGACTCGAGCGAACCATCTGACGCCCTGGACAATGTGACCTACAACAGACCACCCACCAGACGCCTCAGCTTCCCTTCTCCTTACTTGCGACCTCTGCAACCCAAACTACCAGAGCCGTTTGCCTCAAAGGCTTCCGTCCCCAATGAATTTTCACCACTCCTTGTTCCACGTATTATAGAGGAAGAGACCAATCCAAGCATTGATCCAGTCCACTCGCAGAGCACTGCCAAGGTTTATCGTGATGAGTTTCGCATCTTGGTCAAGTACTCGCTCCCAGTTTTCGGGTAGGCTTCGTCTTCGCACACTATCTTTGACCTGATGCCCCGTGTACAGCTCTCATCTTCTTGAATACTCCCTCTCAATCGCATCTGTCATATCCCTCGGGCATCTTTCGACAGTTTCGCTCGCAGCGTGCACGCTTGGTATGATGACGGCCAGTGTCACTGGCTACAGCATCATCCAGGGCCTCGCTAGTACGCTGGATACTATGTTGCCCAGTGCTTGGACGTCGCCCCAGCCCTCGTTCTGCCAGCCCGTCTACTTTCTTTGGTTCAATGCAGAGTCAATTCTACTCTTTTTGCACCAACAGCCCGATGTCGCTCACCTCGCTGCAATATATCTCAAATATGCTTCCATTGGCCTCCCTGCGTATGCCTTCAACAGCATATCTCGGTATGCCCTATGTCCCAACTCGGGAAATGCCCTGACGGTCTTGTAGTCGATATTTCCAATCGCAGGGTCTCTTTGCGGTCCCGACCCAGATCATTCTCGTGGTCGCGCCCATTAACGCAATTCTTAACTACCTTCTTGGTATCCAGGCGTCTCTTTTGACGTAAAACACTCACTGATCTTGGCGCCAGTGTGGGGTCCTGAACCGATCGCTCTTGGATTTATCGGTGCCCCGCTCGCAACGGCTATCTCATTCAACTTGATTTCGATTGCCTCTATCGTATATGGGTTTTTCTTTGTTCCACACACCGCCTGGCATCCCTTTTCGCGCCGTAGTTTCACAAGCCTAGGCATTCTTCTTCAGCTGGGTATGGGAGGCGTTGGTCAGTCTTATCGAAACATCATCTCCCCACTCCTGACAACCTATGTTTACGTACAGTGCAAACGGCGTCCGAGTGGTGGTGTTGGGAACTCATCGGCCGTGAGTCATTTTTCTTCCGAGGGCTGGAATGGCCTCGCTAATGAGGTAATACCTAGTCGCCGCCAGTCTGTAAGCTACAAGCGCTCTGGTTTCCACAGTTTGCTAATGGCTAAGCTCAAACCAGCCTCGGACCTACGGCTCTAGCAGCACAGTCGATATTGTTAGTGTCCGGATCAACTTCGTTCCAGGCGCCTTTCGCAGTGGGTGTGGCGTCTGCTGTCAGGTAATCGTTCATGGTGATCGCCTATATTTCCCTGCTCTGATTCCACGGTAGAATAGGGAATCTCCTGGGAGAGCAAAATGCGCACCGTGCATGGGTAGCTACGAGGATGACAATGTTCTTGGCTCTTATCGTTGCAGGAATCTCCAGGTAACGGGCAACTTCCCTTTACGTGGCTAGCCGCTGACGATAACGTTCAGTTCGATATTCTTGATATTCAGAAATAAGTGGGGTTACCTATTCAATGATGATCCGAGTTCGTCCTTATTCATGTCTGCGCCACGCCTAATGGCAAAGTCTCACCATCTCTACAGATGTCGTCAAGCTGGTGGCATCGATTCTCCCTATCGTGGCTCTATTCCAAGTGTTCGACGGTCTTAATGGTGTCAGTGGAGGGATACTAAGAGCCCGAGGGAAACAGGCGCGTTTTGGCATTCCTTTGCCCGAAGTGGACTTGACATTTCTGTGGGACAGTTCACCGGCGCCCTAGTGAATTTTAGGTATGTTTGCCATTGTATTATATTTTATGGCTAATTGCGACCTCTGCCTAGCGCCTACTATGCGCTCGGTGAGTTGTCCTCGTTGCTTTTGAACGAGCCGGGCTTTGACCGATGTCATGAGCAGGTGTTCCCATCGGCATCTGGTTGGCGTTTCGACGCAATATGGGGCTCCATGGCCTGTGGTACGGCCTGACAGTGTCGCTCGTATATGGCTCTGCGGTGGGCGTGTGGCTAGGGCTGAGGACGGATTGGAATAGGGAGGTGGAAAAAGTGCGGAAGCGGCTTGAAGCCGATAAGGCAAATTGGGATGCGAACGGGACAGGCAATGGCGAGGGCGAGGGTGCAAGAGTGTGATCAAGGAAGTCGATCGCTGATGGATTTTCATGACCCATAAGAGGTCAGTAAAAGTGGGGATGGGGAGGACTTGGAGGAATATATGCCATGTCGTAACGACTGAGACGGACTCGTGGAAGATGTCAGTTGTATATAGCTACCGACTGTGATAGTCGGAAAAGATTTCAGGTGATTGTCAGTAACGACGGTCAGAGATACTAAGCCCTGAGGCCTCTGAGGACTGGATGGGATCGGGTGCAAGCCCGGGTCAAGGTAGGGAGGGACTGGTTGTGCATCAACATCTGAAGCGTCCGGTGGGCTCGCTGGCAATACAAGGTAACGCTGATGTTAGGATAATCTGGACGTACCGCTTAAAGACCACGCCCAGTTCCCTTCCCGACACCCACAGCTTCTCGAAGGCCCAAATGCGGCACGGCTGATGCAAAAAAGCGCGATTCATTTCTTCTTTCTTTCCTCGCATTCTCGTCTCTTTGATGGACGCTCGAAAGCAGGGGTGCTTTTGAGAGGGCGACATGGGTACTGTGATGGAGGCGACACGAAAAGTTGCAAAATGTGTGCAAAAAAAACACGGAATCAATTGTACACATAAACTCCACCACTCTGGGCATAGACTCTGAATGATGTTTTCTTCTTATGGCAAAATCTTGTCGCTATCATGTTTTCGTGGGAAAGAGACGGGCAGACTATACAGCATATGGGTCCCTTGGGCCTCGCTGCCTGTCTCCAAGTTACATCGACTGGCAATCTTCTCCAATTTTTTAATGATCATCATGATGGTCCTTACGTGGCTGCTTCTACTGCATGGCGACTTCTGGTCTTCTCGCCGCAGCCCCTCGCTCTCACTACGCTATGACCAATTAACCATTAACCGAAACTCCATTTAAAGCCGACCCTCGCACATCAGAGAACAATCCTACACCACGCCCCACATTGCCCGTACAATATGAACGACATGTCCGCAAAAGAAGGGTCAAGCTCAGACTTTAGACTCAACGAGAAAACTAGCATTGTGAAATCGCAAGGATATCACTCGGATATCGACTTGACCACTTATCACGAACAGTGTGCTGGTCGACTAGTCCTCGACCCCAAGTGCGTCCGGGCCTATTTTCTTTCTTTCTTCGCTTAGCCACACCTTTCCGATTACCTCCATGTGACAGGGAGGCATGCGTTGAGTTTGGCGATACCGTCGCATCGCGCCTGAAGCTCTCACCCGATGGAAAGATTGTCCTTTGGCCGCAGCCAAGCGATGACCCGGAAGACCCTCAAAACGTCCGTCTGGCTACCTTCTATACACCCGAAGGCTCCGATCACGTGATATTGACATTGTGTCTTTTTAGTGGTCCGAACGGCGAAAGACCGTCCAACTGACGATCGTCATACTCGCTTCGATTGTCGCCGACTTTGATTCGGGTATCGGTCAGTATAGCAAAGAGAAAGGCCATACTTGCCTGTTATTGATGCAATTCGTTCTTTGTAGGCCTTGCGGCCCTCTTCTCGCTCGCGAAACAATACAATACGACAGCTAGTGAAATCATCAACCTTACGTCCAAGTATGTATCTCTGCTGCTTTTGTGTTCGTATGGCTGTGTGCTCACGATTTTCAGCTGGAGTATATTTCTACTTGGTGAGTAGACAATGGCCTACGTTATAATACGACAATCTGAAGGACGCACGGGACAGGATGGGGTGGTCTTTTCGCAGTGATGATCATTCGTCGCTACGGTCGATTGCCAGTCCTCTTTTGGTCGCAAGTGCGTCAGACGCTGTAAAGTGTATAATCCCATTTTGATTACTCGACAGCTTATCGCCCTCGGCTTCCTTATTGGTTGCACCTTTGCACCTAACCTGAAAACGTTCGCTGGTCAGCACATTTATTGGGGTACTTGAATCGCGAAGTGATGGCTTGTTGTTATATGAAGCGATGCGGTGCTTGACAGCATTTTTTGGGTTCGTGGACAAGCCATATTCTACTTAGAGGTCGACTGAGGGATTTCAACTCCACACAGAACGTGCCCCCAGGTGACGGTATGAAATCACTCATCAAAGGTATTTATGAAACGGCCTGATGAATTTATAGGGACTTTATGTCGTCACGGACATGTATCCCTTTCATCGCCAGGCGCGAATGGTAGGCAAATCTTTATAATCGCAATAGCCTATCGCCTGACAACTTTTGTTTAGATTAATATCTGGACTATGGGTTTCATGTTCGCGCCCTTCCTCTCGCCTTTCGCGTTTGGATTTCTCGTGACACGAGCAAAGTCAGTTTTCTCTTTTCATGCTTGTGCTCCCCTAATGACGATCTTTTTTTTAGCTGGAGGTGGACATATGGAATCGGTTCTATGTACAGCTTATTCGTTGTCCTCGTCATCGCCTGCTTTGGACATGAGACGTAAGTGTATGCGTCTACAATATGGCACACTTACAACTTCGAGTAGGATGTATGATCGGGGCGGGAAAATTCCCTCATCACCACAAACAGACGGTCTACGCTATCGTATCGAGACGCTCGTGGGCATAACTGGAGTCAAGATGGCCAAGTACCGGGTGAGCTGGTACGAAGCCGTTTCCGCCCCATTCAAACTGTTCTGGCGCCCACACTTGCTGAGTATACTGGTCTTTGAGGTACCTCACTTTACATGAACCTGAGACTGCACTCGCGGTTAACCGAGTAAAACCATGTATAGGCCGTTTTGTTCGGTTTTGACATTGGCGTCAACGTACGTGCACTGCAACGTTTAATAGCGAGACGTTTCTTTAGTCCCTTCCTCAGGTTACGAATTCTACTTTCCTTAGCACTCCGGCCCCCCTGGGGTTCGGATTTTCTCAAGATGGTATAGCTGGCGTGTATGCTACGCCATTGGTTCGTGATTCTATCTACATGGTCACATCAGAGATCAGAGTCCTCTACGCAGGTCGCCGTCACTATCGGTGAGATTATCGGCCATTTCTTGAACGATGCCATCATGCGTATCACCACGAGACGTAATCGAGGTGTTTTCGAGGCCGAAAGTCGACTGTGGTGGGTATGGTCGGCCTGTCTTAGCGAAGTGTGGCCACTAATAGCTCAATTAACGACGGCCACGCGGATACATAGGGCATGCTACGTAGCAGTTCCGCTATACGTCTGCGGCTTTGCCGTGCTCGGCGTGGCCCTAAAGGACCACAATTCAGTTCCCGCGTTTGTGATGGGTTGGGGAATACTTGTGGCCGCTGTCATGATGAACACCGTGGCAGTTTGTGGGTCTCTCTATGTCCATACTCCTCTCGTGAAGATTCAAGGTCTCCTTTACCCTAGATGCCTACACCAACGACTGCTTCCCGAAACACCAGGGGGAGATTAGCGCCCTGCAGAACCTCGCGCGTGTGCTGGGAGGATTCAGCGTTGGATACTTTCAAGTCCCATGGGCAACAAAGCGCGGAGCATTGCAAACGTTGGGCTGTGAGGCTGCGTAGGTCATCTTTTTTAGAGCAGGAATGGCCTTCTGATGACTTCCTCTTACTTACAATATCCTAGCATTGTTGCTGGATTGTTTGTCCTCGTTGTTCCAATGATTCAGCTCACCGGTAGGACGTTGAGAGTGCGTGACCCAACTACCTAGTTTTTAATCTGGCGACTCAATCTTCTCCAGAGGCTCTACTCATATTAGGCATAGCCTTTTATCAGTAGTTGGCATCATATAACCACCCACGTCGCACGTCGCACTGCTTGTCGCCTCATATTGGGCCTTGTGTCCCCTAGGTGTAGGCATGCTTGGGTTTCGAGTACAGAATTGGTCTAATCTGTGCCCCCCAGTTTGTACACCTCTTGGAGGCTAGTACTTAGTATGCAACTTGTTCAACAAATTCATGGTAATTCCGGCGATAATCTCGTCATTCGTTTTTGAGTTTCATTCTTGGTAACGCGCCAGGCCGGGATGCTGTCCACCCTGTGGACTTTTCGAGATGCGTGAGGTTCACTATTTATCAACAAGCTCTCGAATCATCATGTCGGGACATGTGCGCATGAGCATATCCGGGCGCTATTCTCTACAACGCACATGAAAGAGGACACAAAATGTCATCAGAACCGACTTCATCAGCACCCCTGAGAACATCGTTTTTATGTGGATGTTCACTTGCCTTCATTCAAGTTATAAAGGCCAGGGCATCGACGGTGAGGCGCACGTTGTCTTCGCAACCGCGATGTGAACTCGAGAGGCCTGGCCTAACGTTGCGTCGCGTCGCGTTTGGGGGCATCTTCTCATGATGAGGTGGTGGAAATTACGTCGATCTCCTTAATCGAGCAAGCATTTCCGAGTCCGGTCAGTCTTTCTTGAACAACTCTGGACTCGGAAAACGATGAGAGATGGGATGTGTGCGAAATAAGGAAGCCACCGGCTAGTCCCTTCTCGAATAGCCCAATGCGAGCGAGCCATTTCCGAGTCGTCTATGGCGGGCGCAGCCGCGGCTAATGAGAACCAAGTAGCTCAAAGGACTCGGCACTAGTCTGGCAGGTACATAAACCGCCTCGGACTGTACAGTATATGCCGTTAAACCTATCTAAGCACAGGGCGAGGTGCAAGGCCCTTCCGTGAACTGTGGACTCGATATCCAACACACTCATGGGATAAGCCGTGGTGTGATGAACGGGTGCGAGTGCGTGGGGTAGGATGATGACGGTGCTGACAAAGCGAGCGAAAGTTGTGCTGGCAAGTATGATGGCCCGGGGATCTGCATAATGCCGTCGTAGGGCATGGGAAGCGACAGGAACAATTAATTTCCTGCGTTGAAGCTTGGAAAGCGGTAGGTGGTGCTCCGACAAATGCGCATCTTGCCACTAAAAAATTTATCAGGGGCGAGCAACCTTTCCACGTCCTCGATGTAGTAATCAAGTGGAGTTTCCCAGAGGGCAGTAAAATATGCCGTTCTTCCTCCAGTTTCGGTCCAGAAACACAATCAAATGGTACTGTCTGTACGATATCCGATGTCAACGGAGAAGGGAAGGGAAGTATGAGAGGTTTACAGCGAATGATCGCATTCGGTATACAGTAGTACTGATGAAACTTCCATTTGATCATTGGTGCACACCGTTTTCCAACAATAACGCCAATCGTTCCCCTTCAGTGTGGGACCAGGGCTACCTAGCCAGACTTGCGGTCGCTGGATAACTGATCGCCGTCACCGGAACCTCCTCATTAACTGTATTGCCGAGATAGGGGCAGGCGTGCCTGAGAAAAGCTCGGGGAAGTCCATGGTGAGCACATTTCTGTTGAGGGAACAGAACGATGAACCGGAGCCAGACTCCCGAAGGAGTCGGGAGATAGGTGGTTATGTGGCAAGGGCGCACAACGGTCCCCTCAGATATAACAGGCTTAGCCCAAAATAGTTGTTGGTTTCGTGAGAAGAGATTTGTCACCGGGGGCAAAAGGACATCATCATACAGTACCGTGACGAAGACATTGTTGGGTCCTGACAGCCTTGTGCCTTATGCAAAAAGTGGTGCAGTGTACTACTGTAGCACCCCAGAACGCTATGCCCACGGCAATCCCGTTGGCAGGGGTCTTTAAAATTGAACCTTAGTTCTGCATTTTTGCCTCGTTCCTCAGACAACTTCCTCGTTTGTGCGTTTTGACTTTGCTGCATTCTGACTCGCCCCAAGGTCGACTATGGGAACCCCTTAGGAGCCCATGTCCATCCTAGCCGTCGCAGACCCCGATGTAACGCTAGGAATGTGCATGTACCTTGATTGACGTGGAGTACATGTGGGGCGATTTCCGACGCCACTGATCCTCTTTGCATCCGCCAACATCTCCAACATCTTTATCAAATGTTATGATAGTCCGAGGACTTACGTGTGTTCTTCTGTGGACGCTTCGGAGGTTTTACCGGAGAGTCAGCGCCTCTCTGCAATATCGCGATTACCGGAACTCCACATAAAGCTGACCTTCCCACATCAGAGGAAACCCCGCCCTTTGACGATATGTCTCAAGGAAGCTCAAGGACAGCCCTCGGAGAAAAGGGTGACATCGAAGGAACGCGCGGAAATCCCTCAGAGATTGACTTGACCAGGTATCATGAACAGCGTGTCGGCCGACTAGTCCTTGATCCCGAGTGCGTCTATTGTTTTTATTTCCTAGTCGGTCTTACCAACCACTCATGCAACAGAGAGGCGCGCATTGAGTTTGGTGATAAGGTTGCATCGCGCTTGAAGCTTTCACCAGACGGTAAAATTGTCCTCTGGCCTCAGCCAAGCGATGACCCAGAAGACCCTCAAAACGTCCGTCTGTGCCTCGAGAGTATCACTGACTACAGTGATGTTGACCTTATAACTTTTCAGTGGTCCGAATGGCAGAAGGCTATCCAATTGATAATCATCACACTCGCTGCAGTTGTCCCCGACTTCGATTCGGGAATTGGTTAGTATAGAATACACCATATTCACTGGTATTGAAGCCCGTTTGTTCAATGTAGGCATCGCGTCCCTTTTCGCCCTCGCGAAACAATACCACACCACACCTGGCAGGATTAACAACCTTACGTCTAAGTATATATCTCTGCTACTTCTTTGTCCGCGCAGCTGGTGCTCACGTTTTTCAGCTGGAGCATTTTCCTCATCGGTGAGTAGCTAATGTACTTTGTCACGATACAGCAATCTGAAGGGCGGATGGGACAGGATGGGGTGGTCTCTTCGCAGTGATGTTTATTCGTCGCTACGGCCGCTTGCCTGTGCTCTTTTGGTCGCAAGTACGTCAGACGCTGTAGAATGTTCAATCCAGCCTCATCGCCTAACAGCTTCTCGCCCTCGGCTTCCTTATTGGTTGTACGTTTGCACCAAATCTGAAAACGTTTGCTGGTCAGTACTTTTTTGTACGCTTCGAAACCTATCTGATAATCTATCGTGATGTGAAGCGATGCGATGCTTGACAGGATTTTTTGGGTTCGTGGGCCACTCGTATTTTAATATATGAGGTGGACTGACGGGTTTCAACTCCACACAGAACGTGCCCCCAGGTGACGGTATGAAAATACACAATCAAAGTGATTATGAAACGGTCTAATGGCCTCATAGGGTCTTTATATCGTTACCGACATGTATCCTTTCCATCGCCAAGCGCGAATGGTAGGCAACTCTTCACTATCTCAATCACTTCCCATTAAAAAAATTTGTTCAGCTTAATTTCTGGACTATGGGTTTCATCATGTCGCCAGCCCTCTCGCCTTTCGCCTTTGGTTTTCTCGTAGCCCGAGCAAAGTTGGTTGTCCCTTTTATTCCAGCGATCCATTCTCCTGACGACACTTTTTATGTCAGTTGGAGATGGACATATGGAATTGGCTCCATGTACGGTCTATTGGTTGTTTTGCTTATCACCTTTTTCGGACGTGAGACGTAAGTTGGTGCATCCCACTATGACACACTGACTCACAACCCAGAATAGGATGTATGAACGCGGCATGAGACATCTCCCATCCCGACCAAGAAGTAGTCTACGTTATCGTATCGAGACCCTTGTGGGGATAACCGGGGCCAAGATGGCCAAGTACAGGGCAACCTGGTCCGAAGCCATTTCCGCGCCGTTTAAACTCGTTTGGCGCCCACACTTATTGAGCGTACTGATCTTTGAGGTGCCTCACCTCTCATGACACTGAGACCGTCCTCTCCGTTAATTGAGTAAACCACGCACAGGCACTTGTATTCGGTTTTGGAATTGGCATCAACGTGCGTGTACCGCGACCACCTTCAATTCTATTTAGCAAAAACATTTTTTAATGCCTTCCTCAGGTCACGAATGCTGTTTTCATCGGCACTCCGGCCCCCCTAGGGTTCGGATTTTCTCAATTTGGAATCGCTGGCGCGTATGCTACACCAGTGGTTCGTTCCCCGTCCTGGGAAGCTCTACGGTCGCTTATGAGGAACTTCTACGCAGGTCGCCGTCGTAATTGGTGAACTTATTGGCCATTTTTTGAACGATGCCATCATGCGTGTCACGACAAGACGTAATCAAGGTGTTTTCGAGGCCGAAAATCGACTATGGTGAGTACAGTCGGAATATCTATTGGGACATGGTTCTTAACGGCTCGGTGGCGCCCCCCGGACTTATAGGGCGTGTTACATAGGAGTTCCGCTGTACATCTGTGGTTTCCTTGTGCTCGGTGACGCCCTTA
>WNFO01005614.1_pt1 | contig 11005 bp, 11 predicted proteins | sample 5400251 | NCBI WGS metagenome assembly WNFO01 (sample SAMN13153354, study PRJNA577476) | soil metagenome | isolation source: 100 cm saprolite under Madrone tree | place: USA:California | collected 2016-06-14 | reverse complement strand
TGTGTTTATTCTTGAGTCTCGCTTCCAACGCCCATCTTTGTGCGCGTAGTTCGGGCATTCTAACAGGAAATGCCTCACTATTTCGGAGCTAGCTCCCCAAGCTGGACGCATCGCGCTGCCGCCTGCATGATATCCGGCGGGAACACCCAGGATGCTGTCATGTTGTGGCACCCCCAAAGGTTGAATGCGGGAGGGCCACTGATCAGCAGAGACGGTTGTGAGTGGGGGGGTAATGGTAATTACTGGGGACGCCGTGGGAGAGAAGCATTCGATGGCGCACCCTGGGGTTCTGTGAAAAATCCAACTGGGATCTTGCCTGGATCCGTACGAGATGTTGGGGGAAAAGAGGGCCCAAAGGATTGTTCGTGATTTACCACGATAGGCGGCGGTGTTACTGTGTGGGTACCGCCGCCTAGGCCTTCAGGCGGACCTGTAGGGAGTCTGTTCTCTCGTCGATTGCCCCAACGCCTCTCGAAATGCAGGCCCTGAAGGCTGTAAGGCATATTACTGATAGATGGAGGGAAAACTAACCCGGAGAGGCATAGAGGAGCCAAAACTGTTCCGGATATGGCCGGGGAAGTCCCGTCTGGGTTGTCACCCATTGGGAGGGATCTTTTTTTTTTTGGCTTTGGCCGTCTTTCGCAGCACAGCGGCTGTCAGGCCCAAGTTGCGATTAATCATATTGGCGAGAGAAGGCAACTTGAGCCCTGTGAATGTGTATTACTGGCAAAGCTCCGCCAGGTATTAGAACTATTAGTGTTCCTGCTACTGCAGCAGTTTGCGTACCTGTTATCAAACACCGCTAATCGCCAAAAACCCGTACTGTCCGGGTGCCATATGGACTTGCAGCTAATGCTGTGGCAAAGAACAAGAAAAGGAATGAGAATGCTGAAAATCAAGATCAATCGGAAGATATAGTTACACATCACTCGCCATGCGGTCCTGGCGCAGCCGCAGAACTTTGCCAACGGCAACGAGATGTTATTTTGATGCATTGAGCAGAGATTTGGTCCTGAGGGTTTTCTTGAACCTACAGGGGGAAGGAAATCGACTCTAGGTTGACCCGGATCCGGTTACGACGTAGGGCTTAAGTATCGGAGAGAATGAAAGGGCAGCGACCAGTATAACAAATTGGATTTGATGAGTGGCGACGGCGGAACGTAATCATGCTGTTGAGAAATCGATCAGTTGATCAGTTTATTGCATCTGTCAGGGTGCCGTTGTCGTCCTCGTACCAGTCCCATGGTATTGTTCTCCATCAGAACCCGAACAGAACAGCAATGAGGGTAGGGAAGGCGGTGGTGCCAACATTTGGGTCTGCCCCGTCGCACTGGCATCTGTCGAGTCGGACTAAGGGCTTCCCCCAAGCATAGAAGAGGAGATAGTAACGGGTCTCTCATCGGGGTGTTCAGAGAGATAACAGGGCAGGTTCCCACGAAAAAACAAAGCTGGCGCTCACTCTAGGGGATAGAAGACTGCCTATCAAGCCTGGATCTCCGCCCAGACCGTCACCTGCCCCTATAGAACGCACGTTTGTTCAATATCTCCTCGCGGCGGAACGTAACACCCCTTGGACCAGAGTATGTGACACAGCCGACCCGTATATCCCAGCTTAATGCACGAAAAGCAGAGTGCGGCGGCGGCGATGCGATTATGCCGTAGCTTTAGGCTGACCTAATCGACATATTTGGCTATGGCAAATTGATCATGCGGACCCCGGCTGTCATTGTGGAAGATTCCACGAAGTAGACGGATCCCCCTGGGAGATTCAGATAGTTGCCAGCCAGGGGAAAATGTCGATTACGAAGGGGGTCGACACCATGACGTGTGGCGTTTGGCATATCGTGTCGGCCGTTGCATTGTTTTGCCTGACAGTTTGCAGAGTGGGTACGGAGGGTCATATCGACAGCCATGGGGTCAGCATTCATGCTTTTTGGCTTACTGAGTGCGCTTGTCCGTCTTCCAAGTCATCTGCCGGTTTCGTTGACTTTTAAACACGAACCATGCACAGTCTTGTCGGGCATGATCTTCTCCGGAACGCTGCCTGTCTTCCCACAAATGAAGATAGAAATGTGTCAGCTGGTTGGGTCTCCCGCCGGTATTCCCAGCCTTCAGCCTTGCATTGTCGTCCTATTGGTAGACGGACAGGGGCAGGGCACGAGAAGCATGTGGTTTCCAAGGTGCGAGTTGACATTACCAAATTAAATCAATATCCTGACTGATAGACACGCTCGAGTCGGCTTTGAGACCTACAGTGGCAAGATTGCGCCATCCATAAGACTCAAGTTTTTCGCGTTGTCATGACACCTTCGACCTGGCTATTGTTCTACAACAACAACAAGGACAGCGCGCCAGCGTTGAGCTTCAAGTGCTTTGTGCCTTCATTAAGAAGATGTGATGTTAGTGAGCAAACGCGAGATTGCTTTCCTGACAGCTAATCTGTGGCAGGATGTTTTTATGCTGAAGTGAGGGTGAAGATAGCCAAGCTGCTCCGAATGTTTTGCGAATTTGCGTAGTAGTACGTGAAAGTTGGGTGTCACCACGTGATCTGGGTTTGTTCAAGTTGTGGGGAAAAAATTGACGTGAAAATTGAAGGCGATACAATTCCGTGCTGACTCCGCGCTGACAAACAATCAGAATCCAACTTGAGAGCCAGGCAAGGATACTACTCAAGAACGTTCTTGGTGGCATGTTCGGAAGATCGATTAGCCTTCCACAGCTTCCGCAGCACCCGTCCTGTTGATAATACGTTCAAGATTGAGCAGTTTCTTGAAGGACAACGTCGTCGTCTCCAAGAGACTCAAGATTTAACTTTCGAAACCACTCCCAATTGTTTTGCGGCCCCAAAGGCATATCGGGATTCGGGACATGGCAGAGGGAAGGAGGGTGAGCACATGCCCCAACTTCGATCTCTTACCAACCCGCAGAGCTCAAACTGGACCAATTCCGACTCGCCTTATGGTACTTCAATTTCTAGGCATTTGAAATGCTCGAACCAATACGCATCGCCAAGAAAATGATTTTGAGGCCCCGCAAAGAATGGACAGCAAAGAAGAAGAACAAACATTCTATATTAGAGTGCGACCCCGAGCCTGAGTCCAAAGCATTTGCCCATAGCTACATCCAAGTGTACAGTAGATTATCATAGATGCCCGGAAGATAAGCCAAAATACCAGTCAGCTGTCATAAAAACGCTTCTGCCTGCATACGCCAAATCCGAGCATAATCCGAGCCCTCGCTCCTTAACAAGGCCTCGTGTGTGCCCGTCTCAATAATAACCGAATCGTTCATATATCTTGCAGAAGTTATCAATCCGGTGGAGACGAATACAAAGAGAAGACAGTAAAAACTTACAAAATGAGATCAGCATGCCGCGTAAGATTTCCGAACCTATGCGTTGAAAATATCATCGTCTTGTTCCCTCGTAACTCTTGAAGTCGTGAGAATAGATCTAAGTAGAAAGCAGCTCAATGTCGATGAATAGACGTCGCGAGGATATAACGTACCATGTTCAGCAGTGGGATCCAGCGAAGCGCTTGGCTCATCAAACAGCAACAATCCGACACCTTTCTCCGTTGATGAAGACCGCATGAAGGTTCTTGCGACGGCGAGCCTTTGCATTTGTCCCCCACTTAGGCCATGATCAGTGGGGGTATCCACGTAGCGCCGCAAGCGTCCAATATCAGCTTTTCGACCGAACAGATCCGTCGTCCCATCCGGCAACCCTGAGAAGAGATCGCGCACAGGCCGCTCAAGATAGGTGTCGAAGCCATCTGGGAGATGTGCGATAAGTTCAGACGCGCCTCCCAAATGTGCTGCACGTTCAATTGCGGCATCATCGTGAATGTGAGTTGGATCGCCAAGAGCAATGTTTTCTCTAATCTGTATTCATACGTCTTGAGTCAGGATAAGAGGAAGATAAGAGTACTGGACTTACGGAGAGGGGAAAGTGAGTATAGTCCTGGAATAAGATTGCAATTGCACGGCGGAGATCCCCCAAACACAACGTCTTGATATCACGTCCATCGACGAGAATAGTTCCTTCAGTTGGGTCATATATACGAGCAACAAGCTTCAGAATTGTGCTCTTTCCAGATCCGTTCGAACCGATAATGACCTATTGAGAAAAAATATACCAGATCAGTTTGTTACAGAATATCCTGAGCGCAACATACACAGAGCTGACCTGGCCCAACTCTAAAGGAAATGTTGCGTAGGGCATATTCCTCACTACCAGGGTATTGAAACGAGACGTCTCTTCAATCCCGAATCAGCACATGGGAAAGGACCAACAATATACCAAATACCTGAATTCCAGCGATATTCCATCACGTATTGATTGCTCATTCTCCGGAAATGGAACGGTTCCATCTGTTACCTGGTTTGGGATGTTCCCAGCCTCGTAGAGCTTTCGCAGCGCCGATAATCGCTCGGAAACATTCCCTGTTTGTTGGAGAAGCGTTCTGAAATTGTCCATAAACGAGCTTGATGTTCTTTGTACAAGATGAAGAGAAGCCAGGGAGACCGGTATCGACGATGGTTGTTGAACTGCTCGGAGGGTAAAGACAATCTAAAACAGTTTGGGATCTGAGCTTAAGCAATGACGGGATGCTGTAGTCGTACCTGCGGCAATTCACTCAGTGGAAGCTTAAGTAGGTGCACGGGTTGGTAGACGCGATCACCGCAAGCGTCTATGTGTGTAGACCAGAAGTCACTTGCGCGGCTACCCAACCGATCAACAAGGTTGCAATATTCTGCGAAAAAGTCAGTACAGCCTCATCCTAAAAAGGGGCTCGACGCGCCTGCGGTAAGGTATGCTGTAAGCCCGCCTGCAACAAGTTCCTTTCGATGTTTCGAGCTACCGACTAGACGTTTCAGGCCCTCCATTCTAATGTAATCCTTATTGCGCGTGGTGGCAGCCCAAACTGGGAACCGTCTAAGCATAAGTCAACGACAACAGCAGACAACATCACTCACCGCCACCGATATCTCCCGTGAAAGTGAAATTGAAGCAGGTAAAGGCATCGCCAGCGAACGAAAGCAAGGAGAGCAACAACCCATCTCTCTGCTCCCGCAAAACGCCCATGAGGACAGCAGCCTGAGAAAAAAGCCTCACGAAAGTTGACCCGGTTTGAACTAGGCTCGTAATGGCCGCCCAAGCGATGGTATTCGAATCCTTCGGTATTACGGCCTCTATCTGCGCAGAGACCATGGGGTCATCCCAGGTGGGCACGTCGAGGCGAGCCACAGAGTGGAAGATGTGTGCTGAATAGAACCGCCTGATACGCCCGTTGAGGGTTGTCGAGACCCTCCACGAGGCGGACTCGAGTATCTGCTCAACAGCCGCACAGAGAATGCGTCCGCCTGCTATTCGCATGAGATGGTTCGTGTCCACGGCGCGTTTATCAACTGCGACCTGAACCTGCAAGACAGAAAAGACAAGGCTCAGCGCCACTGGTATATGGAAAGTATTGCTCGGTCTGCACGCACGATATTGAGGAGCTGCCCCGATAGCCTACAGAGCCATCAGTTGTTCAACATCTCAGAGAAGAAATGGTATGTGCATTCCACGTACCATAAGTTTAAGGCCGGAACTAAAGATTTCATCAATGTGATAGCCACGTAAAGCACCAGCAGTGGCCATGCCACAGAACCCACGTCACGAATGGTTCTCCATAAATATGGTAGGTCATTCAAGAGCCCCACATACTGTTCAATTCTCCATGACGTAGGAAAATAGGATAGCTTCGGGTCGCGCTCGATGTAGAGGTCCCATACACCGAATTGACGGTGCTCGACGAGCGTTCTATTTTGTGGATCAAACGCGGCCCTTTTTCCTTCCTTTGAGAAGCGACGGTCTTTTCTCATACTTGAGGTTGAAAGAGGGAAGGAGAACGCGCAATGATGTTGAGCATTACACTGGGGGCCGAGACGCGTTCAGTTGACACGGCGGGCAAGAATGGATAAGTATGGGACAACTAATATTAGGGCGCATATTTTAAGTGAATATAGTCTGCTTAGTGACAAATTGAATTAAAAAGCACATAATCAGACCATATGTATTTAAAAATTTAAACTAATATTGTTTATCAACCTATTGGACATTGTTTGATACCTTAGTCGACCATAAGTGTGCTCCGTTTATCCGCCACTCCTTGTTCCAAACGGACATTCCCCGGCCCGTCTGCCGGTGACACTCACCACTCATTCCTACTCGAAGATTGTCGAAATGTTCATAAGGATGAGCTCGCCACCCTCATGCTTGACGGAATCTGAGGGCTTGCTTTGTTCGGCCATGTGGACGCAACTATGGGTATACCACATTTTCTCCCACAAACTGCATTTACCGGAACGGTAGACCTTACTCGTAGACAAGGCAACGCAACGGACAGTGGCATAATCGGCCTGACCCAGGTACATGCGTGCCACGAACTATCCCGCGGAAGAGCGGCAAGTAAGAAAATCCACGCTATGCCCCGGTCAGGCTCAGGTGAGGACAGAACAATCTCGGTGAATGTTATGGAAGCACACTTCGTGAGGTGATTTGCTACCACAGCGACCTTGGCCTTCCCACCTCAACATCACGATGTGGCCGGCAGAATGACACCGATTGATTGGTGATTGATGTCCACAGCCTTGACACGCATATATCAAGATAAGGACATGTCATCTCCCGACGTTTTCTCTGGCTTCTTTGCTCAACGGGGTGCTGGATAGTGCCTGTGCCTCAGGCTCTTTCCCTCCGCTTTCAACTCACTAATCCATAACCTTTTCTAATTTAGCCCGCTTACGTTCGTTCTGGACTTTGTCTCCTTTCGGTCGACAATTCAACACACTCCTTGACTTCTCAACTCAACAGACAGCGACATCTAATCCACTTCACAATTCCCACAACAATGCATCGATACATGATCGTTCCTCGGATTTTTCTTGTCCTTTCCATCGTCGTCTTTGCGCGAGCGGCTCCTGCAGTACTAGTACGAGAGATGCATGAAGTGCACATCGATGTGGTCAATGTAGCCGAAGACGGGACAGCCGCATCGCAGAAGCGGTGGGAGCCACGGGATTGGCTGGCGAACGCGGCGGATCAGGCAAGTACGCCAACGACTCCGGGGTTGCCAGACTTGAACAATTCGTGGGAGCTGCCGAGGCTACATAGCCCAAGGTCGTCAATAGCGTCAACTCGGCATGATACGCCTTCGGGCTTAGGACCTTCAACATGGCAACACTCGAGCTTGACGGACGAGATTCCTCCACCGAACGCGTGATCGTCGCCAAACTTCTCTCCGCCGAACTTGTTGTCTACACGGTCTCCTCCAACAAGCTCAGACCACTCTGCATCGAACTCGTTGTCGACAGACCACTCCCTACCAAACTCATGGTCGACAGACTACTCTCCACCAAACTTGTGGTTGACAGACCACTCTCCACCAATCGCGTTGTGATAGGCCACTCTCCACCGGACTCGGGGTCGACAGACCGGCCAACAGCGTCAACAGGATCAACAGGGTCCACCGGGTCACCAGCATCAACAGCGTCAACAGCGTCAACAGGATCCACAGGGTCCACCGGGTCACCAGGGTCAACAGCGTCAACAGCGTCAACAGGATCCACAGGGTCCACCGGGTCACCAGGATCAACTGGGTCAAAAGGATCAACTGGGTCCACCGGGTCACCAGGTTCAACAGGTTCAACATCAACAGGGTCCACCGGGCCAACAGGGTCCACCGGGTCAACAGGGTCCACTGTGTCAACCGAATCAATAGGGTCCACCTGATCAACAGGGTCACACCCGTCTACAGACAATCATCCTCCGCCAGGCCCGGAGCCGGCACGTCCCGTGGAGCCCAAGCTTGGGGATTTCCTTGACATGCTATTAAAGGGAAAAATTAAGCGTCGCACTTCTGGCTCCAGCGTTGTAAGTTCGGCCCAGAGGGGGTTGCAGGTTACTCACAAGAGACGAGAGTACCATGCTCAATCACTACACCAAAAGGCAAGGTTAACGAATGGGTAACCATTCGCTAATCCGGCACTATGTAAGCTCTGACCTTACACTACCATTCACTCTTTACGTCTCTGCTTCTTCTCCGAGTCCCTCTTCTGCCGACCCTGAAACGATCCCGGTCACAAACATTCTGACTTTGATCTTTTTTAATTTAAATTTTAGGGACCTTTGGAATTTTTTTGAATGCTCCTGTGACCTCCGCATGTAGTGGTGTCATTCGCCATGGTGCAGGCGCATGCTTTCACGGTCTACCAGAGCACCTTCAACACCGAAAGGAGCCCGTGTCATGCAGTCTTACTGAGTTACTTTGGGGCAAAAGGATACTCAATTCCCGTTTGTTTTGGCACACAGGACATTCGAAAGCTTCGATTAGGCGAGTGCCTCTGAGAGCAACGTGCAAGAGTGATGTTGTCTCAGTCATGGTGTTGACCAAGATGGTCTTCGCTAATCACTGGCAGTTTCAAGTTGTAATGTTTTGCCAACAGATTTCGACCCTTTGATGCTGGAATCACCAATGGGGACCGGACCAACACCACATCGTGCCAGGAATAGAAACTGGTGTGAATGACATCTGGCAGGATTGTCTAGTACGGACATAATAAATAGAGATACGTCTAAGATTACTGTATCTTGTATGTTGTTGCCTCGTGTGACGCGAAGAATGACTTCTAATGTGCTCTGCTTTGGATTTTGCATCGGTTGGTGGTTGAGGACACATTGGAGACCGGTCGCTGCACTGTAGTCCTTAGTCCGCAGTAACTGGCCGATTCGAAATCAAAATCAAGTCCCAATTGCCGTCGCTTACCAGCACCTTAAAGGTTCACCTTTTCGTAACCTCGTCGTTGCGGGTATTGCAGACGTTGTGAACTCAACGCAGATTTGTTTTATCTGTTCAGTTCAGAGTCGGGACTCGTCTGGAGCAAGCTAAGGGTGACTAATGTACGTAACGTAACGATGCAAAATTGTGGCGCCGGGCCGAGAGAGACATCTTCGCCCTCACCCACCATGCGTGCATACTATTTCGACAATCTTCCCGGAGACCAACGTCTTCCGCACGATTCTAAAAGATCTGTAGATAATGCCGACCTTCGCAGGGTCGGAGTTCTCTATTGGACCATCCCACTGGATCAGGAGAGTTCGGGAGGGTGGGAATCCGAGATCGATAGGATCGCGGAGCAACAAGGCTATAAAAATCGCGACAGGATCAATGTGACAAAGGACGGACTGGGGGACCTATATGAGTCGAAGATAAAGGCGTTCTTCGATGAGTGCGTGTGAAAGAAAAGAAAAGATGTCTTGTGTATTTGGCTGACTTTGACCACGTGTAACGTTTCATTTATCTATCGCTAGGCACATGCACGAAGACGAAGAGATCCGTTACATCCTCTCTGGTTCGGGATTTTTTGATGTACGCGGTGCGTTTTTATTTTTTGAAATTTTTGAAACGGCTTCTAAGTGCCCACTTGTCTCAACTGCCGTTACTGACGGATGCGTGTGCGTGTATGCAGATCATCCTTCGGACGAGTGGATTCGGATTCATACCTTGCCGGGCGATCTTATCGTCATTCCGGCCGGCATCTATCACCGCTTCACGCTTGACGAATTGAATCAGATAAAGGCACTGCGTCTGTTCAAGGTCTGTTCAAAATTTTCTTCATTGTTTGTTATTCTCTTAAGCTTCCGACTTGATCCGACTTGATTAGGAAGAGCCAAAGTGGACCCCTTATTCGCGTAGTTCAGAGACCGAGTCCAATGCCTATCGCGTTCAGTACATCAATTCCCTCCAGGCCACTACAGTCGTATAAGCATGAATATCTGCGATGTTCTATATGTCGAGTGATGATGACGAATAAAGTAGGTGTACAGTGTACGAAGCAAGTGAAGCTCGGTCATCGAACGAAAAGGCTGGGATACTAAGGTAGTGTACATTGTATATTAAAGGTCCAGCACATTGGTATTCGGGACGAACAAAATTGAAGGGAAATGAACCAGTGAGGGGTAAACACAGTAACAAAAACCATCCAGTAACGGTCGTAGGGAAAAGGGTAGGGTTGCTATATGGGTATTATTCAGGGACCCGATGTTATTCCAGTTTTCTTCCATCCTTTAGCTTGTGCCGGTTTATTAACTTGGCACCTCCGACCCATTGTGACGACATAGGCTGTATCGCCCGTCCGCAGTTGTTCGCATCAACGGGGATATCACGCTGATGTCCCTCGCACCAGGAGAGAGAAAAGGATCCAATCGAATTTAACGTGTGCAGTCTCATATCGCGCGGAGGCATTAGTGAAACCCAACGAAGGATAATTTACAGGAAAAACCGAAGGACAACCACCACACACGATCCATCACGTCGACTCGGCTGGGAGATACGGAGTCACTATCATCGGACACTGACTGCCTTCCTTGAACCTTTTCTTTATATAAGGCCTCGTGAGCACCCTATGTCAATGCGTCTTCAGCCCCGGACGTCCCCCACAGAGGAAAATAATGATAATAAGGGTAATATTTACGCACACGTTCGCCTTGACGACTGTCTCATCCGTCTCAGCGAACACGAAGTTCGTGATCAGGATATAGAGAAACGTCTTCAATTCGATCAGCGAGAAGCGTTGGCCTATGCAGGACTACAAGGCAACGGGTTTGTCAAAGTGCTTGGGCAAAATGACAGCAATATCGTACGCGAGGTCCAGCGGAGAACGTCAGCGTGTTGGCGTAGACACCTGGTAGAGATTTGACCGCCTCTGGAAGGTTGTCCCAACGATCCGGACTGGGTAGCAGCGAGTCATCAACTTTCTCTCTGACCGGATAGGATGCGATTAGCCAAAATCGACTTACACGAATTTCCATGCATCTTCCCCCCATACCTCGCGATCCAGGTTCATTCCCTCTATAGGTACGTGTATAATCGTGCCCTTGCGGATGTAGAAACCCCCACCACCTTTCGACTCTGGGAGAACATCGTCTTGCGTCGCGACACGGAGCGAGGAATGTACGGGG
>WNFO01008806.1_pt1 | contig 11006 bp, 9 predicted proteins | sample 5400251 | NCBI WGS metagenome assembly WNFO01 (sample SAMN13153354, study PRJNA577476) | soil metagenome | isolation source: 100 cm saprolite under Madrone tree | place: USA:California | collected 2016-06-14 | reverse complement strand
CACTGGGACGGAAGAAGTTTGCCACGCCGGCGTTTACAACCCTGCTCCCCAGGTTTGCAAGTGGGGCAGTGATCATTCCCGGCACAATTATCGCAAACGTCTGGCCTGCCGTTGCGTACGCAGGAGCGCCGGCGGGGGTCGTCATTGTGAAACACTGCAGCGGCACACCGCCGGGACAGGGCACGCCTGTAGTGGGAATCGAAAACGCCAGTGGTTCGGTGGTGGTCACAGGGTTGCGACCTGCGAGTCGGAAAAAGTTAGAAATCTGCAGATCGGTGCGAGGCGCGTTGATGTCGAGCGGATGCGGCAGGTGGTGAGCGCCGACAAAAATATAGCTCGCCGACAACGTCATGTCTTTGGTGAGTTCGCGCTCGACCGTGAAGTTGCCCTGATTGGCATAGGCATACACAAAACTCTTCTGCACAGGAAGCGTGAATGGCAGCACAGGACCGAAACCCGGAAAGGTTTGGTCGTTGAATCGCTGTCTGCCGAATTGATACTGCGAGCCGGCTGCTACTCCCGGTGTAACCACACCCGCCGGGCAAACTGGCGTCACTGGACCACCCGGAGGACAAACGGTACCCTGGAAAACCTGAACAGCGTTGAGCAAAGCGGTTTGCGACGGGCTACCGGGAGTCAGGATTCCCTGTTGCTGTTGCACCGCATCGGCAATGTCGGAGTTAAACCCGATCGCCAGCAACGGGTGGTCGTAGAACAATCCAAAAGCAGCACGAATGACAGTCTTGCCGTTATTCTTCGGATCCCAGGCGATTGCCAGACGCGGCGCCCAGTTGTTCTTATCGCGAGGAAAGCCCTGCTGCACGCCCAACGCATCCTGAGCAGCGAGTACATCTGACGCGGAGAGATTAATACCTGACAGAGGATCGCGGAACCCAAGCGCCGGAATTTGCTGAGTCAACTCGACGTCGTAACGCACGCCATAGTTGAGAGTCAGATTGGGGCGGATCTTCCACGAGTCCTGAGCAAAAAACGCGATCGGTTTATTGCTGATTTTGCTTACTGGATTACCAAAACCCTGAATGAAGTTGGTCGGAAAGCCGAGACCATACTGCTGCACCGGGGTGAAATCCGGAGCACCAGCAAACCCCGAATTCAACGTGGTGGCTGACAGGCCACCAAAGTTGAACAAGCCGGCAAAGTTCAATTCAAAGACGGCTTCCGGTATCCGCACAAATGCAAAATCACCACCGAATTTGAAGTTGTGGTTTCCCGCCACCAGATTCACATTATCGGTAAACTCGTATCGAGTTTCCGTGCGAATGACAGGTGAAAACAGCTCACGCCCGATAAACGCAGTACCCGAAATATTAAAGGCCACGGCATCACCGTTTTGTGACTTGAAGGTGGCCCGGCGCTCACCGAAATTGAAACGGGCTTCATTGATCATCCGGTCCGAGATTGTCGAAGTCAGAGTGGTTACGGCCGAAAAATCTCGCAGCTTCTGAATTCCAGTGCGCGAGAAATCGTTTTGGCCCAGCGACTGGTTCTGAGATTCAACCTGAATGCCGCTGATCAAGCTGGGGTTGTAACCAAATCTAAAGCTCAGTTGGTTCGTCGGAGTGATGGAATGATCAAGGCGGAATGAGTTGAAGGTCGTTCTGTCTGTTACGGGAAATACGATCTGCAAATTCCGTAATGGTCGAAATGCAATGAACTGACCAGCTGCATTTGTGGTTCCACTGGGCACTGGGGCCCCGGAAAGAATGAAACGAGGACCGATTGCGCCCGGCAGAATCGGACTGATCGCTGGACACAAGCTGCCATCGTTTGGCGAAGTAAGTGAATTGCTGCCGGTAAGAGCTGTTGAGCCGCCACTCGACGCGAAAAATGCGTAGGCACGAGCTCCGCAAATGGCGGCTGCATTACCTGTCGCTACCAAACTGTTGATATACGCGGCTTGTGGGGCAGTAATGTTAGAGAACGTACGTGCTACAGGATTAAGGCCGGGAATAGCTGGGATGCTCGCTGAAGCGGTCAATCCCTGTGCAACACTGCTCGTGAAAAATCCGGACTCATTTCTGCGACGCTGTTCAAAGGCAAAGAAAAAGAAGGTCCGATTTTTGTCCAATGGGCCACCAAGCGTGACACCGTACTGAGTGCGCGTGAACGGCGGATTTTCAATTGGCGCAAAGGCATTGCGTGCCTGGAAGCTTCTATGGCGCAGGAAGCCAAAGACGTTTCCGCGAAAATCATTTGTTCCCGACTTCGTAACAACATTGACGACCCCGCCAGCCGAGCGTCCAAACTCAGGGGCAAAGGAGTTAGTGACAACCTGAAACTCCTGAACTGCCTCCTGGCTCACCGTCGAGCGCGAAGCGTTAACCGAATTGTCGGTATTGTCTGCGCCGTCAACCTGAACAAGGTTTGATCGGCCTCGCTGTCCACCAAAGTTCAACCCAGTTGTAGGAGCTGGCCCAATGGGCCTGCCGTTGTCGCGGCCCACCGTCGAAGTTGTGAGCGCGAAAGCGAGATAGTTTCGTTCGTTAATGGGTAGGTTTTCTATGCGCTGCTGATCGATGGTAGTGGCGATCGCTGTTTTTGAAGTTTCAATTATCTCGGCCGTTGCATTGGAAATAGTTACGCTTTCGGAAATCTGACCCGTCTCAAGCGCAACGTCAACGTCTGCCCGTTGCCCGACCGTGATGGTAACCTTCGTCAGCACTGCCTTCTTGAAGTTAGGCGCTTCCACTGTAATCTCGTAATCACCGGGCGGCAGGTTGACGATGCGATAGAGACCCTCGTCGTTGGTAGTAGTGGTACGCGATACATTAGTCAACGGGTTGCGCGCTGTGACACTTGCATTTGGTATGACCGCGCCTGAGGCGTCCTTCACAAATCCCTGTAGATCTGCCGCATTCGACTGGGCCTGGCCTTGGGCCACGTTCGCAGAAACAAGAGACGCGATCAGGAGGAAACTTAATTGAAGCGATTTGATCAGCAAGGTCTTCGGGCACACAAACATCTTTGTATTCTCCTTCAGTTTACTAACGATCTAAGTCGCGCGGTGTTTGAAGATTCTACTGGTTAGTTTATTCCAACCAGTGGACGAAGAATGCTTCTGGAGACTCATCTCCTGCAATCTCTTGTGCGGCACTTTCAGGAATGGTTCGTACGCCGCATTTATCAGCCAAGACTCCCCGGGAGAAAGGAATCGGGATAAATAGTGCAAACCTGCTAAAGTCTTTTTACTCCAAAAGAGTCGACGTAGCAAGCACTTATCTTTGGTGAGGGACTGCAATCAGTATGCTGTAACGCATTGTCTCAAACCCATTTAACGGGTTCCAACGGAGACCGATCACCCTTGCTGTGCGACCGCGTTGCCCGCGCGATCCGGTTCCTTAATCGTTCACTCGCGCCGAAAAGAGCGATTCCCATTTCCGCAAGAAAGGGCGTGTAGGCAAGGCGACGCAACACGCTGGAAATTCTCAACCGGGCATCAAATCTCCTGCGATACTCCTGGCTGTACTCGGTGGCCAGTGTTGTGAAGGAAAGATTCTCTCTCAAACTCGGGAGGTGACGAAGGATTAACTGAGACGCCAGCTCTCCGCTTTCCAGAGCCATCAGCATGCCGCTTCCGGTAAATGGATCGATGAATGCCGCTGAGTCACCAACAGTAAGCAAGCCGTTCAGAGGACTGGGACGTTGTCGACCGAAGCTTTCCAGTGAAACGCTCAGCCATTCAGAACAGATGGCGGCAGCCTCAAGCGCATAGGCAGCGCGCCGATTTCTAAATACAATTTCGCGCAAGACAACTTCCGGATTTGACTGGCAGCGCCGTACGTCTCTAGCCGCGGTGATGAAGCACAGATTACTAATACCGCCTTCAATGGTACTTAGTCCGCCGTATCCCCCGGGGTAAGAATAAATCTCACAGGCGCCTTCGGCCACTTTCGTTTTTTCCAGGTGCGCTTTGAAGGCAACCAATTTTGCCTTTGATCGCGGCGCCGCATTAGGCGGAAGACTTTTGAGCTTTCGGGCCAGCGCGCGGGTTCGTCCAGTTGCGTCGATAGTAACCAGCGCTTCGTACTCACGTTCGACCTCATCGACATTCAGACGAACTCCTCGCACCTGGTTTTGTTCTTCGATTACCCCTGCGACGCTGGCATTTTCCAGAACAGTGACGCCGCAGTCCGCAGCTCGCTGGAGGAGATTGTTGTCCATCACGGCGCGACTCAAACCGAGCGCTCCGCCGCCGAACCATTTACTGGGAACTGTTAGGCCATGTCCTTTACGAGAGTAGAAAACTGTTTTGGTGAGTAAAGCAGGACTCGAAGAAATCATCTTGCCTTTAACACCAAGCCGTTGAAAATGTTTAAGACACTCAGGCGAAATAAACTCCCCGCACAACTTCGCCCGGGGAAATTTTTTCTGCTCAACAAGCAACACGCGTACGTCGTGGTTAGCGAGATGGATTGCAGCACTACTTCCAGCCGGCCCGGCTCCGGCAATGATCACATCGTAGCTATTGTTCATCGGATTTGCTCGTAACTGATCGGTTATGCCGCCCTTTCAGTCAGACCCGTTCCAGCAGCTGAATCATGCTGTCGCCGCTCGCTTCGCGGCGCAGTAGCACTGAGTACTAGTCTGTAAGGAAAGTGTCTGGCAACAGAAATGTTTTCGAGTCCGGCATCCTTTGCCAAAGTAAACAACTCCTCAGGTTTGAAGCCTCGCAAGATGGAAAGGGCCCCATCCTCCCGAATCAAACGATTACGCAAAAACAACTTGCCGATGGTGGTGTAAGAATAATAGGCAACGGGGTGACGGTGCAGGTCAATGACAAATATTTTTCGTCTTGCTACTCGGCTCATTTCGCGCAGAATGTCTACTATCTTGTCTTCGGCGAAGTGATGTGTGAAGAGCGAGCAGATGGCGTAATCAAACTGGCCGTTGGGAAACGGTAAGCGAAGCGCGTCGCCTCGTACCGCACTTATTTCGGTAAAGTCCTTCGATTCCTCCAGGATTGCAGCGGCGGAACGTTCATTCAGTTCCAGACCAACCTCGCGGGCCCGTCTATTGGTCCAACGTGTCCAACGAGCCGTCACTCGAAGCAGTTCTCCCGAACCGGCGCCTACATCGAGCAGTGAAAAGCACTGCAAGGAGTTTTCGTCGATCTCTTTGAAGAGTGTGTTTCCGAGAGCGCGTGCATCACCGAGCCATTCGTTGACTTGCTGCAATTCGACAATGCAACCTTCATACTCCTCCGGACTGTAGTCACCTTTATCAAGGTGTTCGAGTTGATAACTCCGGCGGCGAAATTTATCCAGCATGTTTCGAAAATCAATGAATAGAAATATTCCGATCTATGGTCTCTCAATCACCAAAGCGCTATTCTTCGAACCGAAACCAATGCAGTTGCACAGTGCCACGCGCACCTTGGCTTCGCGCGCTTCGTTGGGTACATAGTCCAAATCGCAATCGGGATCGGGCTCGTCAAGATTTATTGTTGGAGGGATTTTGTTAGTGTGCATCGCACACAACGCAGCGCCTAATCCTGCCGCTCCGCTTGCTCCCTGGGGATGGCCAATCTGCGATTTTGTCGCGGACATCGGTATGTGCGCAGCGTACCCGTCAAGAGCCAGCTTCAAAGCGCTGGTCTCAATCCGATCATTCAAGAGAGTTGAAGTACCGTGAAGATTTACATAGTCAACATCCTTTGGCTCGCGCCCGGCATCAGCTAGCGCGAGCCGCATCGCCCGCGCAGGTTCATCACCATCCTCAGCAAGGCGCACGCGATGGAATGCGTCGCAGGTCGCGCCATAACCCGTTATCTCAGCGTAGATTTTTGCGCCGCGCCTCGTCGCATGATCCAGTTCTTCCAATACGTAAATCCACGCTCCCTCCCCCAATACGATACCGGATCGATTTCGACAGAAAGGTCGCGAAGCCCGCTGAGGCTCCTCGTTCCAATCACTTGTGAGCACTGTCATCAGGTTGAATGCGGCAAGAATTCCGGGAGCGAGCGGAGCGTCAACTCCTCCGGAAACCATCAGATCCTGTCGACCGACTGCGATGTGTTCAGCCGCATAGGCGATCGCATCAGTTGAGCTGGTGCAACCAGTGGACACAATATGCGAGAGTCCGCGAAAGCCAAAGGCCATCGAAAGCTCGCTTGATAAACCACCGTGAGTAGAAGCCGGAATGGTATACACACTCGCTTTAGTTGCTGGTCCAATATACCAATATTCGTATTGTTGCTCTGTAAACGCCAGTCCCCCTCCGCCTGTGCCTAACACGACTCCTATCGCGCGGCGTTCTGGTAAGGTCAAATCGTTCGAGAAGATTCTGGCATCCTCTAACGCCTCCCGTGCTGCAGCGAGCGCCAAGGGTACGGTTCGTGGAACGTGTTTCCGATCCTTAGGGTTGAGCTGTGCTTCCCAATCAAAATCGGCCACCTCGGCAGCGATTTGCACGGGAAAACTCGAGGCGTCGAAGATTTCTATTTTCCGAACACCACTCCTGCCTGCAATGAGACCATTCCAAAAGGCCTCACGTCCGATCCCCAGAGGCGTGACACACCCCATGCCGGTGATCACTACTCGACGTGGACGCGTCAGCGCTCTTAACACGAGAATTCTTCCTCTCGAACTTGAATTGCTTTAGAGGGGAGGACGAAAGAATAGCACGTTGTCGCGAGCAAATTCCAAATGGAGAACTGGAAGTGATCGCGGTTAGGTGTCGTGATGAACGGCGATTGCGGAGCAGTAGGGGTGTAGATGCCGATGTATTATGTTCTTAGCGTCCGACGGACAATTCAAACCTTCTGACCGCATTCATTGCAGAACTTCGCCTCTGCGGGTAGTTCGGACTGACAATTGGGGCACTTCGGCTTTTCCTGTTTCGAACCACACTCGTTGCAGAACTTTGCGCCGGCTTGTAACTGTGCGCCGCATTTCACACAGGCCACCGTCGTGCCGGACGCCGCCATTTTTGTGCCACACTCATTACAGAATTGCGCGTTAGCGCTATTTGCGGCACCACATTTTGGACAAGTGACCCCAGCAGGAGCACCACTCCCTTTCGATTGTCTCATTGCATCCGTCATCGCGCCGGCCATTGCATTACCGATCGCAAAACCTGCGCCCAAGCCGGCTCCCGTGCCTGCACCGCCCGAAGTGTTCTGGGCCGCATCGCGCAGCGCGTCTGCCGCTTGAAATTGCGTATACCGACCAACATCCCCGATGACGCCCATCGAAGTGCGCTTGTCCATTGCCGCCTCAACTTCCTGTGGTAGAGAGATGTTTTCAATCACGAACTTCGTCAATTCGAGACCGAAGGCCTTGAAGTCGTCATTTAGCTTTATTCGGACAAACTTGCTCAGCTCATCGTAGTTGGACGCCAAATCCAGCGCGGCAATCTTCGCTTCCGCTAAGGAGTCGCTAAATCCCCCGACCAGCGTACGCTTCAGTTGGCCCTCGATGTCTTCAGTAACAAAGCGCGAATTGGTGCCGGCAATCTCCTTAATAAGGGATCGCGCATCGGCTACTCGTATTGAATAGATCCCGAATGCGCGCAAGCGCACCATACCGAAATCGGAGTCGCGCATCATGACAGGATTGGGAGTTCCCCACTTCAGATCCGTGAACTGCTTCGTGTTGACGAAGTAGACCTCCGCTTTGAACGGCGAGTTGAATCCGTATTTCCAGGCGCCAAGTTTTGAGAGAATTGGTGTGTTACCACCATCAACCGTATAGCGACCGGGAGGAAAAAGATCGGCAATTTGTCCTTCGGCCACAAAGACTGCTGTTTGTGATTCCCTCACGATTAGCTGTGCACCGTTTTTGATCTCCTGATCCTGAACAGGGAACCTATAAAGGAGGGTGTTGCTGGAATCGTCCAGCCATTCAATCACCTCAATGAACTGTGAGCGTGCGTTTAGTCGGTCAAGTATTCCCATTTGTGGTCCTAATCTTTGTTGCTGGATCTAAAGTCGCCTTGATTATACGCTGATACGCGCAAAAGAGATGCCTGGTTCCGACGAAGCTTCCAGCGTTGGACGAATAACAGCGCTACCATACCGCCTGTTGCGTCAATAAGACTATCGTAAACGGAAGCGGTGCGAGATGGAACAAAGCTCTGATGATATTCATCAAGCAGCGCATAGACCACGACCAGGAGAAATGCGGCAAGGAACCAATGGCGTTTCAGAGAGACATGAGAAGAGGTGCTAAAGGCGCGGGCACAGAGAAGGCCCAAGACCGCATATTCACCGAAATGCGCCAGTTTTCTGATTGCGAAGTGGATCGCAGCAAGAGTTTCTGGTGTAATCCCCGGAAAAAGCCATAACAAAATCGGCCCAATCACGCGGGATGTATTCATTGCTGAGAACTCGTCTGTGGAAGCAAAAGAGATAAAAACCATCCATAGAACCAGCGGGAGGTATCGGCTTATTCGGCGAACAAGATGCTGATTCCACATTGGGGACCCGAACGACGGTAGACTCAATCTGATGTGCTCTCAAATGTGACAATGGGAAGCGATCGGCCGCTTCCCACTAAGCAGTACCTGGCTGGGGAAACGTTCTATTGTGCTGCAGCACCCGACACAACTTCAATGATCTCGTTAGTGATTGCTGCCTGCCTCACGCGATTCATATTAAGCGTCAGACTATCAATCAACTCACTCGCATTCTTGGAAGCCGAGTCCATTGCAGTCATGCGTGCCCCCTGCTCCGAGGCGACTGACTCGAGCAAGGCCCTAAAAATCTGCGTTTCAATGAGGCGCGGCAGTAGCCGGCTAAATATCTCGGCGGGTGGCTGTTCGTAGATATAATCGACAAGTGTAAGCGGCTGCGATTTCGTCTCTTCTTCCTGTCCTTTGGTTCGCGAGACCGGCAGCAATTGCTCTAATACGACGCGTTGTTGAAGCACTGACTAATCGCCACTACTTCAATAACCTTCTCCGAATTCTCCTTAATGAAGGACTGCGCAGCCTTGGTAAGGTTTGTGTTGAAGGCGCCGCAGAGTCCTTTGTCAGCCGTGATCAGAACCAGCAAATAGCGCTCGTCCCCTCTGAGATCGAGAAGCGGATGATGAAAGTCTTCATCTGTTCGGTTTGCCAATTCGCCCAGGACTTCCATCATCTTATTCGCAAACGGGCGCGCAGTGACGACGCGATCTTGCGCGCGTTTCAATTTCGCCGCAGAGACCATCTTCATGGCCTTAGTGATCTGCTGCGTATTCTTTACCGACTTAATGCGGCGGCGAATATCGAGGAGGTTGGGCATAAGAACCTTTAGAGAGCAGGATCCTAGACGGTCGCTGGCGCCGCGGATATAGTTGAAGGGCTACTAGCGCCAGAAACGGCAACGGAGCGTTCCTCTTTCCAGATGTCTTTGAAATCCTTGAGCACTTGTTGCAAGTCCGTCTTGATTTCGTCGGTTAAGCTCTTCTTTTCACGAATATTATTCAACAATCCAGGGTGCGAGTTTTCGACGAAGTTTAGAAGTTCGCCTTCGAACTGCCGGACGTCTTCAATCGCGATGTCGTCGGTGTAGCCATTAGTCGCCGCCCAGATTACGAGCACCTGCTTCTCAACGTCGACCGGCTGATACTGCGCTTGTTTGAGTATCTCGGTTAGACGTTGGCCGCGGGCAAGCTGGGCTTGCGTCGCTTTATCCAAGTCAGAACCAAATTGCGCGAAGGCTTGCAACTCTCTGAATTGCGCCAAGTCCAATCGAAGCGTGCCGGCCACTTGCTTCATGGCCTTTATCTGAGCCGAGCCGCCTACACGCGATACGCTGTTGCCGACGTTAATAGCCGGTCGGAAGCCGCTGTTAAAGAGGTCAGCTTCCAGAAAGATCTGACCATCAGTGATTGAAATCACATTGGTAGGTATGTATGCAGAAATATCACCGGCCTGCGTTTCAATAATCGGCAAGCTCGTCAAAGACCCGCCACCTTTGAGATCAGATAGCTTTGCCGCTCTTTCAAGCAAACGGGAATGGAGATAAAACACGTCGCCTGGGTAGGCTTCACGGCCGGGGGGACGTCGAAGGAGCAGGGAGATTTCTCGGTATGCTGCGGCTTGTTTCGACAGATCGTCATAGATTGTGAGGGCGTGCTTACCGTTGTCGCGGAAATATTCGCCCATTGCCGCTCCAGAATAGGGAGCAAGAAACTGCATTGCATTGATTTATGATTGTGTCAACTGCAACTGCCGTCTTACCTGTCTGCCGATCTCCTATTATCAATTCCCGCTGGCCGCGGCCGATGGGGACCATTGCATCGATCGCTTTGAGACCCGTCTGGAGAGGTTCCTTCACCGGTTGCCGATCGACAACGCCCGGTGCAATGCGCTCGACCGGATAGTAAATGTCTGTGAGGATCGGTCCACGATCATCAATGGGATTTCCAAGTACGTCTACGACTCGGCCTATGAGAGCGTCGCCGACCGGAACCTGCATGATTCGTCCCGTGCGCTTCACGAGATCGCCTTCGCGTATGACCTGAAAGTCACCAAACAAAACCGCTCCCACCTTGTCCTCTTCCAAATTCAGAGCCAGACCCCGGACGTCGTGAGGAAACTCCAGGAGTTCGCCTGCCATGACTTTTTCCAAACCATGGATTTCGGCGATGCCGTCGCCAATCTTGATAACTGTGCCCACTTCCGTAACGGTGACCCCGGCCTCAAAACTTTCAATTTGCTTGCGAATAATCTCGTTGATCTCGCTGGCTCTAATAGTTTCCATGATCTCCTCTATGCCGCTTCAGGCCTTGGATTACTTAGTTACCGGCTAGTTCCACTGCAAGCCGATCGAGTTGGTTTCGCACGGATCCATCAAATACGGTTGAGCCTATATGAGTTATGATGCCGCCTATGATTTCTTCGTCGGTCGTAAAGTTGAGGCGCACAGTCTTGCCAGTTGCGGACGCAAGTGTATCTCGGAGGGCGTTCTTGGCTGGCTCGGGTATGGTTCGCGCAGTAATAACATTGGCAGCAATCACGCCGCTTCGTTCGTCGAGCACCAGGCTAAATCGCTCCGCGAC
>WNFO01005612.1_pt1 | contig 11006 bp, 13 predicted proteins | sample 5400251 | NCBI WGS metagenome assembly WNFO01 (sample SAMN13153354, study PRJNA577476) | soil metagenome | isolation source: 100 cm saprolite under Madrone tree | place: USA:California | collected 2016-06-14 | reverse complement strand
ATCCCGATCGCGAGGGACTGATTCGCACGCCGGAGCGCGTCAAAAAGGCCTATGAATTCCTCACGCGAGGCTACAAAGAAGATCCCGAGGCTCTGCTCCGTAAGGCTTTGTTTACGGTCACGTATGACGAGATGGTGATTGTAAAAGATGTCGAGATGTTCAGCTTGTGCGAGCATCACATGCTGCCGTTCTTCGGCAAGGTTCACGTAGCCTACATTCCGAATGGCAGAGTAATTGGTCTCAGCAAGATTCCTCGGTTGATAGAGATCTTCTCGCGGCGACTCCAGATTCAGGAGCGCCTGACGACGCAGATTGCCGAGACGATTCAGAAGACGATTGAGCCACAAGGAGTGGGAGTGGTGATCGAGGCGCGACATCTGTGCATGATGATGCGGGGAGTGGAGAAGCAACATTCCGCCGCTGTGACTTCGTCGATGCTGGGGTGCTTCCGCAAAGAGCAGGAAACCCGGACGGAATTTCTTTCGCTGATCCGGCAGAGGACGAACGGAACGTAGTCAGGAAGTGGACGCCATCCAGCAGTGGCCAGCGGTCTGGCTGCGCCGTGGCGCGTATCGTTGTAACACGAATGCCGAGATTATCGCAGCAGCGCCTTTCCAAGCGGCTTGCTCTGGTCACGGGCGCCAACCGTGGCATCGGTTTCGCCATCGCGCGGGCGCTGGCGCGCGAAGGATGCGATGTAATTATCTCGGGACGAGATGCGCGCAGCTTGGAGAAGGCCGGCAGGGAACTGGGCAAGCTTGGTCGGTCTGTGCTCGCGCAGATTTGTGACGTGCGCGATCCGAACTCAGTGGACAGTCTATTTAAACAAGTACGTGGACTGCGCCGCCCGATGGATTTCCTGATCAACAATGCCGGGATTGGTCATCCTAACCGCAGAATGAGTGAGTTGCCATATCCGATGTGGGCTGAGGTCATCGATACCAATCTGAATGGCATGTTTTTGGTGACGCAAGCGGCCCTGGCGGTCATGAAGCGGGGCAGCACGATCGTAAACAATCTGTCGATCGCGGCTGAACGCGTGTTTCCCGGATCGGCGGCCTACAACGCTTCCAAGCATGGAGCGCTCGGGCTCACCGACACGCTGCGGGAAGAGTTGCGTCCGAAAGGGATTCGGGTGATCGCACTGATGCCGGGCGCGACCGATACGGCAATCTGGGAAACGTTGTGGCCGAAAGCACAGCGCCGAAAAATGATGTCGGCGGAGACGGTCGCGGGTGTGGTCGTAAATGCGCTGCTGCTGCCGGAGAACAGCTCGGTTGAGAAGATTGTGATCATGCCGGCGGGTGGGGCGTTGTGAAATGTGCGATTCGTAATTTGTGGTTGTAATCTGAAGAAAACGGGCTCGTTTTTATGGCGTGGATTGATGCCTTCAGGTCGCTGAAGTCTTCGGAACACCGGCTAGCATGGCTGGTGGCGATGGCGGCGGATGCAATTCAGATTGTGGGCTTCCCGATCTTTGTGGAAGGGGCAATATCGCCGGCGGATTCCGTGCTGGATTTAGTGGTTGGTTTCGTCCTGATTCGTCTGCTGGGATGGCATTGGGCGTTCCTGCCGTCGCTGGCGGCGGAACTGATCCCGGGAATGGATCTGTTTCCGACATGGACGGCGGCGGTGTGGTACGTGACGCGGCAGCATATGCGTCCGGGAGAACCGGAAATTCTGCCGCCGGGACCGGCACCGGAACCGAAACGGTAATTAGCATTCAGCACCAACCCAGCCCCGAAGGGGCGATGCCCTGATACGAACCACCCTGGACGGTTTCCGCAATCTCTCACTACCACGCTCCATACCGATTTCGCTGGGGACGTTCGGAGAACAGGTTAATCATCAGCACACCGGCGACAAAGCCTCCAACGTGAGCCCAGAACGCGATTCCGCCGGTCGTTTGGGAAGTCACGGCGATTGACGACACGGTTCCGCTGAAAAACTGAACCAGGAACCAGTAACCAAGCATGAACCAGGCCGCTACGTGGAAGAAGAAGATTGGTGGGAACCAGACGAGAACGCGGGCCTTGGGATAGAGGATGAAGTAGGCTCCCATCACGCCGGCGATCGCGCCGCTGGCGCCCACGGTCGGAATGGGAGAGTTGGGGTTGAGAAGAATCTGGGCGGTGGCGGCGACAATCCCGCTGCCGAGGTAGAACATCAGATAACGGAAGTGCCCGAGGTAGTCCTCTACATTGTCGCCGAAGATCCACAAGAAGAGCATGTTCCCGGCCAGATGGAAAAAGCTGCCATGCAGGAACATCGAAGTAAAGAAAGGCAAAATGGCGGTGGCTGGACTGTCGTAGGAGTTTCCGGTGAGTACGGCGACTGTGTGCCGCGGCACCATACCAAACTCTGCGATGAACGCATTCAGGGCACGGCTACTCTCCATCCCCACTGAGAGTTCCCACAGGAAGACCAGGACATTCAATACGATCAGAAAATAGTTAATGAATGGCGTGGAGAAGGTGGGTTGGTCGTCGCGAAGAGGAATCATCTAGTTTGCAATCTGGTAATTTGTAATTGGTAATTCGAAACCAGTTGCCAGCCGAGGGGCTCTTTCAGATTACCAAGTACCGATCACAAATTACCAATCCTATGAATGGCGTTCTGGTGGTCGACAAACCGGCGGGGCTGACGTCGCATGACGTAGTGAACCGCGTACGGCGAATTCTTGGACAGAAGTCGGTCGGCCATCTGGGGACGCTGGATCCCTCCGCTACCGGAGTCTTGCCGGTGGTGACGGGCAACCTGACTCGGCTGGCGCAATTCTACTTGCATTCGGAGAAGAGCTACGAAGGCGCGATCTACTTCGGGTTTGCCACCGACACCTACGACTCCGACGGGGAAGCTACCACGCCGGCAGGCGAGGTCACGCTCGATCTGAAGGATCTCCGAGAGCGAACGGCCGAATTTCAGGGGAACATTCAGCAGCTCCCACCTCCCTTTTCAGCCAAGAAGATTGGCGGGGTCCGCGCTTACAAACTGGCGCGCAAGAAGCAGGATGTCGCGCTCAAGTCGATTGAGGTTGAGATCAAGAACTTTGAAATTCTTTCCATCGAAGGAAACTGCTGCAAATTTCGCGCACGAGTGGCGTCCGGCACTTACATGCGCTCGGTGGCCCACGACCTAGGGAAAAAGATGGGCTGTGGCGCTCACTTGAAATCGTTGCGGCGCACTGCGGTCGCCGAATTTGGGATCGAAGAGGCACACACCCTGGAAGAATTGCAGAATGCGGTCCAGAAGGGAAGTGTTGAGGAATTGGCGGTCCATCCTCGAAAGCTGTTGCCGCAGTTCCCGTGCGTGACCGCCAACGACGAGAGCGCAGCGCTGATCCGCAGCGGGCGGGCGGTGAATCTTCCAGAGTTGTCCCGTGAACGGCTGGTGAAGGTGTTCTACGGGCAACGAGAGCTGATTGCGATCGCCACGCGGATCGCGGGCACCTTATTTCATCCGGGCATCGTGTTCACGGACTCTGGTTCATAGAGTGACTTGAAGCGAGTCGCAAATCGCCCTTCTCGGCTAACAAAACAATACAGCTTGAGATATAATTCGCGCCGCCTTCCCCGGCCAGCTCTGACTCTACTGTAAGCACAGGCAGAACGATTCGCTGAGGCATTCCCGGAACTACAGTGATGGGGAGGATGTTAAATGAAGTGTCTAAAGTGCAATGCGGAGGCAAGCGGTTCGGGGAAGTTTTGCCGTAGTTGCGGGGCTCCGTTAGCGGTTAGCAGCGAATCTGCGCACGCAGGCAGCGTTTGTCCTTCGTGTGGAACGGCGGTGCAACCGGGTGCGAAGTTCTGTGCCGCGTGCGCCGCGCCGTTGGGTCGTGCTTCTTCCTCGCCACCGGTCGTGGAGGCCATCTCAATTTGCGTGAATTGTGGCGCACAGGCGAAAGCAGGCACCAAGTTCTGCCAGTCATGCGGGAAGGCCATCCCATCGAGCGTGCCGGAGGCCACTCCGGACATGATGCCTACTGCGGTGATCTCTACACCAGTCCGGCCAGCGCCGGCGGCCCCCGGCCGGGCGCCACAGTTTCCAGTGGCGGCGGAACCAGCAAGGCCCGTTGCAGCAGCGTCGGCACGACCCGCAGTGCCCCCGCCAAGAATGGAGCCGGCTGCGGGACCCGTACCATCCGTCATGGCGCAGCGATCAAGTGGGAGCAATCGGCCTCTCATCATCACTATCACGAGTGTGGTGGCACTCGCTTTGGTTGCGGGAGGACTGACCTATCGGTTTGTGTTGCGGAAGCCCGCCGTCCAGAATCCGCCAACCGCCGAAACACCGGTAGCGGCGCAGCCGGCAGCTTCAGTGTCGGCGGAGACCAGCACCGAGTCGGCAAGTTCAGAGTCTCAGGCGCCGGCGACAACCGAAACACAGCCGCCAGCGGAAGGATCGCCGGCAGGGAATACTGCGTTGGCGGGCGGTGCAGCGGCGGCTCCGACCAAAGCTCCCAAGAGAACACCATCTAAGCTAGCGGGTCCTGGGTACGCCCAGTCGCACAACAATGCGGAGCAAGCATTGGCGGCTTCCCAGTATCTCAATCCTCCCGACAGCAGTGCGTTGTTTTGGGCTAGGAAGGCAAAAGCGCTGGGCGATCCCGGAGCTGCCCAAATCGAGCAGCAGGTCTTTGCCAAGCAGCTGGTGGATATTACAGCGTCCCGACAAAGTCACAACTACGATCAGGCGCGCGCCCAGCTCTATCAACTGGCCAGTAATTTCCCTGACCATACTGAACTGCGCCAAATGCAGGATGACATTCAGCAGGACCAGCAACGCTACACACAACAGATGGAAGAGCAAAGCCGCCAGACCGAATTGCGGACCCAGGTCAAGAAGTTTGCGGTCCAGCACCGGCACGGCACGGGAAGTAGCTTCTGTACAGGCGTCATAACGGTTGACCCCGACGGCGTAGCTCATTATGACTGCAGCACTGCGGATTCGGGCGGGCGCTGTGAGCACGTGACGTTTGCGCCGGGGACGCTGAAGGAAGTCAAAGTGCGCGGTGACGGATCGCTCCACGTAGCCACCCGCCAGTCTGGCAATTTCGATTTTGTAGGGAGCGGCGGCTCTATCAAGGACGCGGCGACAGCGCTGGGAACGCTGGTCAAGCATTGATCCTGGCGGTCGGGGTTTGGAAACGACTGTAAAACGGGAACCGGCGGCCAAGGCAGCCCGCGGACACTGCCTGATGCAATGTCCGATAACAGGTATTATGTCTACTCACAAAACACCCTCACGCAAATCCTCCCGCTAACCTTATCCTCCCTTCGAACGTCTCTTGCGTTGATCCCTGTTGCTGGAGTTCGCGCATGCCTCGCCATGATTCGGCTGCACGACGCCTGATCGCACTTCTCGTCCTATCGTCCGTCCTGTTGTCCCAAGCGACTCCAGTTCCTCAGCGCGAACGCTTCCAGAATGCTGAAGTGATCTACGGCTGGGCCCAGGACAACGCCGGACACAGGTTGCGTACCTTCGTTACGCGCCCCAAGGGCGCTACTGGCAAGGTTCCGGCGATCTTCTTTGTGGGTTGGCTAAGCTGCGATTCAGTGGAGTATCCGCAGGGTGAGACCGACGGTTTCGGAGCGATTTTCTGGCGCTTGATTGAGCAGTCCGGCTATGCCACTGTCCGGATGGATAAGGCCGGCGTCGGCGAGAGCCAGGGAGACTGCGCGAAGCTCGACTTTAACTCCGAACTTTCGGGTTATCAGGCAGCTTTCGACGAAATGCTCAAGTATGACTTCATAGATCCGGCAAAGGTGTTCGTGGTTGGGCTAAGCAATGGGGGCGGAACTTCGGCGCTAGTTCCCCGCCAGCATACAGTGCGCGGCTATATCGCGGCGAGTTCCTGGGGACGCACATGGTACGAACACATGCTCGAGTTGGAACGCGGGCGGCTGACTCGCGCCGGGCAGACTCCTGCTGAAGTGAATTCGAGGGTGAAGGCCTTCACAGAGTTCTACAACCTCTATCTGATTCGAGGCATGACTCCCGGAGATGTCGTGGCACAGCATCCCGAGTGGAAGAGCCTTTGGTATGACGCGCCCGATGGGCAGTACGGGCGACCGGCTGCGTTCTATCAACAGCTTCAGGCATTGAACCTGGGCGAGGCGTGGCAGAAGGTGACGGCACCGGTGCTGGTGATGCGTGGGACGTCCGACACGATCATGAGCGATGCCGATGCGCGGGCGATTCCAGAAGACGTGAACCGAGCGCATGCAGGGATGGCGCAGTATGTCGAGGTGCCGGGCGGAGATCATTTGCTGAGCGCGAAGGGAAAACTGGCGGAGGATGCGGTGCCGACGATGATGAAGTGGATGCGTGAGCAGTTGGCGAAATGAGCGCCATTAGAGGACTATCAGGTGCGCCTTTGCAGCGGCGGAGTCTGGGAGCAGAGAAATCAGGCTGGTATCGAATGTGGCGACTCTTCCCTTCTTGTGAATCGCCAGCGCGACCAGATACGCATCGGTGATCTGCTGATGGCCCATCAAACGGCGGCCGAACTGGGTCAAGGCCTCCGTAGCGCTAATATCGTCCGTCCAGAAGTGATGTCCGGGATGCTGCAAGCTGCCCCGCAGCACTTGAAGAGCGTCCCGCGGGGACACGGCCCGCCCCGAGAATGCTGGATTCGAGGTAATCCGGACAAAGCCCGCCTGTGTCATTGGGCAAGTGGCCCACGAGTGGTGTCCGTGCTGAGCGAACCAGCGTTGGGCCCGCGCGTGCGACTCGTGGGCTGGCCAGAGAAGTGCGATCAACAAGTTGACGTCGAGCAGAACGGAAGTCACCGTTCTTCCACCTCCAGTTCCTTCACTCGCTCGGAGGTCACAGGTTCGCTGTCCTCCGGAAGGTCAAAGACCACCAGCCCGTTGATGACGCGTGTCTTTACCGGCGCATCGAGTCCGCGACGGACAAGATCCGAGAGCGCTTTCCCCATTGCAACCGACCGCGCCTCTGCGTATTTCTTGACTGCCCGAAATACATCATCATCCAGACTCAAGGTGGTCCTCATGGTGTTAATATGATGTCATTAATCGACTACTGATGTCAATATACAATAATGACATCATGGCGGTGTTATGATGTTCCACTCAGAATATGATGATCGGAACGAACGATAAATCTGGTCGGGCACTATTGTGTCGCGTGGAGGAGGGCCACCAGGTCCTCACGGAATTTTTTCAGCACTTCGAGTCTTTCGGACGTCGCCTCTACGATCTCTGCTTTTGCCTGAAAGATCTGCCGCCCTTCCTTTTCCGTCAGTACTCCCATGACTTCACCCATGCGCCATCCCGGAGCGCCGAGGACTTGCAGGCCGTCCGCACCGGGGATTAGCAGGGCGACGCAATTGTCACGGACTACGCCGATGCACTTGGGATATCGGTCGAAGGTTTGAAGTTCGAAGCCGGCGAGGTAGATGCGTTGCAGTTGTTCGGTGGAATCCATGGGATTGTTAATTCGAAATTTATAATTTTGGAAACCTGCATAGGCCGCGGTTTCAATGAGCTTCCGCGCGGATGACCTCAAGCGTGTTCCCTTCTCCCAGATGCAGGAACGTGAAGATTCCTTCGTCCGCAGCGTAGCAGGCGAATGACGGGCCGAGAGCGCCAGCGTCCGAAAAGGTTGCGATACGGCGGCCGGTCTGGGCGTCAGTGACGACGAGAGTCTGGCTGTTGGTGTTGTCATCCCAAAAGGAAACGGCTACGCGATTTGCGGAGACGTGAAACGTATTCGGCATCACTCCGTTAGCTGGCGACTTGATCTTCAGCGTCCGGAAGATCTTGCCGACAGATGAGATGACGTAAATCAGCGCGGGCGACGAGCGGCGCAGGGCGTAAATGTTGCCATCCGGGCTAGCTTCCGCGTCCGAGAGATCGAGCGTGGGTGTGGATGTTCGGGCGTCGCTGATTGCGGGCTTGACTGCTGACTTCGGAGTTGCATGAGCGGGCTCCGGCGGCGGCTCGAGGGAGAGTTGAGCCAGCAGGCGGCCATCAGCGGAAAAGACTGCGGTGTAGGGTCGTTCGGGATCGGACATGTTCTGCGGATCGCGCTGGAAGCCGGAGACCAGAAAATTACTGTTGGTAAAAGCCGCGAACTGGAAGGGCTGGAAGTCGGCGTCGAGGCGGGTGGGCGTCGCGGGAGTGCCGTCGGACGAAAAGTGCAGCACATAGATCTGGGAATTGGCTGCGCCCACAGCCGCAATCTGATAAAGGCCGCCATCCGGAGCGGGAGAGAAGGCATCGGCGCGGTCGAGCTTGGGCTGCGAAACGGCTACGGGGTCGAAGAGGGCAACGCGCTTCCCTTCTGGGTCGACCTTTACGATTGGGCCCAGCAAGGGTCGGTCGGTCGCGAATTTGCGGATGTACAGGTAGCCGTCGGCATCGCATCTCGCAGGAAACATGAAGGCGCCGCCCATTTCGGAGGCGATGCTCTTGCGGCTGGTTTCGCGAAGGGCGATGGCTTGCACCGGGCGCGCAATGGCGTGTGTTGGAGTCTTGGATTGTGCGAAGAGCGAACAAGCCATGAACAGCGGGAAGAGAACGGTGCCGAGAAGGACAGGCCGTGAGATTTGCATGTGGCCGGACCAAGCTTACATCTTGTATTTGCCCAGATCGTCGTCGCTGAGGCCTTCGAGAAATTTCCGCAGTTCGTCGCTGGTGGCGCGCTCCGAGAGATTGCTGGCCTGCTTCGAAGTCTTCAGCACTTGATCTTCGACAAAGATGGGACAGTCCATACGCAACGCCAGCGCGAGCGCGTCTGAAGGACGGGAATCGATGCTCACCACGCGCCCTTCCTTTTCCAACCAGATGACGGCGAAGAAGGTGTCATCTTTGAGTTCGGTTACGACCACTTTATGAACGAGCGCGTCCAGGCCGGTCAGAACGTTCTTGATGAGGTCGTGCGTCATGGGGCGTGGCGTTGTGACCTTCTCGATTTCGAGCGCGATGGCGTTCGCTTCGTAGACGCCGACCCAAATTGGAAGCACCGTGTCGCTGCCGACGTCTTTGAGGAGCACGATGGGCATGTTGGTGACTGGGTCCATCATAAGGCCACGAATTTTCATTTCGACTTCCATAAGACCTCGAAAGGCAGTGGTCGGTGATTAGTGATTGGTGGTTAGCTGAATTGTTTTCCGGTCTTGATAACCACTACTCACGAACCACTATCCACTGGTTTCCACCATTTCTCCCACCAAGCTATTCGGGAAGCTCGTCGTGACGCGCACGTCCACGTAGCTTCCGGTCTTCAGTTCCACGCCTTCGGATGCCGTGAAGTTCAGCACCTTGATCTGCGAAGTCCGGCCGATCCACTGGCCGCGGTTTTTGTTCTTCCCTTCCACCATCACCCTGGCTGTCTGGCCGAGATGTCTCTTATTACGATGCGTCTGGACCTGTCGCTGTTTCTCGTTCAACACCGCCAGACGGCGGGCTTTCTCTTCATCGGGGATAGCATCATCGAGACGAAGCGCCGGTGTGTTCGGGCGCGGAGAATACTTGAACGTGAATGCGCTGTCATAGCCCACCACGTCCAGGAGGGAAAGTGTCTCTTCGAACTCGCGCTCGGTCTCGCCGGGAAAGCCGACGATCAGATCGGTGGTAATGGAGATATCGCGCTTGGCGGACTGAATCCAGCCAATGCGCTCCAGGTACTGGTCGCGAGTGTAGAGGCGCTGCATGGCGTCGAGCACGCGGTCGGAGCCACTCTGGATCGGGAGATGTACATGGTCACAAAGGACGGGTGAGGCATCGATCGCTTCGACGATGTCGCGGCCAAAATCACGCGGGTGGGACGTGGTAAAGCGGACACGCTCGATGCCCGGCACCTCGCCGATTGCAGTCAGCAATTCTGCAAAGCTATTCTTTCCATCGGGATCACGGTAAGAGTTCACGTTTTGCCCGAGCAGTTGAATTTCCGTGTAGCCAAGATCGGAGAGCTGGCGGGCTTCGGATAGGACCGAAGCGGAAGTGCGGCTGCGCTCTTTTCCTCGTGTAAAAGGAACTACGCAGTAGGCGCAGAACTTGTCGCAGCCTTCGATGATGGTGATGTAGCCGCGATGCGGGTTGGTGCGGGAGGTGTACTCGGTCTCGAAGCATTCGTCAGTGTTGCGGTCGTCGAGTCCGGTGGCGCGGTTCCCCGCTTCGATCTGGACCAGCATTGCGGGCAGATTCCGATAGGATGCCGAGCCTGCGACCAAAGAAACGTACGGGGCTCGCTCGAAGATCTTTTCGCCTTCCTGCTGTGCCACGCATCCAAGGACGCCGAATATCTTGCCTTGCGCCTTGTATTTCTTGTAATCGGAAAGCCGGTTAAAAACTTTCTGTTCGGCTTTGTCACGGATGGAGCAGGTGTTGTAAAGGACGAGGCCGGCCTCTTCGACGGTAGGAACCTGGCGGTACCCTTGCTGCAGGAGCGTGCCGACCACCTTTTCGGAGTCGTGCACATTCATCTGGCAGCCGAAGGTTTCGAGATAGAACGTCTTGTCGGCGGCGTTCGGCATCTTCCCCAGTATAAAGCAGGTGCGAAGGCACGGTGAAACTGATGCTTCGCCGCATTCCGTAGCCAAGGAATCGGAGGTTTAGGCGGCTACCTCGCGACCACCACGCCTCCGCACCATCTTCCGAACCCGCGAATCAGTTAGCCTTGCAAGGTGACAACGCAGGCCGGGTGGCCACCGTTTCGCCTTTCTCCACAAACGCCTGCATCCAGCCGAGGACGCGCTGCCAGCCTTCGTAGTGAGCCTTGGCGCCTTCCCCAGCACCGGTGAAGCCGCTATGTTGCAATCGAATCAGAGTTCCGCCAGCGGCGGGTTCAAGCTCCCAGCGCACAACTGTCTTGAGAGGGCCGGACCAACTTGCGATCCAGGTGTGGACCAGCAAACGTGGAGGATCGACTTCCAGATATTCTCCGCTGACGTGGAAGGCGTTTCCATCCGTGTCGCTGACGCCTTCGGAGCGCCATTGGCCGCCGGGACGCAGATCACTACACCATTTGGTGCTGTGGTA
>WNFO01011972.1_pt1 | contig 11007 bp, 9 predicted proteins | sample 5400251 | NCBI WGS metagenome assembly WNFO01 (sample SAMN13153354, study PRJNA577476) | soil metagenome | isolation source: 100 cm saprolite under Madrone tree | place: USA:California | collected 2016-06-14 | reverse complement strand
CGCGACATGTACGACGATCTGACTCGGGAGTTTCAAGCCCACTGGATTTTCCAATCTAAAGCGCTCTGGTTCATTGAAGCTGTTGCTCTCGGCGTGCGTGCCGCTAAGCACGATTGGGTGTACTTGCTCAACACCGACATGATAGTGAATCCCGATGCGTTGCGCGAGGTGGCGAAGTGGCGTAGCCCGTCTGTTTTTGCGATCGCATCACAGATCTACTTTCAGGATTCGACCCGCCGGCGTGAAGAAACCGGCTTGACCGCAATTCGCGATGTGGGAGGCCTTCTCGAAATTCTGGATGTGGCGCCTGACGATGATTACCGCATTCGCACTCACGTCTATGCCGGTGGCGGCAGTTCTTTGTTCCGGCGCCGGCTGCTTGCGAGCTTCATCGACAGGACAAAAGGGTATGCGCCATTCTATTGGGAAGATGTGGAATGGGGTGTCCTCGCGTGGCGCAATGGCTTTGAAGTGCTCTTCTGTCCGCAGTCCAAAGCGTGGCACGCCCACCGAAGCACAAACTTGAAGTTCTTCTCACGCGAAGAGATTGAGCGAGTTTTCAGGCGGAACCGTTTGCGATTTCAGCTGCGCACGGGACTGCCGCCGAAGGTGCTGAGGACGGTTTTCGGCAGCATCGCCAGGTTCGATGCCAGGTCCTTTCGAGAAGTATGGAATGCAGCGTCCGTTGTGGACACGCTGTGGTCCAGATTCCGCTGTTATTTCGATCCGCCGTTCAGCCCACAGCCGTCTCCCGGACTTGGCGTTCATTACTGCCGGCCAAGAAGACCGGACACGCCTTTGGTCATGATTGCAAGTCCGTATTGCGTCTACCCGCCGGCGCACGGCGGTGCGAGACGTATGCACGAGTTGATCGAGCGGCTTTCGCAAGATTTCGACATCATTCTACTGAGCGACGAAGCCGAAAACTACTCGGATGCGAGCTTCAAATATTTCCAGAAGTGTCATCTGGTGAGTCTGATGAGCGGCAGACAAGCGAGCGCGGATCCCCATGGCCGCATCGACCGGATCCTCACCCACTCCCATTCTGTGCTGGCGGCCCAGCTTCGGGCGCTCATCCTGATGTATGACCCGGACATCGTTCAAATCGAATATGTCGAACTGGCGAAGTTCGTCGAGATGAGGGACAGCCGGCCCTGGATTCTGACACTGCACGATGTCCTCCTGGAAGAGGCCGGCGCCAGCGCACGCAAGGATGACGAATTCGAGCTGCAGTACATCAACCGGTTCGATGCGGTCATTGTGTGTAGTGCTGAGGATCGAGCCCTTCTGCGGCGGGATAACGTCCACATCGTGCACAACGGTGCAAACGTCACCACGCGCTACACGCCGTCGCCTGCCGATGCGCCGATTCTTTTTCTGGGGCCGTTTCGATATCCGCCCAATCTTGCCGGGATTATCGAGTTTCTCAATGAGGTCTACCCGTCGGTTCGAGCGAAGGTACCTGCTGCGCGCCTATGCATTCTTGGAGGGGTCGATGCCCGTGTGATCGCGGCCCGGAGCGCATGTTTTGAGCAGCCCGGGATTACGGTCTTCGATTTTATTGAGGACGTGCATCCCTACCTTCAAAGTTGTTCGATCACCATCAATCCGGACAAGAGTGTTCGGGGAAGTTCGCTGAAAGTCATCGAATCGCTGGCGGCCGGGCGCGTCTGCGTGTCCACGCCGGACGGGGCGCGAGGGCTTATGGGGGCAAATATGCCCTCGCTGGTCATAGTGAATGAAAACGAATTTGTAGATCGCATTGTCAGGATGCTGACCGATGTTGAATACAGGCATCGATTAGAGGTCCCGACGGAGGCATTGCATCGATATTCATGGCAACAAGCATCGCAAGAACAGGCACGGATTTACACGTCGCTATTGCAGACTGGTTACTCCACTCGAACGTACGCATTCGCTCAGGAAGGCACGCAGGCGCAATAGCCGGATGGTTGAACGAACATGGTGAGCCGGAATTTGCGTATCCGGAAATCACCGGGTATTACCTGAGCTGGCTCGCGTTTGTCGCGAGTCTTCGGCAGGGGTTGGACGTGAGACCGGCAGCTACTGCGGCTGTCGAGTGGCTGGGTACGGTTACGAGTGCCGATCGCCCGCCTGCTACGCGGTATTATTTCGATGATCGCGCGGATTGGCGTAACGCCGCCACGTTCACGTTCGATCTCGCCATGGTATGCCGCGGGCTACACGCGGTTCGACGGCTCGTTCCGGAGCACTCTCGAAGAGATGTGCTTCAGAAACTTCTCCGTCATGTGATGCCCACCTCCGATGTGCTTCCCGTGTTTATCAATATGCAGCGCGAGCTGCCGGATCGCTGGTCGACAAGACCCGGGCCGTTTCAATTGAAAACTGCGGCGGCCCTCCTCTCAATTCAAGAGCATCCTGCTTTTTGGAAGATGTTTTATCGATGGAATGGCCGAGTGCTTGATGGACTCGATGCCGGCGAGCTTCATGCCGCCTTTTATGCGCTGGAGGGACTCGTGCAGTTCGGCGTCTCAGGCAAGCCTGAAGCCCTCCACGAGGCCACGAGTTGTTTCGAGGTGCTTTTTGGGTGTATTGATGATGCTCGCTCGGACGTCATCGCTCAGGGTTTAGGCCTTGGCTGCACCCTTAGATCTCTCGGTTTTCTCCGGACAAACCGGTGGAACGACCGCCTGGCCGAATTGCATTTCCGGCTTGAACGCTTCATCGCGGATTCCGGAGCTGTATCCTTCCGCCCTTTCGCCGGCAGGCCTGTTCACTTCAATACCTGGGCCGCCATTTTCGCCCACTGCGTCCTTCGGCAGCAGCCCATGCCAGGAGGTTTGTCATGTGCGAGATGAGCCACAATCACCACGATCGCGAACCCAAAGGGTTTGGGTTTCTGGTCGATATGGACACCGACGACGATGTGCGGCGTCAGCAGCCAACGCTCTTCAGGCGAGCCATGAACTCATGGATGATAGTCCTGGTCCTGCTCACATTGACTGCGATCAACAGTGCGCCGATGTTTTTTGGGAAGATTCCGTTTCCAGCAGATATCGTTTTTGCCTTTCCACCTTTCATGGCAGTCATACCGGAAGGGCCGCCCGCGCCGCATGCGGATATCGGCCTGTTTACGGTCCTGTTCGTCCGAAAGATCGGCGGTAGTAAGACGGGAGCTACGATATCGGCCATTCTCTTTTCGTTTTGCGGGTTCCTGATCATTTGGCAAGGTCAGGCAATGTCTGATGCGGCAATCTGGCTTCCGTTGATTTGCTATTCGGTTGTTCGGCTCCACTCGGAACTCTCAGCACGTTCTCTCGTCCTGACAAGTCTCGCATTCGCCTTGCCGGTTCTGGCGGGACATCCCGAAACCGCGGCGCACCTGACCTTAACGGGTGTGGGCCTGGCTGGCCTGCTTGCGGTCGCCAGGCCTGACGCCCATGCTCCCCGCGTGAACCTGCCGTTCATCAAATTCTTCACTGCCGCTGGAATGCTCGCGTTGGGTCTTGCATCCGTTCAAATGATTCCGACGCTGGAATGGCTGCAGTATGTCCGCCATTCGTTTCACGATCCATGGCCACCCCTGCCTCTATGGAGCATGCTTGCAGTTGCATCCCGCGATCTACTCCGAACGACGAATTCAATGAGTTTGCAAATACCCGAACAAGCGGCGTACCTGGGACTCTTGAGTTTTATTGCAGCACCCGTCGCTCTCTTACATCCTTCCAGGAGAATAGTAATTTTCTTTGCAGTGTGGAGCGCGGTGGCAATATCCATAGCCTATGGCTTTGGTCCAATCTTCGAACTCGTACACCATCTCCCTGTTTTGAAGATCTTGAAGAACAATCGGCTGATCCTGGTTTCGAGCTTCGGAGTCGCGGTACTCGCCGGATTAGGAATCTCGACGATCGAGCATTTGCCGATAAGTCTTTCACTGCAGCGATTCAGAGCTCTGATGTTGAGTGTCATCGGATTCGCGGTTGGCCTCATGATGGTGTACCTCGTCCACCTCATGACAGACCAGATGGTTGAGTTCGTGCGGTTTCCGCGTTTTTCCCTTTTGCTTCTCTTTGCATTCATGGCGGTCCTGGCTTCCAGGCTGCTGCTGGGCATCCGAAACCGCCCCTTCCAATTGGCTCTGATTGCTTTGGTCGGAGTGGATGTTCTCACGGTCAGTTATGGCGCCATTCCTTTCGCGAAGCCTCGCGATGTGTTTCCGCCAATAGAACTGTTCGATCGAATCAAGAGTGACAATCCGAGGTTTTCCCGGATTGCCCAGATAGGCTATTCGGTTGGACCCAATTTTGAATTGATGTACGGGTTATCTTCCGTTGGCGGTTACGAAGTCTGCCTCGAGCGAATCAAGACGTTTCTCGGGAACATTTCCACAGACGAGATGCCTAACGTGACACTCACCGCAAAAGGTGTTCTGGGGATGAGAGACCGCCGTCTCGATATGTTGAACGCAAAATATTTTGTGGTTTCCGAGTGGGACCCGCTCCATCTCGAGTTTCGCCTTCATCCGGATCGTTTTCGATTCATCTTCAGTTCCGAGAACACAGAGGTCTTTGAAAACCTGAGAGTTTTACCAGCCGCTTTTCTGGTGCCTGCAAGCGGCATAGAAGTCATGGCGCGCGAAGAGCAGGAACTGGCTCGCGTGATGGACCCCGCATTCGATCCTGAGAGATCCGTGGTGGTGCCCGAAGGATTTTCGACGGTTCCCACCAATTTCCCGAGTGTGCGACCCGGACTGGAAAAGGTGGAATGGGTGTCAGGAGGAACCGATGATTTCCAATTGAAAGTTGATGCCGTTCGGAAAAGCGTTCTTTTGATCAGCCAGATTTACTATCCGGGATGGAACGCCTACGTTGACGGGGCGGAAGTGGCCGTCTTTCGCGCGAACTATGCGCTGTCTGCGATAAATCTCTCTCCTGGCAGTCATGACATCCGCTTTTCGTTTGAACCTGTCACGTTCCGAGTCGGACTGGTTCTGTCTGCGCTTGCTCTGATGGTGATAGCAATAATCGCGCTATTTTTCTCGGGGCGTCATTCTCGCTGCTCAGCGTCTCGTTTTCCCCCGTTCGCCGTTTCGGCCAGGAGTAATTTCCGATGACGCAGTCGACGACAACAGCGAAACGGATTGCCGAGGCCGTCGATAAATTGCGGGGACTCGAAAAATGGAAACTGGACCATGACACGCGGTGCCGGTAAACCCATAACAAGTCCCGCGAATTGTGTTGCTGGGGTTCTTTTTTTGACTGATCATGACAAAGTATGTTTATCCTGCGTGGGTAAATCATGATTTACCAACCTGGCGTCGAAGTAGCAGTCGAAAAAGCGTCCGCGCCGCGTCATATCGCGATTGTTCGTATCACCCACTGGATCGTCGTGTTGAGCGTCGTTGGCCTTTTCGCCAGCGGCATACGCATTCTCGAATCTCACCCGCGGCTGTACTGGGGCGAAACCGGCAGTGTCGGGACTGAGTCCCTCATTGATCTTCCCATTCCGTTCATCATCGGCCCCTCGGTTTGGAACCGGCCTACTCATTTCTTCTTTGCCTGGATTCTGGTTTTGGCCGGCCTGACCTATGTTGCCGGCGGTTTTGTCACGCACCACTTTCGTCATGACCTGCTGCCGGCGAAAACCGATCTCCGTTGGAATCGCATCGCGGGCGCAGTATCGGAGCATTTGCGTTGGAAGCGGCGGAGCGCGAATGCCGCCTCGACTTACAATGTGGTGCAACGGCTGACCTATCTGGCCGTCGTGTTCGCGGTTTTTCCGGGCATCCTCTGGACCGGCCTGGCGATGTCGTTCGGAGTGACGTCGGTGTTTCCGATATTAGCGACCGCAGTGGGCGGCCATCAGTCCGCTCGGACCCTCCACTTCGTCTTCGTCACTTTGCTGCTGCTTTTTCTGCTGGTACACGTCCTCATGATCTGGCTTGCCGGATTCTGGAGCAATGTGCGGGCGATGATAACGGGATACATACCACAGGGAGGGAAGGCTCGATGAGCAGAAATCTCACACGGCGTACATTCATCACCGCAGGATTGACAACGGCGGCCAGCGCATCGGGACTTGGCGCTGCGGTCTACTTCGCGGACCGTTACGGTTTGATTCCACCGGACCACGCCGGCATTTTAGGGATCGGGGAAACGCTTACCTACGCCACTCAACGTCTGCTGACGTCCGGGCACTCGTTGGCTCGCGAATTCAAACGCAGCGACATTTCGAAGATCGCGCCGGTGAACGGCCCTCATCCTATCGATGAAAAATATCGGGCCTTTCTCGCGGACGGTTTCAAGGACTGGCGCCTATCGATCGAGGGATTAGTGGCGCGTCCTGTATCTTTTTCGCTTGAAGAGCTGAAACGCCTACCGGCTGAAAGTCACATACTGCTGCACGCCTGCGAGGAGGGTTGGTCCTACATTGCCGAATGGACCGGTGTGCGGTTGGCGACTGTTTTGGGCCTCGTCGAGACTCGCCCGGAGTCGCGATACGTCGTGTTCGAGCCATTCGCGAACCCGAATCAAAGCGGGCGCGTTGTCCGCGTATTGTGGGACAGCATCGACATGGCTGACGCCTTTCACCCGCAGACGCTGCTCGCGTATGGCATGAATGGTGAGGACCTGCCCCTCGACCATGGCGCCCCCGTCCGCCTCCGCCTCGGGCGCCACCTCGGCTACAAAAACACTAAATATCTTTCTCGAATCGTCCTCACCGACCGCAGAGACTATTACCGCAAAGGCCGTGGTACTTGGTACGGAGGTATCTGAAGCGAACCGGGTATGCCACAGCGGTGTCAGCCACTCCACCGCAATTCAGCCTTGACGTTGATGTGCAGCCAGACGCGACCGAGTGTCTCGACCTGCCTTCCCGCACCCCCGTAGCGCCGGCCGTCTCCGTTCATCTTGTTCTTTCGTTTCGTCAACGAAACACGCGGAGAGTATATACGGACGGATTGAGGTAGGCACAGATCGTCAAGGCACACTTGAAGACGTTGATCGGTCACTTGTCCGACAAACCGACATAACCGGCCAATCTCTGCCCGTTGTCAGGGCGTACGGAGTTTGCGCGCTTCGATAACTATTTTGGTGAGGCGGTTGGAGAGTCTGTCGAGACGACGGCGAGAGGTGGCGTCTGATAGCGCGCGGCGAAACATCTCGAGCACATGTTGGGCAGCGAGCAAAGAATCGATCAGCCCCTCGAGACCTGCTCGAAGTGGGGCAGACGGCACCCTCGGCTGTGGAACAAGATGTCGAGGTTTTGAACGAGCCAGGTCAAATTCCCGCTGGAGATCATGTAAGGTCACATCGAGATATTGCATCGTCATCTCGGGAGAGGTGTGACCGAGTAATTTCATAAGGGCGGGAAAGGTGACGCCGGCGCGAAGCATTTCCGAGGCATAGGTATGCCTTAGTTGATGGGGGACGATGCGGGTGGAAAGGCCGAGCGAATGGCAGACCTGATGTAAGTAATCACGAAAGTGATGAAGGAGCGTGTCTCTGGCGCTCGGACAGGCCAGGAGCCGTCCATCGGCAGGCAGCGGATCAAGGAAACGAAAGAATCGGAGGCGTTGGACAAGTTCACACACAAAGGAGTCCACGGGGACCATACGCTCGGTTTTGAGCTTGCCGAGTGGCACGTGAATCGCCCATTGATCCGGCCCGGTGGAGCGAAGGCAGTCGCAGGACAAATCGGCGCACTCACCGATGCGCATGCCAGTGTGGCGAATCAACAGAAAGACATTGCCCCCCAGATCGTTGCGGCGGAGGAATTCCTGCTGCAGGAGTTGGTCCTGCTCTGCCGTGAGTGGGCGTGGAAGTCTTTGCGGGAGGCGCGGAATATCCTCGCGGCGGATGAGATGAGCGAGTTCGGGAAGCTGTTCGGTCCACGCCAATTCGTTCAAGATGGGGCGCAGAGCGATAAGCCGGAGGATATACGATGCGGTCGCGAGCGGCGGCACTTGCGAGTGCAGGCGGGACATCCAGCCGAGGATGTGGGGCTCCCGGCGCAGTTGGTCGAGGCGATTCACCTCGGGATGGTTGGCGCCGAGATAGCTGAGGAAGTTGCGCGCAGCCCCGTGGTAGTAACGAATGGTTTCGGGGCTGAGCGCAGCGCTGAAAGAATCGACAGCGCGGGCGAAGAGAGGAGCCAAAGGATGTTGGAGCGGGGGGCGGCGCGCGCGGTTCATGAGGAGGTCCTCGGAAGGGGACGGATATGCTGCGCGACGGCGCGTGCATACTGGAGGTAGACGTCTTGTGGGGTGACCTGCACATAGCGCAACGTCGTTTGGATGTCGGCGTGACCCATCAGCTGCATGAGCGCGGGCAGGCTCATGCCGGCGCGGATCATGTCGGAGGCAAAGGTGTGTCGAAACCGATGAGGATTGGCGAGCGGGATGCTGGTGGTCTGGCGATGGTAGCGAAATAAGGACCGTAATCCTGCGGGAGTCATGCGTGTTCCGCGCGCCGGGCCTTTCAGCACGACGAACAGCGCGGCGGAGCAGGGATTAGGCCGTTCCAGTCGCAGGTAGTGTTCGAGCAGTTGCACGGTTTCAGGCGCTAGGGGGAGGAGACGGAATTTGTTGCCTTTGCCATGAACGCGAAGCTGCGCTTCAGAAAGCAACACGTCATCCCGATTCAAAGCCAATACTTCGGCCGACCGGAGCCCATGCAGGAGCATCAAGCCCACGATGGCGAAGTCGCGTGAGGTGCGGAAACTGGACCAGAAGCGCGCCACCTCATCCACCGAGAGCGGCACGATGTTGTGTTTGGGCACCTTCACGCGCAGCCGGCTCATCACCACCCGCGGCCGGCCAAGGCCCATCGGTCTTCGTCGCAAGAACGGTTGATGAAAGCCGCGGGCAATTTGGCAGGGAGCATTGGGGAACTCGTTGCGAAGGGCGCGATCGGCGACGACGACGCGGTCATTGATGGTGGAAGGGGAAGGCCGCGGTTGTTGACTGGATTGGAAGCGCACATAATCCAGGAGCGTGGACTCGGTAAGATCGCCTTCTACAATGTTGCCGGTGTGATGAACACTCTCCCACCAGCGAACAAAGTGCAGCAGGTTGTGGGCGTAAGTGCGTAGGGTGGTGTTGGCCAGGCGGCGGACGTATTCGCGGTCCAGGTAACGATTGATCCAGCCGACGGCGCGGCCCGTGGTCTGCTCGATGACACGAATCGGACTCTGCGCGTTGTGGGCGGTCTGCTGGTAGAGCACACAGAACTTCATGACAGAGCAGCCTCCAGGAGAGATTGGAACTGTCCTCGATCACCGCCCTGGACGAAGAAGGAGTTCGGATCGTGGCCTTCGGGCAGGAGCACACGGCGAGTGGAGATGCCTTGCGCCCGGAGACGCAGTGCGAGTTGCTGCGAGGCTTGTTGGCCACTACCGTTGGCGTCTGCATCGAAGGTGAGATACACCGTGCGCGGACGGTCGCACAACTGTTGAAACTGGCAGGCGTTCAGATGCGTGCCCAACGAGCAGGTGATGTGGCGAAAACCCGCCTGCCACAACACACCATAATCGAACACCCCCTCGACGAGAATGACCTCGGGGCATTGTTGAACCTGTTCCCAGGCATACAAACCACCCTTCGAGCCGGAGAGGAATCGATGGGGGAAGGCTGCAGCGACACTGCGGCCGTAGAGATTGATGACGCGACCGCCCTTCAAGCAGGGGAACACGACGCGCCGGTAGAACGCATCGCGGCCCTGCACATTGAGCAAGCCGAGACGCCGTAAGAAATCGAAAGAATAGCCTTGAGCCGTGAGATGTCGGCGCAAGCTCCCGCCGGGGGCGTAACCAATCCGCAGTTCTTTGATCGTGGCGGGATCGTGCAGTCCGCGTTGTTTCAGATAGTGCAGAGCCTCGGGGTAGCGGTCGAGTTGCAGTTGATAGAAAGTGGCGGCTTGCTCCAGAACGGCGGCAGGGTCGGCGGGAGGAGCACTTTGCTGCTGGAGGTAAGCGAGGCTTTGGCGAAAGGACAGATGGCGAGACAGCTGGACAAAGCGCAGAAGATCGCCGCCCTGACCGCAGCCGTGACAGTAGAAGAGATTTTTGCGCGCGTTGACATAGAACGAGGGCCGGGTTTCCGGGTGCAGCGGACAGAGTCCGACGAACTCGGAACCGTGACCGGTAGGCCGACCGGTCCAATTCTGCTGCCGCAAATAGTCGAGCAGCGGCAGGCGCTGTTTGAGTTTTTCGACATCCTCGCCCACGGCGTTGTTTTGCCTCTGTCGGCAACGTAGAAGAAGGCCGCCAGCATTCCCAGGCAAGGATGGTGGGCACCGTGAAAATTTCTCAACGACGCAGGGGCCAGAGAATTTGCAGAACTGGAGTCAGCCAAGACAAAGGCGCAGCTTCGTGATCGGCCGGAACCCCACGCGTTAGCCACTGAGCGACGCGAGCGACCGTTTGGAGGTGAAAGGAAAGCCCCGGTTGGGAGCGATCCAGGCCGATCGACCAACGTCGGAGCGTGGAGGAATCGGGCACGCGGTCAGGGTCTTTGAGCGTAGGCATGGCCTGTTCCCAGGAGTAGTGCTCCACAAAACGCCGCTGCAACGCCTGGCAACGAGCCAGCAAACTGTAATGGGTGTAAGGCAGCGAAAGCCACGGCAGGAAGGTGAAGGTCTTCCCGCAACCGGGGCAGCGGCCGCGGCGGATGCCAATCCAGTCGTGATGCTCGTCGTGTGCCTGCTTGCGGCGGCGTCCATGGCCGATAATCGAATCGTGCTCACAGACGGGGCATCGCCGGAGAATGGCTTCGGCGCAACTGGCAGCCCAATCGGTTTCCAGCTTGTGCGGCGGGACGGAAAGTGGGATAAAGAGAATCGTACCTTATAGGAGCTCTGCCCCGGGCATTGACCTGCCAAGATCTGAGCCGGAAGCAGAGCTCCTCCTCCTGAAGAGAAAATCCCAACTGGAAGAGAATACAGCTGCCTGGCTACGACCTTTTATGGGTGTGATTCAAAGAATTGGCCGGTAATAACCGACTAATCAGGAGTTGAGAACCGAATC
>WNFO01009664.1_pt1 | contig 11007 bp, 7 predicted proteins | sample 5400251 | NCBI WGS metagenome assembly WNFO01 (sample SAMN13153354, study PRJNA577476) | soil metagenome | isolation source: 100 cm saprolite under Madrone tree | place: USA:California | collected 2016-06-14 | reverse complement strand
CTCCAAGTCATCGCCAAGCACCCGCGCGAGGCGCGGGAAGCGCTGGCGAATTGACGGTGGCGCGCGGGTTCTTGCCCGCCCATTCGCGCTGCATGACCGCGACCATCGCCAGTTGCTCGTGCGAGAGCCCGCAGGTCTTCATGTAGCGCAATACCGGGATCGTGAACAAGGTCGGCGGCCCCAGCGGCCCGTAGGGTTGCTCGAACTGGCCGGCGAGGCTGGTGGGTGCCACGACATTGCGGGTGCGCCCGACCCCGGAGCGGCCGCTCTCGCCATGGGTGATCAACACCGTCTCGCAGAGGCCCGAGGCGATCGCCGCGGCGGCGTGGCGGACATGGATCATGAACGAGCAGCCGCCGACCGCGGTGCCGTCGACCCATTTCGGGGTGAGGCCGAGATAGTGTGCGACCGTCACCGGCGTCTCGCCGGCGGTCGCGATGCCGTCGATGTCGACGGGTTTGAGGCCGGCATCGGCCATCGCGTTGAGTGCCGCATCGGCATGCAATTGGATCTGCGAGGTGTCGGGGATGACGCCGAGCCGCGTGGTCTCGGCGGCGCCGACGATGGCGATCGATTTCGGCTTCATCGGGCTTGCCTCCGGGACGGGCGGAAGAGAGGGAGGGTGATCTCGTCGTCGAGCTTCTCGAAGACGATTTCGACCGGCATGTCGAGCTCCAACGCCTCGGGGGTCTGCGGGCACCCCGTGATGTTGGTCATCATCCGCGGCCCCTCGTCGAGCTCGACGACGGCGATCGCGTAGGGCGGGGTGAAGCCCGGCACCGGGCGGTGGTGGATGACGTAGCTATAGAGCCGGCCTTTGCCGCTCGCCGCGAACACGGCGACGTCGCGCGCCGCGCATTGGGGGCAGAACGGCCGCGGCGGGAAATACACCTTGCCGCAGGCGTTGCAGCGCTGCAGGCGCAACTCGCCGTCGCGCGTGCCGTCCCAGAAATGCTGCGTCTCCGGCGTCGGCTGCGGCCGCGCGCGTCTTCCTTCGGACATCCTTCCCACCTCCGTGAGGGCTTTCTGAACAGGACTTTGCCGCCTGCCACGAATAGGAGCAAACGGAATGGGAAAGCGGACGTCTTGCTCTCTTGGGTATTAACTAATTGACAAATTATAAATTAATGCTATAAAGCAAATCGCTGATCCCGCCGCCTGGCGCGGGCGCCTCGGGTATCAGCGGGGCCGGCCCGCTGTTTTGGGATGCCGCGGTCGAGGATTCCTGCGGCGAATAAGCGCCTCCCGTTGTTATTTTTCTGTAAATAACAGCAAAAACAGCGGGCCGTCCTGGAAGGAACGGTCTCAACGCGGAACCACCTCGCCCCGCTTGCGGGGAGAGGTCGGAAGCCGCGCATAGTGCGGATTCCGGGTGAGGGGGACGGCGGCGGCAATCAACAGGATCAGTCGTGCCGCTGCGATGCAGCCCCTCACCCCGCGAGCGGGGCGAGGGAGCAGAGAAGCATTGGCATTCGATCGGAATTCCGGCAAACGGGATTGCCCATGATCGGAGGACGGAAGCGATGGCCGGAAGCATTACGCCAGCGGAATTGAGGGACCGGTATCACTCGGGCGGGGAGATCGCGATCGTCGATGCGCGCGAGGAGGGGAGCTTTCACGAGCGGCATCTCTTGATGGCCTCGTGCCTGCCGCTGTCGCGCCTCGAACTGATAGCGCCAGGGCTGTTGCCGCGGCGGTCGGCCTCGATCGTAGTGTGCGATGCCGGCGAGGGGCTCGCCGAGCGCGCGGCCACGCGGCTGATCGAAGGCGGCTACACCGACGTCTCGGTTCTGGCCGGCGGCGTCGCGGCGTGGGAGGCGGCCGGGTTCCCGGTCTATAGCGGCGTCCATGTGCCGAGCAAGGCGTTCGCCGAGGTCGTCGAGCACGAATACGGCACGCCCTGGATCAGCGCCGAGGAGCTCGCCGAGCGGCAGAAGAGCGGCGAGAGGCTGGCGATCTTCGACAGCCGGTCCTACGAGGAGTATCACTCGAACAGCATCCCCGGTGCCGTCAGCGTCCCCGGCGCCGAGCTCGTCTATCGCTTCCAGGAGATGGTGCCGTCGCCCGACACCTTTGTCGTCGTCAATTGCGGCGGGCGCACGCGCAGCATCATAGGCGCGCAGTCGCTGATCGATGCCGGTGTGCCGAACCACGTCGTCTCCTTGAAGGACGGCACGATGGCGTGGCACCTCGCCGGGCTTGGGGTCGTGGCCGGCGCCACCGGGCGTGCGCCCGAGGTTTCGGCCGAAGGTGTCGCGGCAGCGCGGCAGCGGGCTGAGGCCGTTGCCCGGCGCTATGGCGTGCCGGTGATCGATCGCATCACACTCCCCGGAGCCGTCATGATCCCGGGCGGGCAATTGGTGCAGGAGACCGACAGCTGGCTCGGCGTGTGGGGCGCGCGGGTGGTGCTGGTCGACGACACCGGGGTCAGGGCGCGCATGACCGCCTCCTGGCTGCGCCGGATGGGCTGGGATGCCGTCGTGCTCGATAACGGGCTTGGGGGCGGGCTCGACGGCGTCGAGCTCGAACGCGGCACACCGGCCGCGAAGGGCGACATCTTCCCGCTCGCTGATCCCGAACCGGCGACCGTGCTGCCTTCGGAATTGCAGGCGAGCCCGGCCGTCGTCGTCGATCTGGCGCTAAGCCGGCACCATCGCCAGGGCCACATCCCCGGCGCGTGGTTCGCGATCCGCGCGCGGCTCGCCGAGGCGTTCGACAAGCTGCCGGCGCAGGGCGAGCTGGTGCTGACGAGCGAAGACGGCACGATCGCCCGCTTTGCCGCCGCCGAGCTGCGCACCCGCCGGCCGGTCAAGGTGCTCGCCGGCGGAACGGCGGCGTGGAAAGCAGCGGGGCTGCCGCTCGACACCGGCATGGGCCCGCTCGCCAGCGAGCCCGACGATGTCTCGCTCTCGGCCCGCGACCGGCCCCCGGCCGAACGCGAGCGCTATATGCGCGAGTACCTCGCCTGGGAAATCGACCTCGTCAACCAGATCGCCCGCGACCCCGACTGCCGCTTCCGTTTGATGCCGGTGGGATGAACATCCTTCGGGTATCGCCTCGGCGCGAAGCCCTCACCGCAGCAGCCAGGGCGTGCTCACCAAAAGGATAGCCGCGACGATCGCCGTTATCACAGCAGCGTCGATCGCGACGTTTATTGCGATCTCGACCGGCGCTCGAGCGCTCCTGGAAAATTTCCGCATCGGCGCATCCGGGTAGGACGCGTCTCCTTCGTATGAGTCCGAGCCTGGCTCGACTGAGCAATTGGACCGACTTGGCGCGTTCATTACCTTGTTCTCCCCCGGGTGCTTCTCCGCGGTCTGATCGGCCCGTCCGATCCAACCATAACGATGGTTAACCGGGGAAGCGGCCGGTCGTATGTGAACTTGCTCACATCCATTAGAAATAAAACTGCGCGGCAAACGGCTCAGAAATAAGATCGCGCAGCAAGCTCCGCGGCGCGGCAAGCGCTGGTTGTTTTTCGTCGTTTCGCCTCGTAAGCTCGGATGATTGCCCCGCGCAAGGGAGCCGAGAGATGCGCTTGTCCCATCTAATCGCCGGGGTGGCGGCGCTACTGCTCGCAACAATGCAGCCCATAAACGCGGAGGATGCGGTGAATACCTCGGTCTATGTCGTCACCTACTTCGAGGTCGCCCCGCCTGCGGCAGCGCAGAGCGCTACGCTCGCTCAGTACTACGCCGATGTGAGCCGCAAGGAAGCCGGCAGTGCGGCTTATGAGGTGTTGGCGGAGATCGGGCGGCGGAACCGGCTCGCGATTGTGGAGGCCTGGCGCGACGAGCACGCTTATGAGACGCATGACGTCGCCGCCTCAACGACGGCATTCCGCGAAAAGCTTCGGCCGCTGCTGATCAGCGGCGCCGGGGGGCGCGTCCTCAGCGGCTTCTCGGTTGCAGCACCGATCGGGCGGCCCGGCCGTCAGGCGGTCTATGTCCTCACTCATGTCGATGTCCCGCCGCCGCAAAAGGATCAAGCCATCGAGCTTCTCAAGGCGCTATCCGCGGCCGCTCGAAAGGATAACGGCAATCTGTGGTTCGACGTGCTGCAGCAGAACGACCGCCCGAACCACTTCACATTGTTCGAGGGCTGGCACAACCGCAGGACCTTCGATGCCAGCATCATGGCGGCGCACACCAAGGAGTTCCGGCAGAAGCTGAACCCGCTCGAGGGTGCGCTCTATGACGAGCGGCTCTACCAGGCGGTCCGCTGAAGGCTCGCCATACTGGCGACAAAGTCCGGGGATACTCTCCGTCGCGGATGAGGAGCCCCCAACCATGCCTGTTGTGCTTTAGTGTCAAAAGCGCGTCAAACTCTCCCTGCTAGCTGGTGTTTCGGCACCCGCCATCGTCTCGCAAAAGGTTGATCTATAATGCGTTTCGGTGCCGGGCCACGACCGACCGCGATATTTCTCCCTGGTTTCTCCCTGCTGGCAGGGAGAAACGCGATGATGCGGGCATGCCTGCTGTTGCCGCTGGTCTTGCTTGCGGCGCTGCTCGGCGAGGCCGCGGCGGCGGTCGAGGCCGGGCACGGCATGGTGGTCTCGGCACAGCGCTACGCCTCCGAGGTCGGGGTGCGGATCCTCGCCCAGGGCGGCAACGCGATCGATGCCGCTGTTGCCGTCGGCTATGCGCTCGCCGTCGTCGACCCGTGCTGCGGCAATATCGGCGGCGGCGGGTTCATGACCATCCACCTGAAGGACGGGCGCGACACCTTCATCAATTTCCGCGAGACCGCACCCGGGGCGGCGACCGCCGCGATGTATCTCGACGCCGCCGGCAAGCCGATCGACGAGCTCAGCCGCCGGGGCTACCGCGCGGCCGGAGTGCCCGGCACGGTGATGGGGCTCGAGCGCGCGGCGGCAGAATACGGCCGTCTCGCGCGCGCGGCACTGCTGGCACCGGCGATCGCTTTGGCGCGCGACGGCTTTGTGTTGGGGCGGGCCGACGCCGACATCCTCGACAGCAAGCGGCTCGGCATGGATCCAGTCGCCGCCAAGATCTTTCTGGGGCCCGACGGCAGCCGCCTCGAGCCAGGCGACCGACTCGTCCAATCGGACCTCGCGGCGAGCCTCGAAGCGATCGCGCAACGTGGCCCCGATGCCTTCTACAAGGGCCCGCTCGCCGCCGCGGTCGCGACGGCGAGTGCGGCCAATGGCGGGATCCTGACGGCGGAGGATTTCGCCGATTATCGGGTGACCGAGGGGCCGCCGCTCACCTGCTCCTATCGCGGCCACCGCATCCTCTCGGCACCGCCGCCGAGCTCCGGCGGTACGACGATCTGCGAGATCCTCAACATCCTCGAAGGCTACGATCTGAAGGCGCTCGGCTTCCGCTCGGCACAGTCGGTGCGCCTGCTGGTCGAGGCCATGCGCTACACCTACCGCGACCGCAACACCCACCTCGGCGACCCGGCCTTTGTGCAGAACCCGCTGGACCGCCTGTTGTCGAAGGACTACGCCGCCGGCATCCGCACCGCGATCGACACGCAACAGGCGATGGCCCCCGCCGCACTCCCCGCTCGCGAAAAAGCCGAGACGACCCATTATTCGGTCGTCGACGGCGAGGGCAACGCGGTGGCGGTGACCTACACGATCAACGGCAGTTTTGGGGCCGCGGTAATCGCGCCGGGCACCGGGTTTTTCCTCAACAACGAGATGGACGACTTCGCCATCAAGCCCGGCATGCCGAACCTCTATGGCCTGGTCCAGGGCGAAGCGAATGCGATCATGCCCGGTAAGCGGCCGCTCTCCTCGATGTCCCCGACCCTGGTCGAGAAGGACGGCCGAATATTTCTTGTGCTCGGCAGCCCGGGCGGTTCGCGGATCATCACGACGGTGCTCGAGACGATCCTCAACATCATCGATTACGGCATGTCTCCGCAGGAGGCAGTCGAGGCACCACGTCTCCACCACCAATCGCTGCCCGACGAAGTCGCATATGAGCGAGCGGGCTTGATGCCCGATGCGATCACGACATTGACCGAGATGGGCTACAAGCTCGTCGAGCACAGATCCTGGGGTGCCGTCGAATTGATCGCGATCGCCGACGGCCGTTTCTACGGCGTCAGCGACCCCCGGCGACCGGCCGGCGCCGCCGTCGGATACTGAGTATGCGGCCGTGCATGGCTAGAGCGTTTCGAGCTCGTAAATGAACAGAGACTCGATGAAGATCGAGCGTTCGGCGACCAGACGAGCTCGGAAGCGCGCTCTGATGATCAGCGCACTGAGCAAATCGAGGTCGGAGTCGGACGAAACCAAGAGGTAGACACGTCCGCCCGGGGCCAGCCGCTCGCGCGCCTGCTCGAACAGCGGAGCGATGTCGCGGTAGTTCGGGCCGGCATGCCATGAGCGATCGGCAATATCGCGGGGCTCGCCCGGGAACGACGGCGGGCTCGATATGACCGCGTCGAACAGCGCACCGGGGGCAAGGGCGCCAAGCAGGTCCGCGCACACGGCCATGAAGCGATCGCCGTAGCCGTTTGCGCGCGCGTTTTCGGCCGCCGTCAGGGCCGCGTTCGGGTTCACGTCGACAGCCGTGACGCTCGCCGCACCGGCCCGGGCCGCGGCGAGACCGAGGATTCCTGACCCCGTCCCGACGTCTGCCACCCGCTTGCCGTTCAGATCCTGCCGACCGATAAAGGATGCGAAGAATTCGCTCGTTATGAAGCAACGCGGGTGAAAGACCGTCGGTCGAAGGATGAGCCGAAACCCGGCCGCCCGCGTCATTCGCGACGTGCGTCGTTTTAAGATCAAATGATACGAAAAAAAGTGAATCGCTTTGCGCAGCAGACGGCGCCAGAGGCTCGGCCGAACGGTTCGGTGGTCGAGCCCATAGGCGACTTCGACCAGTTCGGTGACGTCGTTCATCTCCCCCCGTAAACGAGCGTAACCCCCAAAGGTCCGATTTGCGCATGCAAACGGTCCGTCGGTCAACGTTCGCGCGAAACCGAGGGCGTTGGCCGCACCTTGATGCGGATCGCCCTCGGGAACCAAAGGGTTTCGTTAGTAGTTTGCTTGTAGCACGCAGCGAAGGGGGCCGGCCGCGATCGCTCCCGTCGTGTGCGGAGCGAGGCGGGTCGGCCGACAATGGGCGACGCCATGCTCAGATCATCGGTTTTTCGCACGGTCGACTTCTGCACTCGACATGCATGGTGGGTGATCGTGTTTGCCGTCGCGCTGGCGACGGCATCCACCGTTTACGCAGCCCGCCACTTTGCAATCAAGACCGACGTAACCGATCTCTTTCCACCCGATCTGCCCTGGACGCAGCAGGCATTCGAATACATGCGGTCTTTTCCGCAACCGGATATACTTGTCGTCATCGACGCGCCGACACCAGAGCTGGTCGAAGAGGCGACGACTAAACTGGTCGAAGCGCTCACCGCACGTCGGGACGTCATTCGCGCTGTCCACCAGCCGCAAAGCGGCGAGTTTTTCGAGCGCAATGGGCTGCTATACCTGCCGACCGGTGAGGTCGCACGGGTGACCAACGGCCTCCTCAATGCCGATCCCCTCCTCCAGAAGCTCGCCGCGGATCCGAGCCTCAGAGGAAGCCTCAGCGCGCTCTCGTTCGGGCTGATGGGTGTGCAGTACGGGCACATCAAACTCGACGATCTGACCCGGCCGCTGACAATGGCCGCCGACACCGTAAGCGAGGCCCTCGCCGGTCGACCCGCAAGTTTTTCGTGGCATGTCCTGGCAAGCGGCAAGCCAGCCGATCCGCAGGAGTTGCGCCGCTTTATCGCGGTCGAGCCGGTGCTCGATTTCAGCGCGCTCGAGCCCGGGCACGCAGCGACGGACGCGATCGCGCTAACGGTTCGGGATCTCGAACTCACCAGCAATTATCAGGCGCGGGTCCGCCTGACCGGGATCGTGCCGATCAATGATGACGGGTTTGCGACCCTCAAACAGAATGCGGCGCTCAATGCTGCCGTTTCGGTCCTTGCCGTCCTCGTCATCCTGTGGCTGGCGCTGCATTCGCTGCGCATCATCCTCGCGGTGGCTGTAAGTTTGATCGTCGGTCTGGCGGTCGCCGCAGCCACTGGTCTGTTGCTGGTCGGCGCATTGAATTTGATCTCAGTGGCGTTCTTCGTCTTGTTCATCGGCCTCGGCGTCGATTTCGGGCTCCAGTTCTGCGTGCGTTACCGCGCCGAACGGCACGATTTCGGGGATCTGCGCGCCGGGCTCAGAAGTGCCGCCAGAAAAGCCGGAGTGCCTTTGGCCCTTGCCGCGGCGGCCACAGCACTCGGATTCGCCGCTTTCGTGCCGACCGAATACCGGGGCCTGTCCGAGCTCGGGCAGATCGCCGGCTGCGGCATGATCATTGCGTTTCTCACTTCGATCACGCTGTTGCCGGCACTGTTGATGGTGCTGCATCCGCCGGGCGAGCCGCACCCGATGGGGTTCGCCGCGCTCGCCCCGGTGGACCGGTTTCTGCAGCGGCATCGGATGCCGATCGTGGTGACGACAATCCTCGTGGTAGTGCTCGCCTCGCCGCTGCTCTTGTTCCTGCCGTTCGATTTCAATCCACTGCATCTGCGAAACCCAAAGGTCGAATCGGTTGCGACGTTCCTCGAGCTGAGAAAGGACCCGCAGACGGGGGCCAACGCGATCGAGATCATCGCGCCGGATCTCGCTGCCGCGGAAGCCACAGCGACGCGGCTCGCATCCCTGCCCCAAGTTTCCCAGACGAACACGCTCAACCGGCTCGTCCCCGTCGACCAGGACCAAAAACTCGGGCTGATTCAAGAAGCAGCGGATGCCCTCAAAACATCGATCAACCCGAAGGAGTTGTCCCCGCCCCCGACCGACCAGGAGAACATCGCAGCGCTGACGTCGACTGCAGACACCTTGACGACAGCCGCCAATGGCGCAGACGGACCAGGGGCAGAGGCCGCGCGGCGCCTCGCCAGGCTCTTGCGCCAGCTGGCACAGTCGGAGCCGGCGGTTCGCAAGTCAGTCGAGGTAGCGGTGGTCGAGCCGCTGCGGGTCTCGCTCAACCAGCTGCGGCAAGAGCTCGACCCCCAGCCCGTCACGCCCGACACCATCCCAGTCGATCTCAAAAGAGACTGGGTGACACCGGACGGGCGGGCGCGCGTCCAGGTTCTGCCGAAGGGTGATCCTGACGACACCAAGGTGTTGCGCAGCTTCGTGTCGGCCGTATTGGCGATCGAGCCCGCTGCAACGGGCCCCGCGGTAATGTTGTTTGAGGCCGGAAATACGGTCGTGCGGGCGTTCATCGAGGCCGGTATCTTCGCGCTCGCCGCAATCGCCCTTCTGTTGTGGATTACCTTGCGCCGGCTAGCCGACGTATTGCTGACTCTGGCGCCATTGCTCGTCGCTATTGTCGTGACGCTGGAGCTTTCCGTCGCTCTCGATATCCCGCTAAACTTTGCCAACATTATTGCGCTGCCGCTGCTGCTCGGCGTCGGAGTCGCTTTTAAAATCTATTACATCATGGCGTGGCGCAGCGGAAAAACAGCGCTCGTGCAATCGACCCTGACGCGAGCTGTGATCTTTAGCGCCATGACCCAGGCCACCGCGTTCGGTAGCCTTTGGCTATCGAGCGACCCGGGTACCTCGAGCATGGGGAAACTGATGGCTCTGTCGCTGCTTTGCACGATGGCAGCCGCAGTGTTGTTCCAACCGGCCCTGATGGGCCGGCCGCGGCCTCGCGCAGTGCCGCTCGAGCCGGTGCTCGAGCCCGAGCCGCAGTTCGAATTTGACGAGACCAGGCACACCGCCGAGCATCCGGCCGACGAATTGGTCGACCGGTGAGTCCTGCCCCTCGATCCGGCCCGCTGGTGCCGAGGGGCAGCTGGGCGCTCGACAATCTTCGGGCGTTTGTCATCCTTCTCGTGCTGTCGTTTCATTCCATCTTGGCCTACCTGAATTTTTTGCCTGCCGCGCCATTCCCGTTCGACGATCCCCCTTATCTTTGGCGCGCCTTTCCCGTGGTCGATCACGCGCGCTGGTTCGGCTTCGACCTATTTTGTGCGTGGCAAGACGTCTTCCTGATGTCGCTGTTCTTTCTTCTCTCCGGCCTCTTCGTATGGCCGAGCCTGGAGCGCAAGAGAGCCCGGATATTTCTCCACGATCGAGTGCTCCGGCTTGGCGTACCGTTTGCTATGGTCGTCGCATTGTTGATGCCGCTGGCCAACTACCCGACCTACCTGCAGACCACGGCCGATCCCAGCTTCACCGGCTTTTGGCGGCATTGGCTCGCATTGCCGTTCTGGCCGTGTGGGCCGATGTGGTTCCTGTGGCTGCTGCTGGCAGCCGATTTTGTCGCGGCCGGGCTCCACCATTACGCACCCAGTTGGGTTGACGCGCTGATCCGGTTTTCGTCAACCGCTGGTCCCCGCCCGACTCGGTACCTTGCCGCCCTGGTGATTGCCTCAGCTATCGCATACGTCCCACTGGCCGTCGTCTTCACGCCATCGGCATGGGCGGCTTTCGGGCCCTTTGGCTTCCAGCTCAGCCGGCCCTTGCATTACGCGGTTTATTTCTTCGCTGGCATCGGCGTCGGGGCGTGCGGCATAGAGCGCGGTCTGTTTGCACCCGAAGGTGCGCTGGTGCGGCGCTGGGCAGTCTGGCTGGTTGCGGCCGTAGGACTATTGCTCCTGTGGATGGGGCTCACCGCGCTGACGATGACGGATGGCGGCCCGACTTCCCTCGGGTTGCAAGCCCTCGCCGATCTCAGCTTTGTGCTCGCGTGTTTCAGCAGCTGCTTTGCGGTTCTGGCGCTGTTCTTGCGGTTCGCGGGGAGACGACTACAGGTGTTGGCGAGGTTGAGGCGCGACGCCTTTGGCCTATATCTGGTGCACTATGTGTTTGTCGTGTGGCTGCAGTATGCCCTTCTCGGGGTCGGGCTCTTCGCCGCCGCTAAGGGCGCGATCGTATTCGGCGGTACCTTGCTGCTGAGTTGGGGCACCATCGCTGTCATCCGCCGAATTTCACCGGCGGGTCAGGTCATCGGCGCGGATCGGGCGACG
>WNFO01005610.1_pt1 | contig 11007 bp, 16 predicted proteins | sample 5400251 | NCBI WGS metagenome assembly WNFO01 (sample SAMN13153354, study PRJNA577476) | soil metagenome | isolation source: 100 cm saprolite under Madrone tree | place: USA:California | collected 2016-06-14 | reverse complement strand
AGGGTGGCGACTTTCCCTCACTTGAGACCTACTAGTAGATCTAGGGCATCAAATCACAGAAGATCCATGTTCCACTCTGCATGCTCACATTCGACAAATAGCAGGGTCTACGTCCCAGGCATTATCATTTACGCTGACGGTTGCCAAGTTGGAGCAACCTATCAAGCGTGTTGTTCGCTGGCAATTGGACGCTATACCCGAAGGCTGGAACAGACGCAATAATTCGATTGATTTCAATGTAATGAGCGGCTCGGCCTACAGTAACATATGGATAAAGGTATACTCCTGTCAGGAATAACACTGCTAAGGAAACTCTTGGGATGGTAACCGGGACGCGGCCTGGTCTCAGGCAGCGAGGGGATAGTTTCCTACTGAAGAGTTGTCTCTTCGCAGCACTTTGACAATCAGTGATACGGCCTCACTTGCAATATTTTTGTTCGGTAAGGATGCAACTCTATGGATGAAGAATCTCACGGCACAAAAATTTGTCTATTGGTGGCGCAATCGTTGGCGCAGGTTGCGCAGTTAAGCCCTGTTAATCGCACTCCCGAAATTGTTGCCGCGGACCCGCGCGAGGATTTCTGGGCATTACTAGGGTAACATTTCCACTCAGAGGCACCTCATTGTGTAAAGCAGGAGTATTTATAAAGTCCCTCCATTTGTGACTTCCTCTAAATCCAATCCATTTCTCGCTCTACAAATTCACTTCAAAGTCTTCTCTACACACAATGCGATTCACCTCTTCGAACGCCTTTATCGCCTCCACAGTTGCTCTACTGTCACTGATTACTCCAATCGTCAGCGCCGCGACGGCCACAATCACTTCACCTGCTGCTGAACAGACACTCCAGGCCTTCGGATCCGTACAGGTCCAATGGTATGTGGTATAAAGGGAGAATCCGAGACCACTGTGCCATCATAGGTCTTTAACGGCGGGTGTTACTGCAGGACCATCGCTACCAACCAGGACATGACCGGCGTCCTCTGTAACATAGGACTATTGCATGTGGATGAGGACCCTTCAGTTCCTCGTGCGTGCAGCCACGACATTTGAGTCAAGGTGGATTTGAAGGCTAATCCCGAGTAGCCTCACCGGGCATTTTGCAGAGCAATGTGCCCATTCTGAATGCACAATCGAATGGGGCCGTAACCATTCCGAACCTGGTAGCTGCAAGTAACTATTTCTTGCAGTGTGAGTACCAGAGTAACTTGTCTTGAACTCCATTCCTGTTTCGCCTTACGCTATTGGGCACAGTGCTATCTTTGGATGGGAACACCGTCTTTGGCCAGAGCGGTCTATTTACGATTATTTAATTTTTATCTTAAATGTACTAGAACGTGGGTGGTGAGACACTGAGAGTAAGGGATTAGAGGCGTACCTCCTCGCCCCGGGCCATTACATGTCACTGTATTTCACCTCGTATGATAGTCAATGTGATAGGGCAGACGAATGTATTTCAGCACATCGGCTAAGACTGCAGTGAATCAAGACCCATTATGACGGCCCGTTCTGCTCCGCTTTGCCATAGTGCCGCCTACGACTCGGAGGCGTTCCATGAACATCGTGTCCAAATTGTCACAGTGAAGCAAATAGTCAGGCGACGAGAGTCAAGGATCAGTAGTTTGCGCGCAAGTCGGCGAGTGGGTTTGAATAGACAACAAGCATGCGAAATTTGCGGGATTGTTGGGAGCCTGCTCTTGGAAGGCCATAGCCGACATCGCGATACAAGGTCATGTCATTCAGGGTGCTTTTCTTAGGGAGGAGCATTGGCAGGACGAGGAAAAGAGGGGAAAGGAGGATAAAGTGAATGACATTGTGCGAGAGCGAGTGAAAACGCAATGAGAATCGGGCTAATGCTGCATACTGATGTGAAGGTGCGAGCATCATTGTCCCATTGCCCATTGCCCCGCCTTTTCAATGAATGGCATCGATAACTTACGACTCCTATTGTTACTGATGTTTGTTGATTGCCACAGTACTTTGTGTGGGAACTTGTTTTGCTTGCACCAGGCAGGGCGAGGCAGAAAGAGGCAGAATAAGTCTAAAAAGGCAAAAAGCAACAAGTGCGACAAAGTTGGGGGTCCTTCTATGAACAAGTCACAAATGGACCACCACTAACAAGTCAAAAAAGTCAAACAGTCAACTAGTACTAGCACTAATGATCATCATGCATATAGTTTTTTATCCACCTAAATGTATTTACGAAATCATGGCTAATGTTTATTCACTTGACTTGTTGACTTGTGACTTTTTTGACTTGCAGGCTAGTCAAAAAGTTGAAAAAAGTCACAAGTTCCGGTAGGTGCGTTATTTCTAGCGATTAGTTCTGACGTTACAGGTGACACCACTTTAGCCTGAGGAGGTCATCTCTGTCAGATACAAGGATGTTCTCGAACGCGTTGGAAAACTAGGGGCAGATTTTTCACAATTCGCTGAAGAATTAGAGCACTCTGGTGACATTTTGAGACCCGTTCCGAGGCGCGGGTGTGCATGAGATCCACCAGTAAAAGAGTCTATGCTCGTAGGAAAAGGCTCGGTGCAGAGGTCATTGGTCACTTGGGGGGTGAAGACGACCGAAGAGGATTGAAGACTCGACTGCGGAGGTGTTCGCAGGCAAGAAAAATAGAAAAACATGTCAACTCTCAAATTGAGTCTTTCTCTATTCGATACCAAATGTGGTCATACAAGATCAATCACGGGTAATGTCAACAAATTAGCATACTGATGTCCCGAAGCAAGAGAACAAGTGGAAAGGAAAATAGCATGGGGTACATGAAACGATGGGACGGAACTTGGAGAACAGAGACACCTATCAATCATCGACCTCCTACGACCTGCATCATTTCCGTCCATTCCAGACAGAAATGGCGATAGGGTGACCGGAGAGCTGTCGCGCAGCAACGAACTGCCCAATGTTTTCCTGGAAAGGTCCCGATGGCTCAAGCCCATGCACGAAAACATTCTGCAGGCTGGGCAACACTTCTGTCCCAACGATTTCTTGCAGGGCGGCCATGATACCCGGCGCAAAGTCCTTGGATAGATAGAGATTCTTTATTGCAGGAAATGGGAGTATGAGTTCCAACCACAGGGTGTTCTCGATGGCATCATCCTTCCAAACTAGACGCGAATATCGATGCTCGATGTAGAGGTCCTCTATCATGGAACGGGGAGGCAAACAGGAGTTACAGACCTGCGCGACGGACGAAAGTTGCCAATCTGGTTCTCTGCATGAGATTTCTATCGCAGAACGGGAAGGGAGTTTGACGCTGGCGGTGCTATCATTGAATTCCACATGTGCCTCGTAATCCCCGAGCGCTGGTGTACGACTGATGAATTGGGCGAGTCGTGGGCCGTCAAAATCGATTTGATTGAAGAACGCTATATGGATGCCATGAAGTCGAGGGGCATCGATGTAGGTCACGAGGTCCTCTAAATATTCGATAACCCCTTTGAACTCAAAATACGTCAGAGCGGGGACGACAGAACGCTTTGATGGAGGCAGACGTCGGCTTTCCCAGTCAGGGCGAGATTGAGGGGATTGGAATTGAAGGAGAAGTGATTCGAGGCTGGACAACAGAGAGAGGAGACCAACCATTGCCTCGGGTGAAAAGTACCCGGGATGAGGAATATTAAAAAGGTGGAGGTCGACAAGGTGAGTAGCGGACAAAAGCACCTTTGGCAATCCCGGGCATGGAATGCCTTCCAACTCGAAGATTCGCAAATGAGGGGCAGATCCACCCAAGAACGAATCGGGAACGACTGGTGGTATTTCACCGTCTGAGATGAGCCGCAGCCTTGTCAACTGCGGGAATGGCACCTGCATCGCTGCCAACACTTTATCCAATTGCCGATCCTCAAGGCCCTCGAGGCTGACTTGACATACGCGATTGCTCTGCCCAAGTGCCACAATGATGTCGTCCGCGCCTGATGATAAGAACATATTCCCCGAAATGAGGAGAGGCAAGGCTGGCCAGACGTCCAGTGTGTCTTTTGCGGGTGTTCGGGGTGTACAAACTAGTCGCAGATTCAGGCGACGTGATGAACCAAAGACGACGTTTCTCCATCGTCGACACACATGAACCAGCGATTGCCATGCCTCTATCTCCATTTTGTATACAAGAGATAGACCTATAATCGTGTAAAAGTCAAATATTTCCAATAGGACCTCATCGGGGAGTACGTCGATCCGTATTACCTTGCCTACATCACATCAAGTCAGTCAGCAGTCATTGCAGGACGTTGCATAAGAAAAACATACGTCGACTTGGTTTGTTTTGTTTTTTCCGAATCCGGCGACGCTTATTTGCCATCTGCAAGCCTTCGAAACGGTGGTCTATTGGGATCGATGTCCCAGGGCGGCTAGGAAATGGTGGAGAGGCGAGGGCAGTGTGGGGAGTATGGCAGGGAGATCGGAAGACGGGCACACTTTCAAGCGGGGCTATTTGAGACCTTGTCGGTCGCTTTATCAATTCCGTGGGTGAATGGTCAAGTCGGTCAGTGAGAATTCAGTGTTGGGTTGGGGAGAGAGGGTTGCTCTTGTCCGTGATGCAGCTGTTCTCTTCCAAGTTATCCCAATCTGAGCTCCAAATATGGTACGTGACCCAGTGGGTCTCGTTGTCTTGCCCCCAACAGCTGTAGGTCGCCGTCGTCCTCAACGCCTCCAAAGGGCGCATATACTCATCTCAGCCATCGCAAAGAGCTCCCCCTTCTATTCTCCGAGAATATTAACGGATTGTAACAATTGGTTTCTCGTAGGACACATGGAAGGGGAGAGCCTGACACCCCATGCTAGGTAGGATCCGAATACAAGATGGGTAGGCACTTTCTTGAATCTGACAAGTATCCATGCAACGCGGTCCTATCATAATTGTAGAAGATGGCCGCGCTTGCAGGCCCTGTGCGTCCATAACATTTGCAAGTCTCCCGTGACGGGTGCCCCCTTTCCACTGCCTTACCAACGCCTTTGATCCCGCTTCTTCCGCTTCTGCGCAGGTGCAGGTCGAGTGCTACAAGGCGCTAATGCAATCACCCGATATCCCCCTTGAACACGTATGTCTGCTCATCCCAAGCCTGCTTTGACGCACACTCCTCCGACAGTGGTTTCTCTTCGGGGTGTGTCCTTGTCCCCTTTTTCTTCCCTTTTGCTCACTCTTCCTTCTAATATCTCATCTCATCTCTCTTTCCGGTAGGCTTGGTTGGTTGGGAAGATTAGGGTATCCTCGGTATGTATACAGGGCTTATATGTTGTAAAAGATGTCTATGCTCGTAGGAAAAGGCTCGGTGCGTAGGTCATTGGTCACTTGGGAGGTGAAGACGACTGTAGACTCGACTGCGGAGGTGTTCGCAGGAAAGGAAAATCTCAACTTTCAACTCGAGTCTTTCTCAGATGCCTTTCTCTATTCGATACCAAATGTAGTCATACAAGAAGATCAAAGTCTACAAATTAGCATAACTGAGATAACAAGTGGAAAGGAAAATAGCATGGGATCAACAGATGACATGAAACGAACTTGGAGAACAGAGGACACCTATCAATCATTAGCCTCCTACGACCTGCATCATTTCAATCTATTCCAGACAGATATGGCGATAGGGTGACCCGAGAGCTGTCGCGCGGCAACGAACTGCCCAATGTTTTCCTGGAAAGGTCCCGATGGCTCAAGCCCATGCACGAAAACTTTCTGCAGGCTGGGCAACACTTCTGTCCCAACGATTTCTTACAGGGCGGCCGCGATACCTGGCGCGAAGTCCTTGAATAGATAGAGATTCTTTACCGCAGGAAATGGGAGTATGAGTTCCAACCATAGGGTGTTCTCGATGGCATCATTCTTCCAAACTAGATGCGAATATCGATGCTCGATGTAGAGGTCCTCTATCATGGAACGGGGAGGCAAACAGGAGTTACAGACCTGCGCGACGGACGAAAGCTGCCAATCTGGTTCTCTGCACGAGATATCTATGTTGTAGACGGCGTCGTAGGCGCGGGCGCGGGCGTAGGTGTGCTTTGACCCGAATGCGTGGACGCCGACAGGATCGGGCGAGAGTATACCACCGTATATCAGAGTATGGGAAGATTGGGGTCCGCGGGCGACTCACTGGATGAAGCTGGACCCATCGAACGACTCGATAAGCCTTGCAGGTTCATAATGCGCCCTCGTGAAACATTCGCACTTGCGCAATCACTTCGTGCTCGGCCTGCACGACTTTAACCTCTACCACGTCGTGCACGCAACAACAGGAACAGCAAGGCCACGGCGACGACCGCTGGCATCATCAGCCAGGCTGTCTTATTTGCCGGAGCGTGCCTCTGAAGGCAGCAAAGAGAGCGCTCAGCCTGAATCGACATTTTCAGTCCATTACCAATGCCAAGCTGTGAAAGCGGAAGCAACCTGGGTATGAGGAAGGTTCAGTTGATACCCAAGTCCTCGCACCTCGCTAGCTTACCGCACCGCTTGCACTAAGCCACCGGATGGGATGTTGCACCCCATCCTCCGCATCCAACAAGATGGCTGGGTAACCATTCCGTTCCAAACGGGAGGGCACCACCCACACGGTGTAGGTAACCCGGGAAACGATGTAGACCCTGATCATGGGCCACGCGTTCACGGGTGAATACGTGATGCGTTTCCTCCGGAGAAAGCTACCATCTCCTTTGATAGAAGGAGCAGTTGCCTGCCAATACGGAGCACTCCCACAAACTGTCGAGCAAATCCTCCTCGAATCCCCAACATACTAGGCTCACGGGAGAGTGTGTCATTAGTCTATGACCCGAACGAAGTCCTCACCTGTATTCAAACCACGATCAATAGTTGTGAACACCGTATTGCTGTCCCTGATCTCCAGCCATCTTTGAATACGCTGGAGACTAAGCGCATTCAAAGGTGGCTCAAAACCTCGTACACCGCTTGCAGATCTCCGCCCTTCAAAAGAAACGCCGTGGCATTTCATATTTATTGTGCCGTCAGACATGGCGTCTACTTTCAGATTGCAACGGTTCAAAGGTGACACTGCCAAGGGCGAATGGGCTGGAAAGGTGGACCAGTATGTATTAGATTGGAACTTGGAAGTGTAAAAAAAATAGTACTCAGCAATAGTGTTTAGACTCAGCTGATTCGAGGATTCGAGGATTGCACGAGCAGATTTTGGAATCAAGGGTGCGAATGATAAAACCACAGGTGACTTGGATGTAGTATGTGTGGAGTGTGTGGAGCTTGTCAGAACCGGCTGGAAGGAGAAAGTCTATAATTGTACAAGTACAAGGTGAATGCTCCTAGCCGCATTGGTAGACCAGCCTCACCTGATTTCTGGAATTTCAGCTCGGCGCTCAGAACTTCATCGTCCCGTCCGTGAAAGCCAACATACCCAAGATGCCGTGTCCGTCAGGAAACGTCATTCCCAACTCCGGGCCGAGGATATATGGGGTTCTTCCAACTCATCTCATCTCCGAGTGACGAAACCCGCAGAAGCCGAGAAGACGGTCTCGAGGGCGTTCGTCATTTTCGATGTGCTAAGCCAACTGGGGAAGGAAGGCGAATTGATATGGATTTAAGGATAAGAGATTAACAAATAGTGTGTGGCGAGAACTTGAGTGGCGAGTTCCTTACGACTTTGTTTTGGATGGATGGATGGATGATGGAACGCCGGCGCAGCGGCAGCAGCAGCAGCATGACGGCAGGCAGGAAGCTGCGCGCCTTGTCAATGGGCTTCGAGTTCCACAAGTGCCAAGTCCAAGTCGAAGACTTCCCGAAGGGCAGCGTGCACGGCACCGATGTCGTCAGTTTGGCATTTCCATAGCGGCATCTTTCAAAACCATGCAGCAATGCGTGTTCCTCACACAGAAGCCCAGAATTGGCCGCTCCGAAAGTGATTCCGCAGGAGGCAAAAGCCCACCACAGCGCGGAAATGCGGAATGCGGAAGTGGGGCAGTGAGTGGAGCAAAGTCATGGACCTCTCCACCTCTCCTAATCTCGTACTACGAAATAGCACTGCACTTTTGAAATGCGCAGCTCTGGATCTGCGTGTAAAAAAGAAACCCAGAAGCTAGTTTGCTTTGCGACCCCTTCACTCCCAATCAAAGCCATTATAGCAATCGAGGGGGCTGTGGAACGGGAGTTCCGTCCTATTCTTCAGAGGCGAGGCAGTAAAGCGGCTTCGAATTCATCGAAAGTTGTTCGACGACTGTCGTCTCTCCGCCAGCTTCTTTTTTTCACCGAAAGCCGCCGTATTCCCCCGAATTCTAGACTTATTGTCGCAGTGCACTCGCGCTAAAGCTTGACCAAGCTTTTTGTTTCGTCCTAGGACTGACTGTGCACTGTGGGTGCCGGAAGTTTGTGGGCCGTTCTAGATCTTGTCCAACTGGCGACGTACCGTACCCAGAGAGTACTTGTATTCCCGTAGATGGATGGCCATAGACCGTCCACGCGTCCACGATCGATCATGGGTTTATTAGAGCCCCACCATGGACGAAAAGAGAGATACGACCGGCGAACGCGACATTGGGGAGGTTGCGGATGCAAATTTCCACATGATGGCCGAAAATGACCCGGCGTAAGACCATTAACAGGTAGAGGTTAGTCACACGACCGACGGAAGGATACAAATGATGACTGGGTTCTACCTCAGGGCAGGGACAGACCTCGAACATGTGGCGTTGCGGGTGGGGCACTGGCAGATGGACAAATTTCCTACATTCCTAGTACGTGGACACCTCAAGACAGGCCCTTTCTATCATCGGTCCATCGGGTTCGTCGATTTTCAGTTGACAATTTTCAGTGACAGTTCGATATGATATCGCAGTCCGAATTTCTCTTTTTTTTCAACTCCCCCATGACCACCACGATGTGCCAAGAGGCGCATAAATCGCCATTGGTTCGATCTCGTCCCACTCTCTTTTGCAGCTCAGTTCTACCCCAACACCCTCTTCCCCAGATCACAAGTTTAGAAGGATTAGCACACACCCCAACCCAACCCAACGACGCGATCAGCGTGTACTACACACACCGGACGGCGGGGATTGTTCCATTCTCCATTATTGCATCTTCTTTTCTTCTATGCTTGATTTTCCGGAAACGACGGACTGCGTGAGCATTTGCGTTTGTTGCGTACAACGTGCGCACGCGGAGGACGGTGCGTTCTCCGTTTTCTGATGGTAAGAAAAATGGGAAGACGTGGTACTGTAGCGGCGATTGAGCGGGTCTCTCGGCAAATTAAAAAAAAAAGGTCTCGTACTACGCTCGCCTGCGAGGGACGTGTGCACTGTCGGCTGTGCTCGCCAGTGAGTGAAGAAGACTAGACTCTCAGAAGCGGCATGAACGGCGGCAGAGTGAATGACCCGGAGTCCGATCGTGTGCCCTGGTGGGGAGAATGAGATATCGGGGCCCAAAAAAACAATACAATAGTCCCCTTCCCCCCCTGGAGAAGAGACGCCCGCGTGCGCACAGATTCCGTAACGCGACGTCATTTGGCGCCAGTCCTACAGCACGCGAACTCTTTATGTTGATGTGGATGTGTCTAGCCGCCACCCAGCCACCATCTGGCACAAGCTGGAGTCTAGAAATCTCCTCGTGTGACTGACAGGCGGCAACAAGGCGCCGGGGGCCACGTATGTACTAGTACGCTGATATTCCCACTTGGAAAGCTCACTTGGACAAGCTCGAATTGATCCCAACATCCAAGCCACCATACGATATTTCTATCAAGATCAACTACAGTACAGTACTAACTGCTACAGTACAAATTACGCGCTCAGTCATAATACTCTCTGGGGCGTAAATTGGGTACTGTAGAAGTGTGTGTAGCTGTATTTGATCCGAGGCGCCGAATGGTCGCAGTGCCGGTCGTCTGACAACAAATGACGGCACGCGGGTCAACAATCTCCAGTTCTGGACCTAAGGAGAATCAAGTCGTTCTGAAATTCGACGACGACGACGTCATAGGCGGTCAGAAACGGGATGTGCGACAGACAGGTGCGACGACGAGGAACAGTTTTGTTTCGGGCGTTCTCAGATTACTGTACCCGCTCTGGGAAGAAAATGATGTACTACTGTACAATCGGGTTACGGGTTACACAAAACAGTCAACTCCCGAACCCAATGTTTCGCTCGCTCTGTTGCATAGCTGGTCAGCTGAGGAAGATCAATTTCATTTTTTTCAGGGCCCCGCGGGAAGTGATCGAAAGAAAAGGAATGAATTGGGATTCTGAAATTCCTTTCCAATTTTTTTTTCATTGCCGGCGACTTGATGGCTGTATGCGACGTTACACCACACGCTGTCAGTACTGACGCGAGGCGTCGGGAAAAACGGTCTTTCGAATCCGGCGACATCATTTCGTCGTGAGGTGACATCACCCGTCGGTGAGAGCTCTCCGCATCGAATTGGTTCCTTGCGCCACCGTGCGGTACCATATTTCGCTAGGTTTTGTTCGCTACGCCACATTTCTTACTTACGGGACAGTGCATACGGTCACGGTCAGAAAGCGGAAACTTGAAAGGACCCTCTCGTGAGTTCTCCCGGATGATGGCGACAACTAGACATCGTGGCTTTGCATTGCATTTAGAGGTACAGTATGACGATCCGTCCGCGGTACAGGCGGTGACCGGTGATCGTTAATACGCGGCAGAGGGGTTACCCATGGACCGCAGAGACCGATATCGATATCCATATGTTACGTGTGTGTTCTCGTCCTATGCAACGCCAAGGAACACATAGCACGGATTGACGAGTCAAAGAAATGGGGGTCCAGATTCGAACGAATGGGTGAGACAGTGCTTGCTACTGTAGTCACGGTGAGACGTCGGCTCGGGGGATTGCAGAAAATCCCAAGAGAAAAAAAAGCTCTCTGCCGTTTCATCCTGATCGTGAAGACCGACTGCCGGGTACCTGATACAGTAAACGATATCGCATCGGGGGTACTGTATCTCCCATTTCATCGCAGTTCCCGTACCGTAGGATCGACGAGGCACGGCTGCTGACCGAGTCCGAGTCGTGGCTTGCCCATCGCATGTTGG
>WNFO01023258.1_pt1 | contig 11008 bp, 10 predicted proteins | sample 5400251 | NCBI WGS metagenome assembly WNFO01 (sample SAMN13153354, study PRJNA577476) | soil metagenome | isolation source: 100 cm saprolite under Madrone tree | place: USA:California | collected 2016-06-14 | reverse complement strand
CTGGAGCGCAACGACTACTGGCAGGCTGGGCTGGTCTTTCCCAAAGGGCAATACCAGCAGCTTCACAGCGCCGGCGTGGAGGCCGTTCGCAAGAGCATTGCCCAGATCGAACCGCGGTTTGCTCCGCATGCCGAGTCGCTTACCGATTGGCATCAGATCACTCTGCTCTCCGTCGAATCCAGCCGCTGCCCGCTCTGGCACAAGCCCGGCCTGCTTCTGATCGGCGATGCCGCACACGTGATGTCACCCGTCGGCGGCGTTGGCGTCAACTATGCCATTCAAGACGCAGTGGTCACCGCAAACGTTTTAACCGCTGGACTGAAAACCGGCCGCGTTTCCGACGGCGACCTCGCCGAGGTGCAGCGCCAGCGTGAGTGGCCAACCCGCGTCATCCAATCGACGCAATCGTTTATGCAAAGACGCATCATCGCCGGCGCTCTGAATACCGGACAGGCTGGCAACGTGCCCTGGCAGCTGCGATTGTTTGCAAAAATTCCGATTGTGCGGGATATTCCGCCCCGCCTTATCGCGTTCGGCCCGCGCCGCGTGCGACTCAGAGAAGCCTGAGCTTTTCAGAATTGTTCTTCTGCTGGCGGCTTCGTGGAATACGTGTAATTAAGCCGCCCTCGCCGGTTCGGTTCGCGTGTTATACTCCCCGCGGTCTTTTCAAGAGGAAAAAACATGCACAAAAAATTATTTTTGCTGTTAATTCTTTTCATTCTGCCGGCTGCCGCGCAAACGATCGCGATCCGCGCCGGGAATCTGCTTGATCCCGCCAAAGGCTCCGTCAGCAAGGATCAGATCATCCTCGTCGAAAACGGCAAAATCACCGCTGTTGGCTCCGGCCTTGCCATTCCAAAAGACGCTCAAGTCGTTGATCTTTCCAAAGAATGGGTGATGCCCGGCCTGATGGATGCTCACACGCATCTCACGCTCACGGAAATTCCCGGCAAGGCGCCATTCGAAGCTTCCTATATCAAGGAAGGCTCGCCCTTCCGCGCCCTTCGCGGCCTCCACAATGGCCAGATCATCCTGCAGGCAGGATTCACCACCGTTCGTGAAGTTGGCAACGAAGCTAATTACGCATGCACGGATTTGAAGGCCGCTTTGAAAGAGGGTTGGTTCGATGGTCCCACCATGCAATGTGCCGGCAAGATCATTGGGCCTTTCGGTGGACAATCGGGCCATATTCCACCGGAGCAAGGCGAGTTCTGGAAGTGGGAATATCTCGACGCGGATTCTCCCGACGCCATCCGCCGCGCAATCCATGAAAATATCTATTACGGTGCCGACGTCATCAAGCTGGTAGCGGACAACAGCGTGTTTCACTATTCGGAAAATGACATTAAGGTTGCCGTCGAGGAATCGCACAACGCTGGGCGCCCGGTTGCCGTCCATGTCTACGGAGGCCCGGCAGCGGACAACGTGATTCGGGGCGGCGCCGATTCGATCGAACACGGCTTTGAACTGACCGACGATCAGCTCCGCTTGATGAAGGAGAAGGGCACGTTTCTCGTGGGTACCGACTTCCCTACCGCGCATCTTGAGGGTCTAAGCCCATCCAACGACACGCTCGCCAACGCGGACATCCTCGGCAAAAAAATCATCGACCGCCTCGGCCGTGCCCATCGCATCGGCGTGAAAATGGCGTTTGGCTCTGACACTGTCACGGAGATGCCCGGCCGCACGCGCGCCGACATGATGCTCGACTATCTCGCCGTTTGGCGCGCCGCCAGCATTCCGCCAGCCGACATCCTGAAAGCCATGACCACAAACGGCGCGGAACTCCTGCGAATCTCCAAGGAGCGTGGCGCCATTTCTCCCGGCCTCTTTGCCGACGTCATCGCTATGCCCGCGGACCCGCTCCAGGACATCGAATCTCTGCGCAAGGTAAACTTCGTAATGAAAAACGGCAGAATCGTCCGTTCACAGAATCAAAAATAAAAACAGGCTACCAACGTAATTCGCCACAAACCTGTCATCCTTCGGCTATCCGACAACGATAGCCGAAGGGCCTCAACGTCAGAATCAGCGCGCGGTTGTGACTTCAGCCACCGGACAAATTGCATTCGTCGAAAACCCTTTCTTATGTCCCCGAATATCTCTGCTCTTTCCAAGGATCCCCATACGCGTGATAACCGTTGCGTTCCCAGAATCCCAGCCGGTCGTGGTCCAACAACATGAACCCGCGCACCCATTTCACGCTTTTCCACGCGTAGAGGTGCGGGACGATCAGGCGCAGCGGCCCGCCGTGTTCCGCGGTCAAGGGCTCGCCATCATGTTCGAAAGCGAACAGGACATCCGGCCGCAACAAATCCTTCAGCGGGATATTCGAGGTATATCCCTCCTCGGCGAGCACTAGCACGTATTCGGCTTCCGGTTTGGCCTTCGCGCGTTCCAGCACATCCGTGAACCGCACGCCTTTCCACCGATTGTCCAGCCGGCTCCAGCGCGTCACGCAATGAAAATCACTGGTGGAATCCACTTGCGGCAGCGCGCGAAACTCTTCCCATGTCAGGCGCAGCGGCGTTTTCACCAGCCCGCTGATCTTGAAATCCCATTTCGCCGCGTCAAAATGCGGCACGCTGCCGTAGTGCAGCACCGGCCATTTGATCGTCAACGACTGCCCCGGAGGCAGCCGCCCCTCGGCCTTCGCCTGCTTCTCTTTCGCTCGCCTTCCACCGTCATCCCCGAATATCGGCATCCCGCCCCCTCTGCTCGATTAGAGTCCGCCGCGCTGAATTGGTTTCAATCGCGATTATCACGCACTCCATTACGCGAAAACTGACCGAATTTATGCTACTTTGGGCATCTGGTCTCACGCGGCCGCCGGCCTGTTCCCCAAGGAGGTTTTCCCATGGCAACGCCTGCTCCCCTCAGCGATTTGAATCGGCGTTTTGAGATTTCCGGCATCGCTAAAATCGTGGATGGTCGCGGCGGACTCCCTTGCGTGCAGGTCACCGCCGAGCGGGCCTCCGGTGAAATTTACCTTCACGGAGCGCACGTCACTTCTTGGAAACCCGCTGGCGCCGAAGAAGTCCTTTACGTCAGTTCGAAATCCAAGTGGCAGGATGGCTCCGCGATTCGCGGCGGCGTGCCCGTCTGTTTTCCGTGGTTCTCCACCCGCGCCGAGGATCCGCATTCCGCGCCGCACGGCTTGGTGCGTACAAAATCCTGGCAACTGGAAGGTATCACCCACGCCGACCACGACGTTACCGTCGCCCTCTCCACCTCCGCCGACGATGCCACCCGCAAAACATGGTTCGGCGATTTTCATCTGCTCTTCTGTGCCACATTCGGTGAGCAACTGCGGCTCGAACTGATCGTCACAAACCACGGCACGTCTTCCTTCCGTTTTGAAGAAGCTCTCCATTCCTACTTCCGCGTCGGCAACATCGAAGCCATCCGGTTGCGCGGCCTGAACGGTGTCGCCTATCTCGACAAAACCAACGCCCAGCGCGAAAAACATCAGCACGGCGACGTAGTCTTCTCCGCGGAAACCGATCGCATTTACCGCAACACCCTTGCTACGGTTGAGATCGAAGATCCCGCAACCCGTCGCCGCGTGCTTATCGCGAAGGAAGACTCCCGCGACACCGTTGTCTGGAATCCCTGGTCCGAAAAAGCGAAAGCCATGTCCGACCTGGGCGCCGACGAGTGGCGCCAATTTGTCTGCGTCGAAACCTGCAACGTCGGCGACCACGCCATCACGCTCGCTCCGGCTCAGGCGCACACCATGACTTCGCTGATTTCCCTGAGTGCTCTCTAAATTCTCGGCGCCATTGCTTCGTTGCTTCTTTACATCGCGGCGTCATTACTTCCTTGTTTCTCCTCACGTGCTATCATTTGAATTTCGAAGCACAAGGAAAGTGAACACTCAATGCCCGCACGCATCCTCGACGGCCTGAAAATCCGCGACGAAATCTTCTCCGAACTGAAATCCGATATCGCCAAGCTCCATGCACAGGGCATCCGCCCGGGTCTCGCCGCAGTCCTCGTCGGCGAAAATCCCGCTTCGCAGCTCTACGTCAAAAGCAAAATCGCCGCCTGCGAACAGCTCGGTATTGCCAGTTGGCTGCACACCCCTCCCGCCGGCGTTTCCACCGATTACATGCTGCAACTCGTCCGCGACCTCAACGCCGACGACAACGTGGATGGTATCCTCATCCAACTTCCCCTCCCCTCGCAAATCGATTCGAAGCGTGTCCTCGAATCCGTCGATCCCGCCAAAGACGTGGACGGCTTCCATCCCGTCAACATGGGCAGGCTCGTAAGCAATCGCCCCGGCCTCGTCGCCTGCACGCCCGCCGGCTGCATGGAAATTCTTCGCCGCAATAAAATTCCCATCGAAGGCGCCAACGCCGTCGTCCTTGGCCGCAGCGACATTGTCGGCAAACCCATGGCGTTGCTTCTGCTCCACGCCAACGCCACCGTCACGATTTGCCATTCGAAAACGCGCGATCTCCCCGACGTGATTCGCCGCGCCGACATTCTCGTCGCCGCCATCGGCAAAGCCGGTTACGTGCAGCCCGACTGGATCAAGCCTGCCGCGGCAGGCAAGTCCGGCGCCGCCGTGATCGACGTCGGCACCAACAAAGTCACCGATGCCGCCGAAGCAGCGAAACTCCTTCGCAATTTTCCCGAACGCCTTGAAAAATTCCGCTCCAAGGGCAACGTCCTCCTCGGCGACGTTCACCCTGACGCCATCCAGGTCGCCGGCGCGCTTTCTCCCGTCCCCGGCGGAGTCGGCCCCATGACCATCACCATGCTCATGAGCAACACGGTGAAAGCCGCACGCCTCCGCCTCGCCTCAAGCGCCGCGGTCGCACACCCGTGACGGTTTTCAGTTCCAAATAATGTTGGCGTAGGGTCGGCCGTTCTTGTTGAAGGAGTTGCGCGATTCAATGTTGAAACTCGGCCTAACCGGCGGCATCGCCAGCGGCAAAAGTGTTGTCGCCGCAATTCTCCGCGAACTCGGCTTCCCCGTCCTCAATGCCGATTCCATCTCCCACAAGCTCATGGAACCCGGCCAGTCCGCTCACGACGAAATCCTTCAGGCGTTCGGCGCCGATCTAGCCGGCCCCTCCGGCAACATCGACCGCCACAAACTCGCGGCAATCGTCTTCGCTGATCCCGAAAAACTTGCGAAGCTCAACTCAATCCTTCATCCGCGCGTTGACCAAATCGTCTTCCGCCAGCTCGAAGACTGGCAAAAGAACGGCGCTCACACCGCGGCCTTCGTCGAAGCAGCCTTGCTCATCGAAGCCGGCATGGCCGCAAGGCTCGACGGCCTCGTCGTCGCCTGGTGCACGCCAGAGCAACAACTCGAACGCCTCCGCGCTCGCGGCATGAGCGAAACCGAAGCCCGCCGCCGCATCGCCGCCCAACTTCCGCTCGAAGAAAAACTCAAGCGCGCCACCTACACCATCAATTGCTCCGGCACGCTCGATGAAACGCGGACCCAGGTCCAGGCTCTCGCCGCGAATCTTCGCAAACGTCAAACCACCTGACACCCTGCAGCAGTTCTCTGCGCGTTATTTCGTCACCGTCGTGAAAAATGAATTCCTTCCCGAACGCAAATCCTTTCCATACCCAAGAACAACCTGCACACCGCCCAGCACGCGGATCTTCGGTCATACGTTTTTCCGGTGTCCACAAACGGCCCCGCTTTAACCGTGAAAATCCCATTCCGATAAACAATCTTGTCCGTCTCCGCATTCACCAGCACAAAATTCCTTCCCAGCGGCGCATCTCCCTTTTGCCCATCCCGCAGCCCGGGATGTCCGCGCAGCCACAACGGCGTATCTCGATCGAATCCCAGCGTAAATAACTCGTCGAACGGCACATCTCCGATCGTGTGTCCACCGCGCAGGCTCACCTGCGTTTCGTAATCGTCTCCGCGCGCCCTTGGCAGCCAGCGAGCGGCCAGTGTCCCTTCCAGCCGTCCGTATCTTCCGAGCGGATCCCTGAAGAAGGTTCCGAATTCCGCGCTCCCGCTAGAATTCAAAGTGAATCGCCGTTCCGGAAAGCGGATCAGCCACCGCTGCACACTCGATCGCAAAGCAATCGCCGAGCCGTCGGTAAAAAACGGCGCGGCTGCCGCCGGAATTCCAAACGCATTTCGAAATCGGCGGTAGCTGTATTCCACCCCAGCGCTCCACTCCCACCGCCCGTCCTCAATAAACCGCATCTCCGCACCCGTCGCAGCTTTTTCCACGTTCAGTCGCGCAAAGGATGGACTCCCTGGTGTAAATGTATGCGTGATATTCCAATTTTCATTGCGCCCGTCAAAATAAACCCGAAAACGCACCGCCGGATTTTCAAATACAGGCGCAGCAACCTCGGTAAACACGCGTCGCTTCTCATCGTCCCAGCGATAAGTCGAAACCCAATTCACTCCCGCGCGCCCCAGGTTGTAAAATTCCGGATCAACCGCCTGGTACGGCGTATCGCGCAACAGCGAAACCAGTCCTTCCCATTTCGAACTGCCCCACCCATTCCGCTCGGCCGCATGGAATCCCAAGTCAAACGAGCCGTCATCATGTGCCCGCAACTCGAAAAACATTCCGGGATACAAATCCAGCGCCCGCAACCGCGCCTGTGTAGTCAAAAATTGCTCTCGCCCCCATTCGCTGCCGCGCGCAAAGGCAAAAGCTCGATCCACCACCAGCGGCCGCAGCTTCAGCGCCGGCTCAAACGTCAAATCCCCCAGCTTCGGCTTCTCCGCTCGATTCCAATACTTCAGCGCCGCTTCCAGATTCCCTTCCTGAAAATAAATCGAAGCCAGAAAATTGTTGGCATACTCGTCTTTCGGATTCATCGCCAAAGCTAGCCGCAAATCACGCTTGGCCACAGAAAATTGCTTCTCCCGGTAGGCAATTCCCGCCAATTCGATCGGAAAACGCGGGTCGCCCGGCGCCTTCGCTCGCCCAGCTGCAAACGCAGCCTTCGCCTCTTCCCAGCGCTGCAAATGCGCCAGCGCCAGCCCACGATAAAGCAGCAAGTCAGCCGATGCCTCCGGCGACTGCGCAACCGCGCGCACCACTCCATCCCAATTTCCCGCTTCGTAAATTTTTCTTATTTCGGAAAGTTTCTCCCCGGCCGCGTCACTGGTCTGCGCCAGCGCAGGCGCGGGGAATAGGAACAGCAGCAGAAAGAAAATCAATCGGCGCTTCGCGGGACGGCAAGCAACGTCCAATGCTCGGTGGCGCTCCATTCAGACTCGAATCCCTCTCGCGAAAGCCGCAGCATCTTCTGCTGCGCCGGGTCGTTCACGTAAATGTAGCCCTTGGCCGACTCGATTCCCACCACAACCACATAATGCAGCGGCCCATGCGGCCCGCTCGCTTTCAGGCTCACGATCAGCGGCCGCCCGCGCTCCAGATGATGCCCCAGTTCGCCCCAATCGCCCACAAACGCGAATGTGCGATAGCCTGAATCCTCAAAATACCGTTTCATGGCGCTCGCCGGAATGCCTTCTTCCGCAGGCGAATAAAGCGCCGCCTGAATCTTTCCGGCGTCTCCGGCGCCCGAAGCACTCCGCCCCGTCTTTTTCTCCCAATATTCCATTACCATCGCCATCGCGGCTGAACCGCAGCCATTCTTCACCTGGGCCACGAATGGCACGTCGATCCACAGGCTGGGCGTCTCCGCGGCAAGCGCAAATCCCACGCCCACCGCCGAAAACAGCACCAGCCCGAGGATGCAACGTAGTTTCATCTCAACGCACGGCCACGATAATCAGGATCAACGCCGCCACTGCCACCAGGATGATCAAGAGGTCGCGGTCGGAAAGGCTTCCCGCCGCAAACTCCCGCTGAGCCTTCTCTGCGCGCGCCGAAAGCCGCGCCAGGTCTTCGTCGTCCAATTGCTGCACGGCCGCTTTCACTTCTTGCGAGTCCATGTGCGCCGATTTCAGCGCTTGCTGGGCTTCTTTCGACGACAGGAACCCGTCCAACTGCTGCACATGCTGCTGTCGAGCAGTTGATGCGCCCGCAGCATCCTTCTGCATCTCGGATGGTGAGACCACATGATCCTGGGCCAACGCGGCCCCAGGTGACGTCAGTATTAGTCCCAATAACAACACCAAGACAGGTCCGACGGCGCTGAATAGCGACCTCTTCATCTCTCCTCCAATGAACAAATGTAGTTGGACTGGTCTTTCCAGTCTAACAACCGCCGCCGCGTCCTGTCACCTTCCCCAACATGGGTCCGCTCCTCTCTTCTACTCCCTCATTCTTATATGTAGGGGCCGGGCTCGCCCGGCCCGCTCTTGGGTCTCTCTTCCATTTTTCCCTGCGGCGCCGGAGGCGTGGCATACTTCACAACCCTTATTTTCCTAGCAACACCAACCAACCTGTGGCACTCTATCCACCATGGGAAACAAAGACAGAGGCAAGCGCGAAGTAAAGAAACCAAAGAAAACCACACCCAAACTCCCCCCGGCACGCCGCGACGCCGGCCCAATCCCCACCCACATCATCAAAAAAGTCGGCGAATAATACCGCCCAAAATCCTGCTGATTCCTTGACGTCGAATGGTCCATCCTTGGGGGGGTTGCAAGGGCGGGGCTGCCTTTCGCAAGCCTCTTTATTTTTGTGGATCTGACTCAGATCCTGCCGCGCAACGGTGTGTGGAGATCCACCAGTAGTCCCGACAGAAGCCTCCGATTGTTCAAATGGCCGGAAAGTCTACGCTGTCGGAACGGCGCGAGGATGGATGGCCTCGATGTCCGTATAACGTGCAAAGTCACGGTCATTAAAGGTCAGAATCCGCTTAACGCCATGTACACGCATGGCCGCGGCCAACCGCGCATCATGGACCTGAACACCCGACACGCCGTGCGTCACAAGCAGTTTTCGCCACTCTGCGTGAACTGCCAGGCTGTCGGGGAGCAATCTAAGTTTCTCCTCGAAGAATTTTGCTCGCTGGTCCGTTTCTTGAGGAGAGAGGGCGAAGCCGTTCCGGTCGAGAGGGCGAGTACACGTGCTCCAGAATTCGCCCACGTTCTGCGACGTATAGCAGAGCACATCCTCGCGCCGGAGGATGACATCAATGGATGAGACTACAAGAGAGTAGTCGCTGTGGTCCGGCTTGATCCACCGGAGAAGGATGTTGCTATCGACGAGGTACAGCGTCCCTGCCATTTAGCCGGTCCTCGTAAAAACTTTCGCGCGAGAAGCTTTCAGTCGGCAAATTCGGCAGCTTTTCTGATCCTTCTGCCATGCGCCCAAGCATGTGGTGAAACTCCTCGACGCTCATCACACCCTCAGGCAGAGAACTAGCAGTCAGCGCCTCTTTCAAAAGTCGCTCCGCCAATTTCTCCAATGGCACACCCTGAGACCGCGCCTGGGCTACCAGACGGGCTTCTGTCTCTGGATTGAGGTCCACTCGAAGGGTCATCGTAATGCGCCTCTGTCGAATAGGTTAAACGCGTTCGGTTCGAATTACTAGCAGCAACATCCTTGGGTAGTAGCCTTGAATTTAAGGCAAAGTTCCCTGCCCCACTGTTCGAATTTATTACCCTACAGTTAACTATTGACAAAGTGACCTGAATCGTGCTACCCCTCCCCTTGACAATCGCGCACCAGTTTGTCCAGAAGACAGACGCTAGGCGACTTCCCCACCTATCTCCTTTCGCTTCACATCACTCCAAACCATGCGCCCGCAACCCCTTTCCTTTGATATCGTTCCATAAAGCAGGGGGGATGCCCCTTGTGTGGTCCTACCAACCATTTCTCTTCCCCCTAAGTCCTTTAACTGCCGCTCTTACGCAAAAACAGGGGGGTACCCCAAGCTGGTCATACCAATCTCGCCACTCGCCTGCCCGCCGCTGATTCAGCGGAGGCGGGCCTTCTTTGCTTCCCTCTTCTCTCTTCCGCTACAATCTTGGGCTTGCCCTCCTGCCTTGTGGGGGTCCGAGGTGACCGGATGAGTGGTCTGCTGAATACGTGTGTGCGTTCCCGCTGGCTGTTCCTGCGGGCCAGCTGCGGCACGTTAATCCTGATAGCGCTGGCTTGTCTTCCCTTCGCGCCATCCGCCGCTGCACAGCAACGCCGCGAACGCGAGCCCAACTCCGTTTACGCCCAACGCCGCGCCAAGCTGGCCGCCACCGCGGACGCGCCCATCGTCATCACCGGTCTCACCGGCCGCGAAGAAGATTCCCAGACTTACGTCTTCGTTCAGGAGGAGAATTTTTACTACCTCACCGGCCACAACGAAGAGGAAGCCGGGCTGATCCTTCTTCCGCCCGCCGACAGCAAAGCCAGGAAAGACGATTTCCAGGGGCCACGAGAAATTCTGTTTCTCGCCGCGAAGAATCCCGGCAAGGAAAAGTGGAATGGCGTGCGCATGTCACCCGGCGATCCCGGCATTCAGGCGCACACCGGCTTCGCCGACGTCCGCTCGTTCCCCGAAATGCGGGCGACGATCGAAAAGCTCGCCAAATTCTACCCGGTTTTCTACACCATTCTTCCCTATGAAAAAGAGCTGGGCGGTTATCCTCATGAGAAAGAAACGGTTGACTGGCTGAAGCTGGCGGTTCCCCAGGTGAACCTGAAAGACATTCGCAGCAACATCACCGATTTACGGTTAATCAAATCACCCACCGAGATTGCATTTCTCCGTGAGGCTGTTGATCTATCGCTCGATGCGCACTTTGCAGCCTTCAAAATGATGCGCCCGGGTCTGTGGGAGTATCAGGTGGCCGCAAAGATGGTGGAGGTGCACGCGATGGGCGGCTCGGAAGCCGAAGCGTACGCTCCCATCGTCGGCGCAGGACCCAACTCCACGGTGCTGCATTACGACAAGCTGGGCCGCAAAATCCAGGACGGCGACATCGTGGTGATGGATGTGGGCGCGCAATATTCTGGCTATGCCGCGGACATCACGCGCACCGTTCCGGCCAACGGAAAGTTCACGCCGCGGCAGCGCGAAATTTATGATATCGTCCTCGGCGCGCAGAATGCCGCGCTCGCCGCGTTGAAACCCGGCGCGGACATGTGCCGCA
>WNFO01005608.1_pt1 | contig 11008 bp, 9 predicted proteins | sample 5400251 | NCBI WGS metagenome assembly WNFO01 (sample SAMN13153354, study PRJNA577476) | soil metagenome | isolation source: 100 cm saprolite under Madrone tree | place: USA:California | collected 2016-06-14 | reverse complement strand
ACCGGCTACGCGGGCGGAATCGAGCGCAAGCGCTGGCTGCTCGCGCACGAGCGCGCCGGCGTTCTCGAGCAAAGGAGCCTCCTATGACGACGACGCAGAAGGACCGGGCGCGTACCTTTCACGCGCTCCACCGCGGCGGGCGCATCCTCGTCCTGCCCAACGCCTGGGACGCGGCGAGCGCGCGCATCTTCGAGCTGGCGGGCGCGCCCGCCGTCGCCACCACGAGCAGCGGGCTCGCCGCGTCGCTCGGCTACCCCGACGGCGAGCGCATCCCGTGCGAGCTGGTGCTGGGCGCCGTCAGGCGCATCACCGCCACCGTCGCCATCCCGCTGAGCGTCGACTTCGAGCGGGGCTACGCGGAGACCCCGGCCGAGGTCGCCGCCAACGTGCAGGCGGTGATCGACGCCGGCGCGGTCGGCATCAACATCGAGGACGGTTCACAGGACCCGCGCCTCCTGGTCGAGAAGATCGCCGCCATCCGCGCGCTCCCCGCCGCGCGCGAGCTGGGCTTCTTCGTGAACGCGCGCACCGACGTCTTCCTGCGCGGCAAGGAAAGCGCGGCGGAACAGCTCGCCGAGGCCATCCACCGCCTCCGGGCCTACGAGGCCGGGGGCGCCGACGGGCTCTTCGCCCCCGGCCTCGCCGACCCCGCTGCGATCGCGCAGGTCGTCGCCGCCGTGCACCTGCCGCTCAACCTCATGGCCTTCGACGGCGTGCCGCCGGCGCCCGAGCTCGAGCGCCTCGGCGTGGCGCGCGTCAGCGTCGGCGCCGGGCCGATGCGCGCGACGCTCGCGCTCACGCGGCGGATCGCCACGGAGCTCCTCGGCGCGGGAACCTACGAGGGCTTCCTCCGCGACACGCTGTCGCACGCGGAGGTGAAGCGGATGTTCGACCGCCATCCCCTCTGATCGGCGGCACCGCCCGCCTGTAGCCGGCGGACATTTCCCTTATGTCCGCGCGCAAAACCACGGGATCGCGGGTTGGTCTTCCACGGTTCCCTCGGCGGAAGCTGACATGCCGCTCGCGGCGGCGATGTGCGGGCGCCAACGGATCGGCTCTGGAGGACGCGCTGGGGCGCGCCGATCCCTCCTCCGACGTCCTGAACGAAAGGAAAGTTGCGATGGTCACTGGAGCCTCACGAAACATGACGCGCCTGACTGCTGTCGCCTCGTTCCTGCTGCTCCTCTCTGCTGTCCTGACGCCGACTGGCGCGCTCAGCTCCGGCTGGCCGACCAGCGGCACCCCACCGGCGCCCAACGACCCCGACTACCAGCCGGTGGAGACGGGCTTCCCGAGTTCCTGCTCGAGCCAGTCGGTCGACGACGAGCAACTCTACTTCTACGGCTTCATGCCCAAGTGCGCGCCGCAGGCGATGGACCCCGAGAACGCGAGCGGGATGTCCGTCTCGACCGCCTGGCGCGACTTCGGCACGCGCGCCATCGGAGCGCCCGACGTGGTGATCGCGTACATCGAGGGCGGCATCAACTGGCACCACGGCGACGCCCAGGAGCTGGCGAAAAAGGTCTACCTGAACCGGGGCGAGCTGCCGCCAGCGTTGTGCGACCGCAGCCCGTGCGCGAATCCGGGCACCTACGACGCGAACGGCGATGGGGTCTTCAACGCCGCCGACTACGAGCAGGACAGCCGCGTCAGCGACTTCAACGGCAACGGTCTGATCGACCCCGAGGACGTGATCACCGCCTTCACCTGCTACGATCGGGCCACCGGCAGCCTCGGCCAGCTCAGCTTCGACGCCAGCAATCGGCAGCACTGCTCCAATGGCGACGCCGTGCTCGCCGTCGACAACGACGGCAACGGCTACCCGCACGACATCTCGGGCTGGGACTTCTACGACCACCAGAACGATCCCGCCACCTACGACACCGCCTACGGCCACGCCAACAGCCAACAGAAGCAGGCCGCCGCGCAGACCGACAACGGCGTGGAGGGCGCGGGCCTGTGCTCCGGGTGCCTGCTGCTGCCGATCAAGGCGGGCGCGGAGGCGCTCGACCGCGACGACGATCTGGCCCAGGCCTGGCTGTTTGCGGTCGACGCGGGCGCCAGCGTCATCACCTCGGTGACGGCCGACCTCGGCTACTCGAGCTTCATGCACCAGGCGGTCGAGTACGCGTGGCGCCACGGCGTCGTGATGGCGGGATCCTCCAACGACTTCGACTCCACGGACCACCAGGGCAGCATGTTCTGGCCGCACGTCCTGCCGGGGAACGGCCTGGTACCCAACTCCAACGGCCTCCCGGCCGGCCTCGCCAACGCGGAGACCACTACCTACCGGGCACGCTCGGGCTACACGTCGTGGGGGACGCACAACATGTTCTCCGTCTCCACCCAGGGCGGCACGACCTCGGAGTCGACGCCGACCGTGACCGGCGTGATGGGGCTGGTGCTCTCCTTCGGCCGGTCGATCAGCCCCGTGCTCACGGGTCCGGAGGCGATCCAGGTCGTGCGCGCGACCGCCTCGCGCATCACGGACCCGACGCTCCCCTGGCCCGGCTCGCCGGGCGACTGGAACCTGCAATATGGCTACGGGCGGCCGAACGTGGACCTCGCCATGAAGGCTATCCAGGCGGGACAGATCCCGCCGGTCACCTGGATCGACTCACCCGACTGGTACAGCCTCTACGATCCCACGCAGACGCGGGCCGTCACCGTCAGCGGCCACGTCGAGGATCGCCGCTCGACCAGCGGCTACCACTGGCGGCTGCAGTACGGCCTGGGGCCGCAGCCGGACACCTGGACCACCTTCGCCTCGGGCAGCGGCAGCAAGCCCAAGGACGTGTCGAGTACTCTCGACCTGAGCGGCATCCCGGCCTCCTTCTGGGACGACGCCCAGAACCCCTACCGGATGTCCGTCACCAAGACGCTGGAGACGACCGAGCAGTACACGGTCAGCCTGCGCCTGCAGGTGATCGACAACGCGAGTGCGAGCCAGCCGTGGGGGACCGGCGAGGAGCGCCGCTCGATCGCCGTCCATCACGATCCGAGTCTGCTGCCGGGCTTCCCGCTCCGCCTCGGGCACGGCGGCGAGAGCCAGGCGGCTCTGGTGGACCTGCAGGGCACCGGCCACCTCGACCTGGTCTTCGGCGACACCGACGGCTACGTCCACGCAATCGACCCGATCGCGCGCCGGGAGCTCCGCGGCTGGCCGGTGCATACGGACCCGACGGAGGTCGTCAGGCCGCATGCGGGGGTCCTCCCGGGCTACGAGCCGGTCCTGGCGCCGGTCGCCGTGGGAGACCTCGACCATACCGGCGGTCTCTGGGTGGTGGCGACCTCCACGCGCGGCCAGGTCTACGTATTCGACGCCGCAGGCGGCCCGCGCCCGGGCTGGCCGCAGACCCTCGACCTCGACGTCTACATCCCACCCATCCCCAGGCCGCAGCTGCCCTTCACCCGCATGCCGCAGCTCGGCTCGTTGTCGTCGCCGGTGCTCTACAGCCTGAGCGGCGACGGGAAGCTCCAGGTCGTCCAGGCCGCCTGGGACGGCTACCTCCACATCTTCAACCCGGATGGCAGCGCCTACCGCAACATCCAGGTCACCCGGCCGTCCGACTCGGAGCTCGACCCGGGTGCGCACTGGATCAACGACCACAAGCTCGACTCGACGCCGGTGATCGCCAACCTCGACGGCCATCCGGACGTCGTCATCCGCAGCCAGTGGACGGAGACCACCAGCACCGGCGACCTCGCCCCGGGCGGCGCCGGCTTCCTGCACGCCTACCGGCCGGACGGCGCCCTGCTGTGGATCGCCAAGATGCCGAGCATCGTCGAGTACTACGGCTCGGCGCAGGAGTTCATCACCGAGGGAGCGGAGGACGAGGCGGCCGCGCCCGTCTTCCCCGGCGGCACCGACCAGGTGGCCTCGGGGCCCGTGCTGTCGCCTTCCTATCTATTCAACTCCGACGGCTCCAGCGCCACCGTCTACGGCCCTCTGCCCGGCAGCCCGACCGGCGTCTTTCTGCAGAATGCGGCCGCGTGCATCGCCGCGCCCTCGTCCTGCTCTTACTCGGGCGCGCAGCTGCAGAGCTTCCTGGCAGGCAACCTGCCCGCGGACGCGCCGGTCTTCTTCACCACCGGCGGCGTCTTCGGCAGGCTGACCATCCCCGGCAACCTGACCTACTCCCAGCCCGGCACCGGCGCCACCTCGCTCGCGGCGGCGCTGCTCTTCTCGGGCAGCGGCTTCGCGATCAAGAACTACCTGACCGACTTCGACGCCGCCACCGGCGCCGGCATGCCCGGCTTCGCGCAGCAGATTCAGGGCCTCGACTTCCTCGGCTCGCCGATCGTGGCCGACGTGAGCGGCGACGGTCAGCCCGACCTGGTGGTGGGCGCCGACTCTTCGGCCCTGATGGCCTACCGGGCGGGGGGCGAGATGCCGGGCGGGTTCCCGAAGTTCACGACCGGGTGGGCGGTCTGGGCACCGAGCTCGGGCGATCTCCTCTCGGACGGACAAACGGACATCGTCCAGCTGACGCGCGAGGGTTACGTCTTCGCCTGGCGGACGGATGGCACCTACGCCGGCGACCAGGAGTGGTGGGCGGCCCACCACGACGAGTGGCGCACCGGCCGCTACGGGGTGGACTCCAGGCCGCCGGGCACGATCCGCGACGCGAGACTCTCCGGCTCGAAGCTCACCTTCACCGCGCCGGGCGGTGACTGGTACGACGGCCAGGCGGCGGGCTACAAGGTCAGCTTCTCGAGCCAGACCATCCCGGCGACGGCGCCGGCGGGGTCGAAGCAGTCGATCACGGTGCCGGCGGGCGTCACCTCCTTCACGATCCAGGCGGTCGACCAGGCCGGCAACCTCGGGCCGGCGCTCAGCGTCTCCACGAGCGGCGGCGGCCGTTGATGTTGACCCCAGCATTCCTGTCGATGGGGATGGTCGCGAAGAGGATTCGCTAGGACGGCCGGCGATAGCGAGGTGACGGGGCCGCCGGCGCCCGGTAGGATCCGAGCGTGCACGGCTCCGTCCTCTCCGCCGGCGACCTCGCTCGGCTCCGCACGGCTTGCGGCCGGGAGACGGTCGATCCGACGCGCAGCCTGTTCGGCCCGGGCAGCGTCACCTGGCGCGTCAACCGCGAGGCCGTCCTCCTGATGGGCGGCGGGCGGGCGCTCCTCCTCCAGGCTGCGCACCCGCTGGTCGCGGCGGGAGTGGCCGCGCACAGCGAGTTCCGCGCGCACCCGCTGCGCCGTCTGTGGCGGACCCTCGATCTCATGCTGACCCTCGCCTTCGCGGACGGGGGGACCGCCCTCGGCGCCGTGCGCACGATCGAGGGCGTGCACGCGCGCGTGCACGGCGTGCTCGAGGCGCCGAGCGGTCCCTTCCCGCGTGGGACGCGCTACGACGCGAACGATCCGGCGCTGCTGCTCTGGGTGTACGCGACGCTCGTCGACACCGCCCTGGTCGTCTACGAGCGCTTCGTGGAGCCGCTCGGCGTCGACGGGCGCGCCGCCTACTACGAAGGGTCGAAGATCGGCGCCCGGCTCCTCGGTATCCCGGAGGCGATGATGCCCCCCACGTTCGGGCGCTTCCAGGAATACGTGGACGACATGATCCGGGGCGACGTGCTCGCGGTCGGCCCCGCGAGCCGGGAGATCGCCGCCTCGATCCTCCGCCCGGCCGTCCCGCTGGGGCTCGCGCAGGCATTCCGCGCCGCGAACCTCTTCACCGTCGGCCTGCTTCCGCCTCCCATCCGCGAGCGCTACGGGCTCTCCTGGAGCGCCACGCAGGAGACGGCGCTCCGCGCGCTCGTGACGCTCGCGCGCCGGGTCCTGCCGTTCGTGCCGGAGCGAGTGCGCCTCATGCCGCACGCCAGGCGGGCGGGCGTGGCTCACGGCGGTCGACCTCCGCTCGGGTCAGGCAGTTGCCCAGAAGCTGTCAAGGTGAGCTACGACGCTCGCGGGCGCTGTCGTACTCCGTGACGGTGCTGATCTTACCCGTCGACCGTCCGCCACGCGACGACCCCTGACTCGACGCCGGCCGGCGCCGAGACCGTCGCCTCGACCGTGCGACGGACCGCTCCGACGCCGCCCACCGCCCGCACCATGTAGTGCTGCCCGCGCGGCGTGAGTGCCAGTCGCACGCTGTCGGTCGTGCCCGGGAGCTGCGCCGCGATGTCCTCCGCAGCGAGCGGCCGTCGCCCGCGCGCGACGAGCAGCCGGTCGACCGCCGCCGCGTCCTGCACCACCGCGAGCAGCACCTCGCGCGAGGCGGTGTTCGGGTTGACGGCGTGCTCGCCGGCGACGGTGACGTGGGGCCGCAACCGCGCCAGCGCCGCGGCATCGATCCCGCGCACGAGCGCGAGCTCGCCCACCGACGCGAAGGGCGCATTGCGCGGCACGCGCGGCGGCGTCTGGGCCAGGTACCAGTCGCGCTCCGCGCCGCGCGGGCGGGGCACATCGTCGGCGTCGGTCCAGTCGGCGAGCGCGTCGGCGAGGCCGGGATCGAGGCCGAGGAGTACCAGCAGCCGCGGCACTGCGTCCGCCAGCTCGGGGGCGTTGAGATCCAACCGCCGCGCCTCGTCCTCCACCTGCACCTCGACCCAACCGGGGCCGAGCGGCTGGCGGCCCACGTCCACCGCCCACGGCGCGCCGAGCGTGTCGGGCGCCCCCGCCGCGCCCGTCTCGGCGAGCACGACGGCGGCGACAGCCACGCCGGAGCGCGCGAGCGCGTCGGCCTGCAGCGCGGCGAGCGACTTCTCGACGAGACGCTCGTCGAGCACCGTCGTCTCCGCCAGGCCGAGCGCCAGCACGCTCATCAGCGCGAGCGCCGTGACCGCGGCCACGAGCACCACGCCGCGCTCAGGGTTACGCCGGCGGGACACGGATCATCTCCACCAGCTCGCAGGCGGTCCCGCCCGCCTCCGGGTAGACGCGCACCCGCACCTCGCGCAGCGCGGGGTGCGGCGTGCGGCGGACGTCGCGCTCGAAGCGGAGGCCGCCCGGACGCACGCCCTCGCTGTGGCCCGGCTCCGGCGGCCGCACCTCCGCCTCGGCGAGGAGCGCCTGCGCGAGTAGCATGGCGCGCGTCGTCTGCCCGTCCGCCGTGACGGTGGCCACGCTTCGCACGAGCAGACGCTGGAGCGCGCTCACGCCGACGGCGAGGATGACGAGCGCCACCAGCACCTCGAGGAGCGTGAGGCCGCGGCGCCCCGTCACGGCGCGCCCTCGAAGCGGGGCGCTTCGATCGTCCCGGTGACGGCGAGCCGGCGCGCGTCCGCGCCCTCGGCCGACGGCGGCAGGTCCGCGATCAGCCGCCGGAGACCCGGGGGCGTGTCGGGGCCAGGCGCGAGCGTCACCTGAACGTCGAGCGCGCTCCGTCCGAGCGGGCTCGCGAGGCGCACCGACCCGGTGCCCTTCGCCTCGACGCCGGCGCCGTTCGCCGTGATGGCGTCGAGGGCGAGCCGCCCGCCGGCGAGCGTCCACCACACGGTGGCATCGATCGGTATCGCCTCGGCGCCGACGAGGAAGCGTGCCGCGCTCGGCCACGTCATGCGGCGCACCTCGAGCGTCCCCTCGCCCGCCGCGCCCTTCAGCGTTGCCGCGCCGCCGGTCGTGCCCTCGAGCCGCTCGCCGCCGACCTTGAGCGTCGGCATGCGCGCGAGGTCGAGGTCGTGCCACTCGAGGTCGGTCGCCTCGCGGCCGACGAGCGCGGCGAACGTGCCGCCGTACGCGCCGCCGGTCGCGCGCCAGGGGCGTCCCGCCCGATCGTGGAGGAAGCCCGGCAGCGACGGGCGCGCGAGCAGCCAATCGGCGGCCGCGACCCGGTAGCCCTGGGCGTCGCGCAGCGTGACCGGCGCGAGCCTCACCCCCCACGGCCGGAGCGTCGCGTGGTCGAACTCTAGCCGCGGCCCGCCGGGCGGGAGCGCGCGTGTCAGTGCCCAGCGCACCAGCGCGTCGGTCGGGAAGGTGAGCGCGACGACGCCCGCGAAGATCGCGCCCGCGACCAGGATGCGGCCGAGCCTCACGGCGCGGCGTGCAGCTCGGCCACCTCGACGGTGGCATCGAAGTGCGCGGGATCGTCCGGGTGCTTGCGCAGCTCGAGGCGCGCGACATGGAGCGGCGGCTCCGCCGTCTCGAGCCGGTGGAGGAGGCGGACGGTGTCGGCGAGCGAGGTGCCCCGCACGGCGAGCGCGACGCGCTCCTCGGCGAGCCCGTCCTCCACCGCGCCGGCCGCGGGCGTCATGCTCGCGATGCGCTCCCGTCCGACGGCGTCGCTTGCCGCCGCCTCCAGGCGCGCGAGCAGCGCGGGCGCATCGGCGGCCTCGCCGGCGGCCGGCGCGCCACCGCGGCGGAGCGCCGCCGCGGCGCGCCGCACGGCGGCCAGCTCGCGCTCGTGCCCGGCGACGCGCGCGCGCAGCGTCGTCAGGTCGTCGCGCAGGGCGAGCCCGCCGCGCGCGGCCAGGGCGAGGGCGGCCGTGGCGGCCGCCGCGGCGACCAGCGTCCGCTCGCGCGCGGAGAGGCCGGCGAGCCAGGCGGCGAGGCGCTTCACGAGCTCGCTCCCAGGGCCGGCTTGCGCGCCGCCCGCAGCCGGAACTCGACCCGGCGGCCGTCGACCGTGGTGCGCGTCTCGTCGGCCGTGACGTCGGCCAGGAGCGGCGAGGCGGCGAGCGCGCGGCGGAGCGCGTCGACCGCGTCGAAGCTCTCGGCGCGGCCGTGGAGCAGGATGCCGTCGCGCTCGACGGCGAGCTCGTCCAGGTCGAGGCGGAGCGCCGGCGGCACGCGCGCCGAGAGCTCGCGCAGCACCTCCAGCGGGCCGGTCTCGCCCCCGAGCCGCGCCGCGCGCCGCGTGGCTGCGGCCACCGCCGCCTCGAGCTGCGCCTGCGGGGCGACCAGGCGCGCGCCGGGGAGCGCGGCGGCAGCCTCGGCCGCGAGCGCGCGGACGAGCGCCGCGTCGCGGCGCGCCAGGCGATGGTGCGCGAGCCCGACGTCGAGCGCGCCGAGGGCGAGCGCCAGAGCGGCGAGCGCCGCGGCCCGCTGGAGAGAGCCGTGGCCCGCCGGCTCCGTCCCGCCGAGCGCCAGGCCGGCGCGCGCGGCGCGCCCGGCGCCAGCCACCAGGCCGGCGGCGACCGCGCATGCGGCGATCTCGTCCATGCCGTGCCGCGGGACGAGACCCGTAGCCTCCGCGAGCGGCACGATGCGCGCCCCGGTGGCGGCGAGCACGCGCGCGAGCGCCCCGCCGGCATCCGCGCCGGCGACGACCAGGGTCGCCGGCGCGCCGCCGAGCGCCGCCAGCGACCAGCGCACCTCGCTCGCCAGCGCGGCCGGCTCCCGTGCGGAGGCGCCGAGCGCCCGCAGCCCGGCGAGCCGCCCGCCGCGCCGGAGGGCGAGTGCGCTCGCGGCGCCGTCGGCGACCACGAGCGCCTGGTCGTCGCGGGTCGCGGGCAGGAGGTTCCAGGCCGGGAGCGGCGCCAGGTCGACGCGCGCGGGAACGAGCCCGGCGCCGGCCAGCAGCGCGCCGTGCGCCTCCAGCTCGTCACGCCGGACGGCGGCGGCGAGCACGGCGGTCCCGCCGGGCGCGGGCCCGAGCGGCTCGCACGCGACGGCGAGGCCCGCCGGATCGAGCGGGAGCTGCCCCAGCAACTCGAGCGGCGCGGTGCGCGCGAGGCGCCCGCGGTCGCGGAAGGGGAGGGTGAGGAAGCGGTGGGTCGCGGAGGCGGCGGGGAGCGCGGTGAGCACGACGTCGGCACGGGTGCGCGCGAGCTCGGTGAGCACCCCCGGGAGCGCCGCCGGGCTCGTGAGCGGCCGGCGCTCGAGCGCGGTCAGGCGGAGCGTGCCGAAGCTGCGCTCGCCGCGCGCCACGCGCACCTCGTGGGCGGCGATCTCGAGCCCGAGGAGCCGCGTCACGACGCGCCCCCGAGCGGCAGCGTGACCGCCGTCGTGAGCTCCAGGGCGCCGCCCGCGCCGTCGTCCACCCCGAGCGCCAGCTCGACCGCGTGCGGCAGCGCGGGCGCCGTCCACGCCGCCTTCCACTCGCCGCCGTCGAAGCAGCGCACCCGGAAGGTCCGCACCCCGGCGAGCGCCGCGGCGCCCGCCTGCTCGGGCGTGTCGGGCGGCGCGAAGCGCCCGCCCTCGCGCCGCACGAGCACCCCCGGCCCGGACGCAGCCGCCTCGACGCGATAGGCGACCAGCCGCACGTCGTCGCCCGCCGCCGTCGCGAGACGCAGCTCCGACCACGCCGGCTTGCCCTCGTCGGGCGCGACCACGATAAAGCGCTCCGGCGCCCCGGGCGCACCGGGCGTCAGCGCCCCCTCGACCTCCCCCGCGATGCGCAGCAGCAGCGTACGCGCCTTCGTGATGCGGTCGGCCGTCCGCGTCGCCCGCTCGCGCACCGCCGCCGCCCGCACGACCGCCCCGTACAGCGCCACCAAAACCAGCCCGCTGATGGCGAGCGCCACCAGGGCTTCGAGGAGCGTGAAGCCATCTCGACCAGCAGGGCACGCGAAGACCCACGCGTCCCGGCGAGGGGGCGGGGCCGCCCTCGAAGCGCCTCTCTCGCCGCACGCCCCCCCGTCCGTGGACGCCTGCCGAGCGGCGAGAGCGAAGCGGAGAGGGTGGCCCCGCCTCCTCGCCGCGCACCGCGCGTCCTCAGAAGTCCCTGCTGTCGAGATCCGCAAGCGTTCCTTCCCCCCCTTCGACGCCGTCGGCGCCGAGACACTTGAGCGTGTAGCGGCTGCCGTCGGCCACGTAGACGTAGACGTGCCCCCAGGGGTCGAGCGGCACGCGCTCCAGGTAGCCATTCGGGTTCCAGGCGCGCGGCGCGGGCGGCCGATCGGGCTTGTGCACCAGCGCCTCGAGGCCCTGCTCGGTGGTCGGGTAGCCGCCGCTGTCGAGACGGTAGAGGTTGAGCGCCTGCTCGATGCCCTTCAAGTCGGCGATCGCCTTCGTGCGGCGGGCATCGTCGGTGCGGCCGACGATCTGCGGCGCGACCAGCGTGGCGAGCAGCCCCAGGATGAACATCACCACCATCACCTCGAGCAGCGTGAACCCG
>WNFO01005606.1_pt1 | contig 11008 bp, 9 predicted proteins | sample 5400251 | NCBI WGS metagenome assembly WNFO01 (sample SAMN13153354, study PRJNA577476) | soil metagenome | isolation source: 100 cm saprolite under Madrone tree | place: USA:California | collected 2016-06-14 | reverse complement strand
AATGGCAATGGCAAAATAGAAAGTGGATTGATGATCGTCATGGCGGGCGGCCCGCGTGTGGGACGCCCGCTTTGAAAACTCTCGCCGGAGCGCCCACGATGTTTGTTCTGAATTCTCTGCCTTTATCAACGGAAAGGGCTAGATGATGACGACGCCTGCATCCTTCGATTTCAACCGCCGTGTCCTGCTCTCGACACTAGCTTTGCTCCCGGCGCTGATTGGGCCGCTGCGGCCCAAATCCGCGGTAGCGCAGACAGACACTTTGCAGTCGTGGAGCGACGGCCCAGCGAAAACATCCATCATCAATTTCGTCGCGCGTGTCACCACGCAGGGAGGACCGGACTTCGTGCCCGCGGAGCAGCGCATCGCCGTCTTCGACAATGACGGCACGCTGTGGTGCGAGCAGCCGATGTACGTCCAGCTCGCCTTTATACTCGATCGTGTGAAGGCGATGGCTCCCTTGCATCCGGAATGGAAGGACAAGCAGCCCTTTAAGGCAGTGATTGAGGACGACATGAAGACCCTGAGCGAATCCGGCGAGCGGGGAATGCTCGAGCTCGGCATGGTGACGCATGCGGGCATGACGACGGATGAATTTGCCAAGATCGTATCCGACTGGCTCGCGACCGCGCGCCATCCACGCTTCAAGCGCCCCTATACCGGGATCGTCTACCAGCCGATGCTCGAACTGCTCGGCTATCTGCGCGCCAACGGTTTCAAGACCTTTATTGTCTCAGGCGGCGGCATCGAGTTCATGCGTCCGTGGAGCGAGCAGGTCTATGGCGTTCCGCCCGAACAGGTCGTCGGCTCGTCGATCAAGACGAGATTCGAAATGCGCGATGGTCGGCCCACGCTGTTTCGCCTGCCGGAGGTCAATTTCATTGACGACAAGGGCGGCAAACCAGTGGGGATCAACGAGCACATCGGCCGTCGCGCGATCGCCGCCTTCGGAAATTCCGATGGCGACCTCGAAATGCTGCAATGGGCAACCCTGAGCGGGGGCGTACGCCTCGGACTGATCGTCCATCACACCGATGCAGAACGCGAATATGCCTACGACCGCCAATCTCAATTCGGGAAGCTCGACACGGCTTTGGACGCCGCGGCTCTGAACAAGTGGACAGTGGTCGACATGAAGAGTGATTGGAAACGTGTGTTCGCGTTCGAATAGGCGCAACAAACAATGGCGACCTCACGGCCATGCGATACACCGATTGGAGATTCAAGCTTCAAGAACCATCGGCGATGCGCGAGCGGTGGCGGAAAATTGCAGGCTGCATTCGACAACGATTTGACTTCAACACATCATGGCGTCCGTCTCCCGACTGCGCGGGCTGACGGCCGTCGCATTAGCGACGTGTCTACTCACCGAGGCGAGCCGGTGAACGGTGTTGGCTAGAACTCCTCCCGAAAAGTAGGCAACACGCCTGCGCTGCGATTTATCGTGAATCTGCAAAGGTGCCCGATTTTGCATAGTCACCCGCGCCTGGTTCTGGAATCGTATAGCCGCGTGAAACGAGGGTCTGCTTCAAAACGTCAGTCGTGCGTCTACGTGTAAACGGCCCGCTGCGGGGAAACGTTGTGGCAAATTGGCCAAGAAGAGGACTTCGCGAGATAACCAGCCTACGGCGATACGCGGCATCTAAGTAGTTACTTCTAAATTTGGTTTGTTCCGATGACCCAGCAAATGGTCTGTGATTTAGGGAGACGTTGCTATGAGGATCACAACGGCATTTTCGTTAGGCTTTCTTCTCGGAACAAGTTATTTGCCCGGAGCCATGGCCCAGCAGATCAACGGCACTCCAGGTTCGCCGAGCGCGACGATCACAATCGACGGCAAACAACTGCCGCCACCGCCCCCGGAATTCGGCGGGGTGATCAAGGAGACAGCCGAGGGATCGAAGACCTGGTGGCCACCGCGTGTGGTGCCACCAAAGGGTGCGCCGAACGTGCTGCTCATCATGACCGACGACCAAGGTTACGGTGTGAGCGGTACGTTCGGGGGTGTTATTCCGACGCCGGCGCTTGATCGGGTCGCAAAGGCGGGCTTGCGCTACACGCAGTTCTGCTCAACTGCGCTGTGCTCGCCGACGCGAGCGGCGCTGATCACCGGCCGCAATCACCACTCGGCAGGCTTCGGAGTGATTACGGAGTTATCCACGGGTTACCCGGGTTATGATTCGATTATCACTCCTGACAAGGCAACAATCGGCACGATCCTCAAAGGCAACGGCTATACCACGTCGTGGTTTGGCAAGAACCACAACACGCCGGGCTTCCAGTACAGCGTGGCGGGTCCCTTCGACCAATGGCCTTCAGGGATGGGTTTTGACTACTTCTACGGCTTCATGGGCGGCGAGACCGACCAGTGGACGCCCTATCTGTTCCGGGATCACACCCAGATTTTTCCGTGGGTCGGCAAGCCCGGTTACAATCTCACGACCGACATGGCGGACGAGGCCATCACGCACATGAGGCAGCTCGACGCAGCGGCGCCGAACACCCCGTTCTTCGTCTATTACGTTCCCGGGGGAAGTCACTCGCCGCACCAGCCGACCAAGGAGTGGATCGACAAGTTCAAGGGCAAGTTCGACATGGGCTGGAACGCCATGCGCGACCAGATCTTCGCCAACCAGAAACGGTTAGGTGTCATTCCCGCGACTGCTCAGTTGACCGAATGGCCGGATGATCTGCAGAAATGGGAGACGCTGTCGGCTGACGAAAAGAAGCTTTTCGCGCGACAGGCGGAGGTCTACGCAGGCTACACCGCCTACACCGACCACGAGATCGGCCGCGTGATCCAAGCGGTCGAAGACATGGGCAAGCTCGACAACACGCTGATCATCTACATCGACGGTGACAACGGCACCAGCCCCGAAGGCACACTACTCGGCACGCCCAACCAGTACACCGCCTATAACGGCATTCTGAAGATTCCGGTCGAAGAGCAGCTTAAGTTCTATGACAGCTGGGGCTCGGCTGGGACCTATCCGCACATGGCCGTCGCGTGGTCCTGGGCGTTCGACACGCCGTTCAAGTACACGAAGCAGGTGGCGTCGCACTTTGGCGGCACCCGGCAGGGCCTGGCGATCTCGTGGCCCGACCGCATCAAGGACGTCGGCGGCATCCGCACCCAGTTCCACCACATCATCGATATTGTGCCGACGATCCTTGAAGCCACGGGTATCAATGCGCCGGACACGGTGAACGGCATCAAGCAAAGCCCGATCGAGGGCGTCAGCATGGCGTACACCTTCGACAAGGCGAACGCCAACGCGCCGACGACGCACAAGACCCAGTATTTCGAGATGGTGAGCAACCGCGGCATCTATAACGACGACTGGTATGCCAACACGACGCCGCCGCATGGGCCGTGGATCTTGAACGCGCCCTTGCCCCCCATCAACGATTACAAATGGGAGCTGTACAACCTGACCGCCGATTACTCCCAGGCCAACGATCTTGCCGCGAAAATGCCTGACAAGCTCAAGCAAATGCAGGCGTTGTTCCTAGAGGAAGCAGCCAAATACAACGTGCTTCCTCTGGATAATTCGTCGTTCGCTCGGGCGATAGCGCCGCGGCCGAGTGCTACCGCGGGACAGACCATCTTTACCTATTCGGGCGAGATGGCCGGTATTCCAACCGGAAACACACCAAACATCCTGAACAGGTCGTTCAAGATCACGGCAGAGGTCGAGGTCCCGCAAAACGGCGACGGCATGATCGTTACCGAGGGCGGACGCTGGGGCGGGTACGGGCTGTATCTGCTCAAGGGAGTGCCAGTGTTCGACTACAACATGCTTGCCCTGTTGCAGGCGCGATGGGCGGGCGATCAGCCGCTCACCGCAGGCAAACACACCATCGTGTTTGACTTCAGGTATGACGGCCCAGGCATCGCAAAAGGCGGCACCGGAGTGCTGAAGGTCGACGGCACCGAGCTCCGCACATTGCAGGTTCCAAAGACGGTTCCGTTCCTGCTGCCGGCGGACGAGACCTTCGATGTCGGGATCGACACCCGCACCGGGGTGAACGATCAGGACTACCAGGTGCCGTTCCGGTTCAACGGAAAGATCAACGACGTGACCTTCAACCTCGGACCAACACAGCTAACCGCTGCGGAAGAGATGAAGGTGCGGGAAGCGAGTGCCCGAGCGCACGACTAAGGGCAGATGACCAGAAGTCGGATGGGCGGCGCGCTCTCTGTGCGGCGCCTTTCCGAAGGCATCCGAACCACTCAACATGATGACACGAGGAGCGCGACGTGAGCAAATCAATCTGTGTCGCAGTGTTCGTTTCAGCCTTGATCGCTGCCCGTGTCGTGGCTGCGCAAGGTGTGCTTGTGGACGCCGCGGCTGACAAGGTGATCAAGAAGTTTGAGGCGGCGACCTGCGATCAGCTGAAGGCGCAGAAGGGCGAGCCGCCATCGGAGAAGGAGAAGATAGCACTGGATTTACTGCGGGACGATCCGAAAGCGCGTGTTGCGTTCGTTGATAAGATCGCTGCGCCCGTGCTGAACAAGATGTTTGAATGCAGCATGATCCCATGAGCCTCGCGGCTCCATCAGCTACCAACATGACAGGAGGCTTAGCGTGAACAAAGCAACTGGCATAGCAGTAGGCATTTCGGTCTTGATCCTGGCCGGCGGGGCGGCCGCACAAGGCATGCTTTTGGACTTTGCAGCTGACAAGGTGATCACGAAGTATCAGACGTCAAGTTGCGACGAATTGAAGGCGCAGAAGAAAGATCCGCCATCCGAAAAGGAGAAGGAAGCAATAGAGTTTCTCCGAAACGATTCCCAGGCGCGAATATTCTTCATCAACAAAATCGCCGCTCCCGTTCTGAACAAGATGTTCGACTGCGGCATGATCCCGTGAGCACGAGGGGAGTTCCGTCATGAGCCAGAACCACTTCACCCTCAGCTTTCCCCTGAAATCGCCGGTGGATGCAAAGCTGCTCGCAGAACAACTTCCACCATCGATGCCGGAGCTGTTTCGGGCGGCGGATGCCATCGGCACTGTTCATTACTCGCGCTTTGCCGTGCTGAGCGAAAAGACGCTGCTGTTTCTTGGCGACTTCGACGGAGAATTCGGTCAGCTCATGGCTGCTCTCGCCTCGCACGCAGGACCGGTATTCGACGCAATTTTCCAGCACGTCGAAAATCCACCACCCATCCCGGTCGCTGACAACGTGGATGCCTTCGTCGAATGGACAGTCTCGCGGCTCCTCGATGCCCTCAATCTCTACAGTGCCTACCCTTCCGCAACTGCCAAGGAGATCAAGGCACTGGCGTCTGCCGCCGACGTTACCGCAAACGGCGAATTAAATCCGTTCCTGGTGATCCTGCCTATCAAATCGAAGCTTGCCTTTATCGAGGTCAAACTGATCCTGCGCATTCGCGGGAGCGGGACGACGAAAGACCTGGACAAGGTCGGCACGCCTCATTTCGCACAATTCGTTCCACTCGAGGATAATCAGATCGGGTTCTTTACGGTCTACGACGGCTCATTCGACAAATACATTGCCGACTTCACCAAGAATATTGGAGAGGTCTTCGATCTCATATTCAAATTCACCAAGGACCCGCCGCCCTCGCCGTGCCGAAAACACCTCCAGGAGTTCATCGACTTTGCAGCGGGCGCAAACCGCACGCCGATCGGGTTCTATCAAGCCTATCCTGGACTGTCGGTTCAGGACATTCATGCCCTGATCGCCGACAGCAAGCCACAATCTGTCTCGGCCTGATAGTGAAAGGCGGCGCGAAGTGAGACAGGACAACGAGGCACAAGTGCTAGGCGTGGAAGAAGGCAGGAGCTTCTTCCGCGGTTTGTTCGGACGGGCGAGGCATGAAATTCCCGGACGCGATTCCCAGCTTAGATTCGGTTCAGAAAACCCACTCGACCTGAGCGACATTCAGGGCTTTATTCTGCGTGGCTACAGGATGCCGATGGTGCGGCATTTCTTACTTTCGGTCGGCATTCCCGCGGAGGCCCGCAAGTTGCTCGGACGGTTCGTCAATGGCAACGAAGCCGACGCGCCGCAAATCACGACAGCAGAAGACTGGCACGTGGGGTTTGAGCCCGGACCAGGAGATAATCCCGCCGACGCCCCGCGCCGGAAACCCGATTATTGCCTGAACCTTGGCGTCACATGGCCGGGGCTGATCGCGTTGGAGATCAAGGATCGCGTACCGACGCTTTCATTCAAATCGTTTGGTGCGTTCATCGGCGGCGCCGCCGAACGGGCAAAGCTGGTAGGCGATACCGGCGAGAGCGACCCGCAGCACTGGATCGGTGGATTCGGCAAGGGAGGCGACCACGTCCTCTTGACGCTGCACGCCATGAGTCCGGAGGCGATGACGAGGTACAGCGATCGCTTGGTCGCTCTGTTTGCCGAAGGCGGCGTCTTTCGGGAGATCTGGCGTGCTGACGGGATGGCCTTGATGGAAGTGAAGGACGGCGAGCCTGTTCCAACCTTCAAGGTCCACTTCGGCTACACCGACGGCATCAGCATGACGACCATTCGCGGCGGTCCGGAACGATATACGCCTGATCATCAGCAGCCCTGCGAACCCTGGCTATTCGTGTTGCGGGACGATGCCGAGAATTACTTCGTGCCAGAACCCCGTGAGCTCGGATTGAATGGAAGCTTTGCCGTCTTCAAGATGATCAAAACGGATGTTGTCAAATTCGAGAATTGCCTTCAATCGAACAAGGACAAGATCGACCCTGAACTGCTCGCCGCCAAGATCTGCGGCAGATGGCGCAATGGCGTTCCGCTTGCGTTGTCTCCTGAAACCGACAATCCACCGGGTGGGATGCCGGCGGAGGAGTTAAACAACTTCGAATACGTGAACGCGGATGGGTCGGGCGATCCCAGGGGGCTCCGCTGTCCCGTTGGCGCGCACATGCGCCGCATCAATCCACGAGGCCAGCCAGTCACGGGCCAGGGCCAGCCCGGCGGCAGCAATAATACTCACCGGCTGATCCGTCGCGGCCTGCCGTATGGGCCGGTCTATGATCCGACGCAACCTTACGACGGCATCGAGCGGGGGCTGCTTGGGTATTTCATCAACTCAAGCATCGAGAACCAATACGAGTTTGTGCTGGGGCACTGGGTCAATGACAGTGAATTCGCCGGTACCGTCAGGTTGCCCCCTAAATCGCGGGACCCAATGGTCGGGACGCAGGACCCGGCGGAAAGCATTTTCGTGATTCCGCAAGCGAACGGTGTCCCCCCGATCAAGCTCACAGGTTTCTCGAGCTTCGTTACGACGAAAGCCGCCGCTTACTGCTTCCTGCCGAGCGTCACCGCGATCAATTTTATCGCCGGGTTGGAATGAGGCCCGTGATCCTTCTTCTTTTAGGAGACTTCAATGGTGTTCCTGACCAGATGGTTTGGAGTAACCGAGAGCGACGCTGACCGGAATTCCGCCCGCGAAAAGGCCGATATCGAGGCGATCGTCGAGAAATCTCTCTTGATGCAGGCGAATGCTGCCGCAAAACAGCGACGGTCGCTTTGTCGTGGAACCCATGCAAAAGGTGTGTGCGCCCGAGCCGCGTTCGAAGTATTTGACGTCACCGTCGGACACGAGCCTGCGCTGGCGACGCGGCTGGCGAAGGGGATCTTCGCGAAGCCTGGCGTTTATCCCGCGGTGGTGCGATTTGCGAACGCGGACGCGAGCATTAACTCGGATTTCAAGCCTGACGTAAGGTCGTTGTCGTTTTCGGTCGACCTCGCTCGGGATAGCATCGCTGCCCGCGATGCAAAGCCTCTTCGACAAGATTTCTCAATGCAAAACGCCACGACGTTGCCGATCAATGACTCGCCCGCCTTTCTGGCGACCATCAGTCTTTTGACGGCATCAAATCCAATCCTCTCGCTATGGTCTTTACGGTTTCGAGACAAGTTGAGAGTGATGAGGACACTTGCTCTGGCGGAAATGCAGGCTCGCCAGACCATCAAGGCCTATCAGCAACTGCGCTATTGGAGCACCGTCCCCTTTCGCCACGGACCGGCCGACGTCGTGAAGTTTTCGGCCACACCATCTCCCGACAATCCGTCGCGTCCTCTGAAGAGAAATAATCCCACAGGGCTGCAGGACGAATTGATCCGCCACCTCCAGGAGGATAGCAGGATGAGCGCGTTCGACTTCGGTATCCAGTTTCTGGATGTCGACCGGATGACTTATTGGCGCAAGCGCCGGGACGCCGATTTCTGGATCGAAAACGCCAGTGTGGAGTGGAACGAGATCGAGGCGCCCTTCCACACGGTCGCGAGGCTTACCCTGCTCCCGCGTTCGCGACTTGATCCGGAGGAGAGTGCCACAACGTATTTCGACGTCACGGGCAACTCGACGCCTGACAGCACGCCCGTCGGGAGCATCAATCGCGCTCGCTGGCCCGCGGAAGTCGCCAGCAGAAAGGCGCGCATGCCCCACGCTCCGGCGGCAGGAGGTGCCGAGACGTTAGCGCCGATCGAGGCATGTCCGGCGGGCGCCAATGAGGCCAGCATCGGCGGCCGTCAGTCGCGGCGTGAGGAGGATCGCCACGATTTCGAAAGGAAAGCCAAATGAAATCAAAGACGGCTCATTCGAAGGTGGGATATCGGTGGCAGTTTGGCGGTGCTCCGTCTCTAGGGATTGGAAGCCCACGACTGGGTCGGTCTTCGCGGATCACACGTCAGCGTCGTTGACCCCAGCAGTTCCAACAGAATCAAGCTCCAAGGTTTTGGGCTCTTCACCGGTAAGTTTGGTTACGCCCTCAACAACGTACTCCTCTATGTCGTGGGCAGCGCGGCGGTGACGAGCCACCGCTACGAAGGCATCGCTACAGCAAGTGGCGCTGTTTTGGGCTCAGTGAGTCAAACTCGTTGGGGCGGTACTGGGCCACCACATCGAGTATGATCGACTCTTTAATAGGCGCACGAACGTCACCTTCATCGGTCCAGCGGGACTTCCGGTTGCAAATAAACAACTAACGCGAGACGTCGATCTGTTCACCGTGCGCGTCAACTATATGTTTGGCGGCGCGGCGGTGGCCAGGTTCTGAGTTCACTCCAGCAAGAATCAGGCGTCGGCGTCCCTCGCCTCACCCCATGCAGCGTCCGTAGATATGCGAGCGCGCCGGATCGGCAATCGAGCTAAAGGCTGGGTCACATCCGAGTATCGGCTTCGACGAAGGGAGCTCTCTCTCGAACGAAGAAGGGAAGCTCGGATTCTGTTTGACCAACGAACCTTCCGGAAGCCTATCCCCCTTCGGGACGCGATTGATCGCCTTTGCGCTGCTGCTGCCGGCCGCCGATTGGCCGACGGTCAGGACGGTTCCAACGTGTGCACTGTCGGCCCCTTGCCCGCCACGCCAGCACGCCGGATCGCAATAGGGCCAACCTTCGGAACGCGCGATTTTGTGGCCCCAGCTGTAATTGGTGTGGTGCCGTTCAACCAGGCCATCGACGGCAGCTGCGGATCGCGTCCACAGCGCGGCAAACCTGTCCAAGGTGACGATATGGGGCACGACGAGACCGCTGTCCTCGACTGGACCGTTTGCAACGTCGTGACCGGTGTCCGGAACTGCGCTTGCGAAGAAGCCAGCACACAATGCCGTCGCAACGATGGCCATTGCTTTTCCCGTCATCCTTCCCTCCTACCGATTGAATTGGGGAGCCGGAAAACGTACGCGACCGGAACGCGTCCTGGAGCAATCTGCATCGCGGTCTTGTCCGCATCGGAATCGCAGCGGATAATTCCCTGTGCGCAGCTTGTTGTCTCTCTTGCTGCAGCGGCCGTCGCGCTTCGGCCCGACACAGCCATCTTCCCCGAACGGTGGCAAACCGTTGGCGCGCAAGGAGTCGCGAAGGACCGGCCTGATCGCAGACTATGAAAAGGTTCCAGCGGCGACTATGCAAAAACGAGCGGCAAGTAAAAGAATTAATGAGCGACCTCGGCGCGCAGCCGACAACGCACTATCATGATTTGTTGTTGATCTTTGCGGTGGCCTTCAGCCGAACGGGAGATCCCGCGACCCGCGAGTTCGGCGACGCCAAGGTGATCCGGAAGTTCGGCGACGTACCGGACTCCTTTGAACACGCTGTGAAGCTCCACTGCGTCTACAACGAGATCGCGCGAATGCGCGGGCACATCCGTGCGCAGGAGCGCGAGATCGACATGCTCAATCGTGCGGAGATGCCGACGGCCTCGGGCGAGCTGCTGCTCGCACGCATGCGGGCGAAAGTAGACGAGGAGCGCTCCCTGCACCGCAAGAAGATCAAGCATTTCTACCGTGCCGGCCGGCCAGAAACTCGGCATCAAAAAAGTCGACGACGGCATTTGGCTCGTCAGCTTCATGCAATATGATTTGGGATACTTCGACCTGTAGCAGAGAACCCTGCAACCCCTCGACAACCCGTTCGGCACCAGGTTGTCACCCATGTCTTAGGTACGATCTGTTACCTATGTGTGTCCAGGCTGGACACTGATATCGCTGGCGGAGAGGGAGGGATTGCACGCCGCGTAGGAGTCTCTGTTGGCGTTCTCGTGCATCCGACCGACTCGGTCACGCCGCCCGTAGCTGAACCCGTTCCATCGTTCCCCAGAAAAGCTAAGTCCGTCCCGGCGGTTAGACCGGGACGGTAAGTGAGTTATAATGAAAGTGGTTGCGGGGGCACGCAACACCCGACTCTTGCGGTTGATTGAACAGGAAATTCCGAAACTTGTCGCATAAATGGGATTCCCGCCGAGCCACGGACTAAGAGACACTGCGCACTTCGGAACAAGACATCAAGATCGATCGGGAATACGCACCCAGGCAACCGCGAACAGGATCATCCAGAAGGCATCGATTGCGCCTCCAAGCAGCGGGGCGCCCGGAGCCAGCCGACCCGTCAGGAAGAGCACGAGGCAGGTGCCGAAAAATAGAAGCTTCTCCAGGATACTCAGCGCAACCAGCGGCCGGAATCGGATCGGATCAGTCACGATGAGGAGGAATGAGATCTGCCACACCATCGCAACTCC
>WNFO01005605.1_pt1 | contig 11009 bp, 9 predicted proteins | sample 5400251 | NCBI WGS metagenome assembly WNFO01 (sample SAMN13153354, study PRJNA577476) | soil metagenome | isolation source: 100 cm saprolite under Madrone tree | place: USA:California | collected 2016-06-14 | reverse complement strand
TGACTCGATTCTTAGGGTCGAGCCAGTATGTTGGCGATGTCTGGAAGCTGCCACCCAGGGAGATTAGAACGTTTTGCGCCACGGTCGTGCCGTTGTAGCCGATCTCTTGCGCCTTGGTGCGGTCCATCCAAAGGTGCATGTAGGGTTCATCGAATGGCTGCTGGATGCGCGCGTCGGCTATCCCCGATACATACTTCACTTGATTCAGCAAGGCATTCGCGAAGGCTTGATTTCCCTCTAGATCTGTACCCACCACTTGAATGTCGATCGGAGCCGGTAAGCCGAAATTAAGGATTTGCGTGACCATGTCGGAAGGCAGGAAAGAAAAGGTCACGCCGGGAAATTCTTTTGCCAGGCTGATTCGGAGGTCGTGAACGTACTTGGCTGTCTGATGGTTGTTAACGCCGAACGTCACCAGTATATCCGCATCCGAGGTACCCACGGTTCCAGTATTCAGATAGGACGTGTTAATGCCGCTGTAGGGCAGGCCGATATTGTCGATAATGTTGGAGACCTCGCCCGGTGGAAGCTGTCTCCGGATCGATCGCTCGACAAGATCACAGAGGCGGGCGGTCTCTTCGATTCGTAAACCCGTTGGAGCCCGCATGTGGAGATTGAACGACCCGCTGTCGATGGTGGGGAAAAAGTCTCGCCCCAGCCAGGGAATGATCAAAACCAGGGAACCCACGCAAGCGGAGAAGAATGCGACAAGGAAAGTACGGCGATGATGAAGGCAAAATTCGAGCAATCCGTGATAACGCTCACGGAGACGCTCAAATGCTTCCTCAAAGCGAACCTGCATGCGAACGAATGGATTGCGGGACTCCGCGGTATTCGGGGTGTCGTGGCGCAAGAGGTACTTGGCCATCATCGGGACAACGGTGCGTGAGAGGAGGTAAGAAGCCAGCATGGCAAAGATCACCGCTTCACCGAGCGGAACGAACAGATATCGCGCCACCCCGGAGAGTAGGAACATCGGAGTAAACACGATGCAGATCGAAATCGTGGCCACGAAGGCGGGCGTAGCAATTTGCGCGGCGCTGTCCAGGACGACTTCATCCATGTCCTTGTCTGGTTCCGCCTGACGGTTGCGATTGATATTCTCGATCTCAACCGTTGCATCATCCACCAGAATTCCCACGGCCAGGGCGAGCCCGCCTAACGTCATGATGTTGATGGTTTCGCCGAGCGCACTGAAAGTGATGATGGAGGTCAGAATAGCGAGAGGAATCGAAACAACAATAATGGTCGTACTCCGCCAACTGCCGAGAAAGATGAGAATCATCAGGCCGGTAAGGCAGGCCGCAATCGACGCTTCGGTCACCACGCCCTGAATCGCGCCTTTCACAAAGACGGATTGGTCCGCTAAGGGTTTGATATCCAGCGCCGGCGGCACGATTGTTCTGATAAACGGCAACAGAGACTTGATTCCGGCAATGATACTTAGGGTCGAGGTATTGCCGTTCTTTTGCACCGTCAAGAGGGAGGAGCGCTGCCCGTTCACGCGCACAATGTTCGTTTGCGGGGGAAAGCCGTCGCGCACCCAGGCGACATCGCCGATATAGATCGTCGTGCTGCCAATCGTTTTTACGGGAATGCGGTTAAGTTGCGCGATGGTCTGGGGCGCCGCATTGGCGATGTCAACGTCATATTCTTTCGTGCCGATTTTGGATGTTCCCGTTGGGAGAATCAGGTTCTGGGCAGAAATTGCAGTGACCACGTCCAACGGAGAAAGACCTTTCGCCTGCAAGGCCTGAGTATTTAGGTCCACTTGCACCTGACGTTGCTTTCCCCCATACGGATATGGGATGGCGGCGCCCTGCACCGTCACCAGCTGGGGCCGGATGGTATTGAGGCCATAGTCGTTGAGGGACTGCTCCGATATACCCTGACCGGAGAGCCCGAGTTCGAGGATCGGCACCGTCGAGGCGCTGTAGCTAATGATTAAAGGCGGCGTGGTGCCGGCGGGCAGCTGTCTCAGCTGTGTTTGGGAATTTGCGGTGATCTGGGCGATGGCCTTGTCGATACTCACCGTGGGCTGAAAAAACACTTTCACCACGGCGATACCGTAAAGCGATTGCGACTCTATGTGCTCGATGTTATCGACGGTCGTGGTCAGGTTGCGCTCGGTGATGGTGACGATCCTGTCGGCAAGGTCCTGTGGCTCCAAACTGTTATAGGTCCAGATAATGCTGACCACCGGGATGTTGATGTCCGGGAAAATATCCGTGGGCGTGTGAACAATTGCCAGCGTCCCAAAGAGGAAGATTAGGATAGCCAGCACGATAATCGTGTACGGTTCCTTCAGCGCCAGCCTAACAATCCACATCATGATTCATATCCCCAATTCCGTCCGGCGCGGCCGGACTCCACAAAATCGATCTCACGGCCTGTGGTTCGGAGTTGATTTCTCCGTTGAGTAGCGTCTTTCTTGTCTCTGGCGTTGGACGATGCAGCCCGGTTGCCATAATGAAGGGTGAGCAAGAGTTTCAGGAAGTGGTTGAAAAACAAGGGCGCTTTGGAGAAAACCCTGTGTAATTGCTACCCTCCGAAGAGTCCAGTGACCTAGATGGCTGTCAGCGCATTGACACGGCGACTAAATACAAACCCAGGAGCGCGAAAGTGTTAGTGGCCTTGCCCTCACCAGACCCGCGAGTATCCTTGAGCCCGCCGAAGCTAAACCCTCTGCTTAATCTGCTTTGTGCCAGGTGGAATCCGGGTCATAGGCGGTCATCGCCTGTGCAAGCTTTGTTGTGTCGGGGCCAAGGTCCTTTTCGTAAATGGTTCCCGACTCGTCGACGATGAAAGTCATCACACCTGACGAGCGGTATTCCGCCGGGTACGCAACAAATGCAACGCCTCCGGTCATCTTTCCGTCGATGATGTAGTTCTTGGCCCCGCCCAATGCATGGGGCCCCTGACTTGTAAGAATTCGGAAAAAATAACCGTCAAACGGAAGTGAATCGCTAGCTCGATCCTTTGCGTCTTCTTCGTGCGCATACGCGATGAGCGGGTCGATGGGGCTATCGAACTCGTTGTAAGCACCGTACCAATACAGGCCATTGTGTCGGCCTTTATCGCTGACCAGTTTCTGGGCAAATTGCCCGGAAAGCTTACCCAGCGGACGGGTAAAATACTGCCTCTGCGCTTCGACCAACTGGCGGCACGCTTCCATGGCGGCAAGTTCATTTCTCCCTGTGCGGCGGAACAGGATCTCGTCTTTTCCCGCGTCTGTGTCGAAAAACCACGAACCGTGATTGTTTGCTAAAGGGATCGGAAACGGCCAGTTTTCCGCTCCGATAACCAGCGTTACGGTTCCGCTCGGCTCTTTGACGAATCGGTGCATCTCCTCGTATTTGACGACGAAGCTCTCGCGGGCATCCGCGTCTTCCCCTGGATCGCCGGACGAGAGGACTTCCTTTGCAGCCGGTCCGAGGATGCTCGAGGGAGCCTGACCGTCCTGCGTCTTCAATGCGGCGAAGAGAGCGCTGCCGGCATCTTCGGGTGACGTAAAGGTCCGCTGTCCGGACTGTTGCGCGAACAGCGGCCCAAACGAGCATCCCAACGAAAGTGCCAGTACAACCGCCGCCACGAACCGAGCAAACGTCTTGCTTTCGATGTGGGAAAAATTTGGAATCCTCTGCAGCATGATGTTCTTCTCCGTTCTGAAATTCCTAACAGGCTTATACGTAAATAAACCGATCATCTAGCGCCGCCCGCCACCGCCGTGGCCTCCGTGGGAGCCGCCACCTCCAAAGCTCGACCGTCCGCGCGAGGAAAAGCCTCGGACACTTCCGCCGTGGCCAAAGCCACTGAACGCCCCGGAGTGCGTTCCTGACTGCCCGTGAAAGCCCGAGCCCCCGTGAAACGCGTTGCTATGGCCGAAGTTACTGTGGCCGAAATTGCCGTGGCCGAAACCGCCATGATTGAACCCCTCGTGACCGAACTCGTGGCTGTGCGAGACGAAGGCGTGATGGTCGAAGAACGCTCGCCGCCCATGCCAGTCATAGCCCCAGTGTCCCCAGCCCCACCCAAATCCTCCAAAGAAGCCGATGCCAAATCCAATGCCAAAGGAAAGGCCAACGCCGCCCCAAAAAATACCGGGCACGGGATACCACCCCGGGTAGGCGACGATAGGTACGCCGTACACTAGCCAAGGATCGTAGGCAGGGACGTAAACCACCTCAGGGTTGGCCGGTTCGATGACGATCGTGCTGCCTTGCGTCGTTACCTTCTCCTGTTCAGTGCTATTCAGATGGCCAGTTTTCTCGGCCTCGCTGCGCAACGTCTGGACGGCATTGGTGACATCGTCCGGCTGGTTGGCATACGCCTCGCCAAGGGAAGAAGTCCAAGAGAGGTTCTTGTCCATGTTTTCCAGAACCGACGGGAATTGCACCATGGCCTTTACACTGGGATCCCAGTCCTGTTTGTCGACTTCCTTGGCCAGCTTGTCGCCCTTGATCTCGGCATGCCTTTGCATCCAACGGTTTGCCTCGACGATCTGAGTTGGATAAGTGGAGGCGGCCAAAATCTGTGCCACCAAAGCGTCCGGGTACAAGGCGATCGGGGCGACAAGTTGCTGCAACTCTTGCGGAGACTGTTTCGCGGGCGGAGTCGGCGTCTGTTCGTTGGATTGGCCCGTAGGACTGAAAGCCTCGGCTTGCGCCGTGAATCGCACAAGCAAACAGCAGAGAAGTAGGACAAGAACCTGCTTAGACAATTTCATAACACGTTCTCCAGTGCAAAGTTGAGATCGTCCCCGCGGTCTTAAAACATGCTGAAACAATTTCGTGAAACCTCGTCAGCAGCGCTGAGAAACCTTAGTGGCCACGCAGTGCTCCGGGTGGGATGTCATTATGGCGGGCCAAGTCTTCCAGTGCGGCGAGCTCCGTTTGCGCCTCGTTCACGCGCTGCTGAAGGATATCGATACCGGCTTCCGGAGTGATGCCTACATCGCCATAATCGAAACTTATGCCGCCGGTCGTTTCCCTTAGACTTCGGGCATCGTCAAGGGCCAGCTGGTAATCGCGGAGTTGAGCCTGCCTTTGATCAAGCTCGTCGCGTAGCTTCGTTGCCTGCGCTGCATACCACTCCGGATCCTGGCTCCTCACGTACGTTTCGGGCGCAGATGGCCACGGTAATCTGTCTTCGTCCACCTGGCCGACGACACTAATCAGACTCTGACCGTGGAGTTTTTCGAGATCGTCGTTCGTCCAAACCAGCGGTCTCTGGCGGTCCGCCCCAACGTGCGGCCCATTGGCCGCGCGTAACGGACTGGCTAGAAAAAGTAGCGCCAGACTAGCGATGGCGCACAGATGGCGGTTCACGGGGGATTCCGCTACTTTGAAGATCCTGGAGGGAACTTCTTGAACATCTTCTCCACGCCCTTGTCCAGATTCTTGATGTTCTTGTTGGAGTTGTTGGAGAGTGTGTCGCTCGAGCTGCCTCTCCACAGGAGCTGCTTCGTTTTTGCGTCGAACAGATCGACGACCAAGGTGCCAACCTTATATGTTTCCGTTGTGGTCGTCGCCTCTCCAAAACCGCCGCCGCCGAACCGTCTCCAGCCCCAGCCTCCTCCAAACCCATCGTAAAACGTGTTCAAGCTTTGTTGATTCTGCGTCATCTCGAGGGCTATTACGGAAACATCACCGCCCGAATCCACCTGGGTCCAGCCTTTTGCTGCCAAGACGGCGTTCACGGCACTTTTGATTCGGTCGACGTCCAGGGCGTCCTTCGTCTTAACTTGTTGCCAGGAGTAGGTCTTGTATTGTCCGAAGTTGGCGCTGCGATCGTAATCGGTCTTCACCTGCTGTGCTGACGCCGCGCTTGCAAACAAAATCATCATCCCCATTAAAGCGAAAACAACTCTTTGCAATTTCATCATTTCTCCTCTTTCGATATTCAGCGATTTAACTTCCCGCGCGAGAAAGAACCGCCCGCTCGCGCTCGGGGCGTTGTTGTCTCAGTGGACGGCTACTTGCCCTGTTGCCCCTGGTGGTGTGCCGGAATGTGCGTTTGGGCTTCCGCGGTCGCTTGACTGATCCTCTTTTCGTAGCTCGACTTGGACACCTCGCTCCCGTTTGCGTTGCCTTCGTCGAACAGCTTCGCAAGGAAGTAGCGATTCCCGTATTTGTTGAAGATCAATTCACTCTTGGCCGGCGTGGAATTGGCCTCTGCGTCCTGGACTTGGAAGAGAGCGGAGGTAGAGCCGTCCAAGCTGCTGATTTCCATGATCGTCAGATCCGAATTGTCGAGCATGTGGATAACGTACTTGCCCGCGGGAAGTTTTGCGTTCCCTGCATGGAACTGGAATGGGATGTTGACTTCGAGGTTTCCAATGATTTGTGCGGACGCTTTGCCCGGATAAACCATTAATGCAAAAAGTACGGCGATTAACAGCGATAGCCAGTGGTGCTGTCGCGTCCCATGCGGATTCAGATGATTCTTGTCGATGGCTTCAATAACCATAGCGATTTCTCCTTATTTACGCCGCCACAAAATGAGTTCGTGCCCCGGCGGCACAACTGGAGAATGCAACACAGTTGCCAACCATTTGAGCGTGTAAGTGACGGAAAATAAAAGCCGACTACATGCGGAGGTGAAATGCGGGCTGCCAGCCTGCTGGACACAATGCCTCGATGCCGACAGACGGAAGAAGCCTTTTGTTTGTGTATTGAACAGGTTTTCGAAGATGGCGGCTTTGTTCTCCGGAGGGACCTCCCCAGGAATCAGAGTTACCTGTCAGGGTCACTGACACGCGTCCAGAAATAAATCCAAGCATCTGACATGGGTCGCAGTAATCTCCATGTCTCCTCCCTTCCCTGGCCTTGTTTTTCACCAATTGCAGGGACATTTAAGAAAATCAAAAGTGGCACGATAAATGCTTTCGCCTTTTTTTGAGGCGCGGTCGTCGCTCTCATGCTGGATCTGAGCAGAACGCATCGGGAAGCAGGTAGCACTACGAAAAGCTGTCGAGCTTTAAAGAATTTCCGATTCAGAAGACCCTGGCTTCGGGACTGATGCAGCCAAACTAGAGGAGATGATCGAATGAGTGAGGCAAAAGAAACCGAGTTGGTCGGCGCAGGAGATAATCGGACGTGTGGACAGCAAGAGAGTAAATCTGGGACGGAAGGATTTTCGAGGCGCACGTTCTTGGGGGTGGGTTCCGCCGGTCTAGCTAGTGCGGCACTGGCCTCCCTGGCTGTCAGCGCCCAGGAGAGAGCAGACACTGAAAAAGCAGACCAAGATCATTCTGCAAGCAATCCGGGCCCGGAAAACAAGCCCCTTCTGAATGAAAATCCGAATTCAAACCTTCCTCCGCCGACCGATCACGGACACATCGAGCCGATATGGTACTCCTTCGATCTAACTTACAAGCGTATTCAAGAGGGTGGTTGGACCAACGAAGTCACGGAAAAAGTGCTGCCGCCTTCGAAAGATCTCGCGGGAGTCAGAATGCGGCTTACAGCCGGCAGCTTTCGGGAGCTGCATTGGCACGCGGCCGACGAGTGGGCCATTATGCTCTACGGAAATGCTCGCGTGACCTGCCTTAACCCCGACGGAACCGTGTTCATCGGCGATGTGGGAAAAGGTGATCTCTGGTACTTCCCGGCGGGATTCCCTCACTCGCTCCAGGGATTGGGACCGGATGGATGCGAATTTATTCTGGTATTCGATCAAGGTTCGTTTTCTGAAGACGGTACCTTCCTTCTTTCCGACTGGATGAGGGGCACTCCGCCATCAGTGTTGTCAAAGAATTTTGGGCTGCCGACGAGCGCTCTTAAGAAATTGCCCGACAGGAGCCTATACATCTTTCCTGCGGACCTACCTGCATCTTTGGCGCAGGACAAGGCCGCCGTGGGAGGGAGTCGCGTCGAATCCCGCTATCAGTACACCTTCAAGTTGTCGACGATGGCCCCCACGCAGCAAACGAAGAGCGGTGAAGTTCGCGTCGTAGACTCGCGTAACTTCCCGGTGTCGAAAAATGTTGCTGCAGCGCTGGTCATCGTTAAGCCGGGTGGCATGCGCGAATTGCATTGGCATCCAAACGCTTCCGAATGGCAGTACTACCTTGCCGGTAAGGCTCGGATGACAGTCTTTACCAGCGAAGGAGCGCGCACCATGGACTTCAACACCAATGACGTCGGTTTTGTGCCGGCCGTCGCGGGTCACTACGTCGAAAACACTGGCAATACCGATCTGGTGTTTCTCGAAACATTCAAGGCGAGCGAGTATATGAACTTTTCCCTGAATAACTGGCTAAGGCGCCTGCCTCCGGAGATGGTCACGTCACATTTGAATCTGGATGCAGAGACGATAAGTAAGATTCCTCCAGAAGCGCTGGACGTTCTCCCTGGCTAGCCTCCGGATTGCCAATCATCGAAACCGCTATTGCCGTCGTTCGCTCATCTGGCCGAATAGACAGAGTGTCAACACTCTGACAACCTCGCGAAGCCGGGAAGGTGCACGGAGAATCGCTTTTTGCCTTATCCATCATCCCCTCAGTCGCTTCCAACTCTATTCGGACAGTATTCGCCTGTGGCACTCGTGTTGCTTTCCTGAAGGGCGCGACCCGGGGAGCAGGCAGCTAACCGTGTCGCGCAAGGGATTCGTTTTCGAGCAGATCTTGCAATCGTCAGCAGAACAAAAGCCAAAAGGAGCAGCAAAAATGAAAAATGGCATTAAGAGGAAGTGGCTGGTGGCGGCAATGTTCACGGTGATTATGAGTGTTCAGGCGGGCGCCAGCGTACGTTCCAGAGCGACCATAGTTGAGTTTCCGTCGGATCTTCCAGAACTGGCACAAGGCCGCAGTCAAGCCATGTACCTTCATCATACGCGGGAGGCACAAGCGATTCTGTATCTCGAGAAGGAACAGGGGCGAATGCTGGCAATCCTTGACGTAACCGATCCCGCCCACATTCAGGCTGTTGGGCAGGTTTCGATTGCCGCGCCATCAGCATATGACTTTGTCCAGTACCTGGGCAATTCGGCAGCGCTGATTCGTTACCGGGATCATTCCGGATTCGCGATTATTAGTTTCAAGAATTACAAACAGCCGGTTCTGACGGCTGAGCCAGGGTACCTACATCCATCTAAGGTGGAATCTGACGGGCCGAGTGGCTTATTGTTAGTCTCCGCAGACAGATCCAGCGCGCCGGCACGAGAACCCCAATACGAGGTTCTTAATATTTCTGGTTCGTCCGGCCCCACGCCCCTTGCCACAGTTAAAGGCGTGATCCAGCGAGTGGACCGGCCAGGGACGGGCACAATTTTCCTCCTGAATGAGCAAGGTGTTACAGTCGTGCGGTCACTGGCTGCGGAGCAAGAACACCAGATTGAGGTTTGGGAGAAAAATGAGAATTGAGCCCCGATGGGATCTGGCCCTTTTTGCGCTTTGACGTCAGCGTTTGAACGGCATACCAGCGGTGAAACTAAAACGGCTCCCTGACTGGAGCCGTTTCCACTTGATTCTTCCGTACCTGTCAGCGACGATCGCAACCGAACTCTAAAATCAGCTTTCATGGAAAAAGCACTTGCCAACGTTTTTAACAAGCTGTTCATCCTTCCCAGGCCGTGACCAATATCCAAGTCTTGGTTCGAATCGGTGGTTGGCTTATCTATTACACCCTATTCAACGGCGCTAAACACGTTGTTCCAATGCTGACGGCACCGGCGAGGTTAGCCGGTTCCTGCAAACATTAAGGAATCTATAGAAGTACTTGCCGTGGGAAGGTCACCGCGGAGCGTTTGCCCCGAGTCCATTCCAGAAGGGCTGAATACGGCAACGTCATTTCGAATGATTCGCGTGCAGTAGCTTTGTCAATCTAGTTAAAGATCGGTTCGCGCGTAATGCCAAGTCTGCTATGCCGAAAGGGGATCCTTGTTGGTGCGCGAGATGCCGAGCTTTTGCATGCGGAAATAAAGCGTGGACCTCTTGACTCCCAATCGCGCAGCCGCCCCATTTGGGCCGGCAACAACCCAGCGAGTTTGCTCGAGAGCCTTGCGAATATGGTCTCGCTCTGCGTCTTCCAGCGTAATCGCCCCCACGGAGTGCACTTCGGCGGCATTCGTCAAGCTCGCGAGAGGAGGTTCCAGAGTGTCGCCGGAAGTGATGATTACGCTGCGCTCGATGAAATTCTGGAGCTCGCGAATGTTCCCCGGCCAATGATACGAGACGAGGGCACACATCGTTTCAGGGCAAATGCAGTCGATTTGCTTGTTCATCCGGCGCGCATAAATCTCGACATAATGTTTTGCCAGCGCCGGAATGTCTTCGCGGCGCTCTCGCAACGGTGGCAGCGGGATGGGAAACACATTCAGACGGTAATAGAGGTCGCTGCGAAATTCGTTCCGCTTCACCATTTCGACCAGATTTCGGTGGGTGGCAGCCACCAGACGAACGTCCACTTGATGAGTCCGGGTGCCGCCCAAGCGCTCAAACTCCTGCTCCTGCAGGACTCGCAGCAGTTTGGGCTGAAGCGCCAACGGAATATCTCCCACCTCGTCCAGGAAGAGTGTTCCCTTGTCGGCCAATTCGAAACGACCAACCTTTTGCGCGACAGCACCCGTGAAGGCGCCCTTTTCATGCCCAAAAAGCTCGCTTTCCAGGAGATCAAACGGAATGGCTGCACAGTTCAGCTTTATGAACGGACGCCCGACCCGTGGACTCAAATCGTGAATCGCGCGGGCGATAAGTTCTTTGCCAGTGCCTGTTTCTCCCAGGATAAGAGCGGTGGAATCCGTGGGCGCGACGCGTTGAACTTGTTCCAGCACCGATTCCAGAGCAGTGCTGTTGCCTATGATCTGCTCGAATCTGCGCGGATTACCGTCCCGGTCGGCGGTTCCGAATCTTGCGACTGCTCCCACGGAGAACCTCCTTGCGCAACCTGATGCACACTTTTAACTGGGGATTAGCTTTCCAGAGCCGCTCGAACACTGTCGAGCAGGACTTCGTTGTCGAACGGTTTCGACAGAAATTCCACGGCGCCTTCTCTCCGCGCCTGCAATCG
>WNFO01005603.1_pt1 | contig 11009 bp, 10 predicted proteins | sample 5400251 | NCBI WGS metagenome assembly WNFO01 (sample SAMN13153354, study PRJNA577476) | soil metagenome | isolation source: 100 cm saprolite under Madrone tree | place: USA:California | collected 2016-06-14 | reverse complement strand
ATTCAACGGCGAAGGAGAACCGCCGCCGGACGTGCCGGTGCAAGTGTTATGCGAGGACCAAAGCGGAACCTATCTACTGCCGTTCGCGTGCCGCTACATCGATGGCGAATGGCGCAATCATGAGTCCGGCAGCACTGTAGAAGCGACGGTGGTGGGCTGGCGCCTGCACCGCCCTGATTCAAGGCACGCTTCAAGCTCACGTCAGCCGCACGCTGTGTCAAAATGCGACGGGGAATCGACCGGATCTTAAGGTTCAGAACGCCGGCAGAACGAACCGCGCCCGAATCAGCGGTCGAGGCTTGTACTGCTGTGTTCACGGCTAGATATCGGCCGCAATATCATGCGACGCACCACATCCAGCGTTAGGGAAAAGCCGACAGCAACAAACGGCCGGCGACAAACGTTAATCGCTGACGACATGAGATCATGATCCGCTTCGATTGAATCGGATCGCGATCTCATCTTCCTTGAGCATGATCTTTTCCGGAAAGCCGGTTGCCACTTTGCTAACGCGGCCCTCCGGGTCCGGATAGTGCTCGAGCCCTATTTCCAGGGCGTCACCGGCGGCACCTTGTCGGTGGCCGGCGGCACGTCGACGGTCTTGAAATCGGCCGGGCTGACGATTTCGAGATACTCCATGTCCGGTGAGTAATCGAAGAGATAATGCACGATCCCCGGCCGCTGGTGCACGACGTCGCCAGCCTGCACCAGGGTCGGCTTGTCTTCATACATGAAGCGCGCCCAGCCTTTGGTCATGATGACGATCTGGAAGTCGCATTCGTGGCGATGCCAGCCGGTGCCGTCTACCGGCGGCAAATCGGGATTGGCCTTGACCAGATGGCAGATCACCTGGCCGCCGGTCGCGTCGGCGATGCCGAGATCGCGATACAGGAAGAAGTCGCGCAAGCCGCCTCCGGTGAATTCGGTATCGCCGGGTTTGACGTGGGAAAATTTGCTGACGACCGCGTGCCGATTCATCATGGCCTCCACCGTTCTCGTTGATGCGACCGCGGCCATCACTCGAGCGTCCAATTTTTTGGCAGCGCGGGATTTCGCGTTCAAAGCTTCATTGTGCTATGCGAAAATCGCGCCAGCCGCGCTGCGCCGCGGCGAATTCGACGGCCACTGCTGCGAACAGGCCGAAGCTGCTGGACGCGTGCCGAAATCCGAGCTGCGCGATTTTGTTCGCGTCATCGTCGGCCCGGCGGCGCCGATCATGCAAGCGCCCCGGATGGCACGAAGTTAAGCAAAGCCTGCCCGATGCTTGAGCCCTTGAAACAGGCAGCGGGGCGCGTGCGTTGCCTAATATTCAACCTCGAGCTCTTCGATGTCGGCAGGCTCGGCTTTGGCGGCCTCGACCCATTCCTGCATCTCGGGCATCGCCATGATGACACTGGCATAAGCCGACAATCTCGGCTCCAGCTTCACGTCATAGGTCAGGAATCGGGTCACTACCGGCGCATACATGGCGTCCGCCATGGTGCGCTCGCCGAACAGGAACGGCCCGCCGGATTTGGCCAGGCATTCGCGCCAGATCGTGCAGACCCGATCGATATCGGCCTGCGCGCGCGACCAGATCTTGAAGCCGGGAAAATGACCTTTCAGGTTGACCGGCAGCGACGCGCGCAGGGTGGTGAACCCCGAATGGATTTCGCCGCAAATCGACCGGCAATGCGCCCGCGAAATGCGGTCCGCCGGCAGCAGGCCCGCGTCCGGCCTGATCTCGTTGAGATATTCAGCAATCGCCAGCGTATCCCATACGGTGGCGCCCTCGTGGCGTAGGCACGGCACCAGGATCGAGGACGACAGCAGCAGCATTTCCGCCCGCGCGGACGCATCGTCCGGCGCGGTAATGATTTCGTCGAACTCCAGCACGGAAAACCGGATCAAGAGCCAGCCGCGCAGCGACCAAGACGAATAGTTCTTGCTGCTGATGGTGAGTGTTGCTTTCGCCATGGCTTTTCCCTTAACGCCCGCCGGGCGCCCACCGGGGCCGGACGGGCTCAGCTTCGCGCCAAAACGTCCTGCCGCAAAGTGCCCCCTTTTGTCTCATGCATCCTGTGCAGCAAGCGACGTGCCAATTTGCAAGGCTATTTAACTCGGCTTTGGCTTCGATATTGCATGGCAATAGGGGCGGGGCGGTTCCAGATGATGTCGATGATGTATCAGGCCTATCAAAACCACATGGACCTGACGGCTCCATGGCGGAACGGGGCCGCATCGGCGCTGAAATATCTCAATCTCGTTCCGCAAGGCGTCTCAGACCGGCTGTTTGGACGGCTCGCCGCCGCGCTGGAACTGATCTCGCGCACCTCGCTCACCTATACCCGCCCGCCTTACGGCATCGACAAGGTGCCGGTCGGTAATCAGGAACTGGAAGTGACCGAGGAGGTCACCTACGCCACCCCGTTCGGCTCGCTGTTGCATTTCAGGAAGGAGAATTCGCCGGAGCAGCCGCGCCTGTTGCTGGTGGCGCCGATGTCCGGCCATTTTGCGACGCTGCTGCGCGGCACTGTGCAAACCCTGCTGCAGGATCACGACGTCTACATCACCGACTGGCACAATCCCCGCGACGTTCCGCTCGATCACGGCAAATTCGGCCTCGACGAATATACCGAGCACCTCATCACCTTTCTCGACCAGTTGGGTCCGCGCGCGCACATGGTCGCGATCTGCCAACCCTCGGTGTCCGCGCTCGCGGCCGCCGCGATCATGTGTGAGGACAATCACCCCGCGCGCCCGGCCACCCTAACCTTGATGGCGGGGCCGATCGACACCCGGATCCAACCGACCAAGGTCAACCTATTCGCCAAGAGCAAGCCGCTGAAATGGTTTGAAAAGAACCTGATCAATTATGTGCCGGTTCAATGCAAGGGCGCCTTCCGCCAGGTCTATCCCGGCTTCGTGCAGCTTACTGCCTTTGTGTCGATGAACCTCGAGCGCCACATCAAGCAGCATATCGAGCTCGCCAACCATCTCGCAAAGGGCGAGAAGGAAAAGGCCGAAATCATCAAGAACTTCTATGACGAGTATTTCGCGGTGATGGACCTGCCGGCGGAATTTTATATCGAGACCGTCCGCGACGTGTTCCAAGAACATCTGCTGCCGCAGGGCACAATGACCTATCATGGCCGGCCGGTGAATCCCGCCTCGATCAAGCGGATGGGCCTGATGACGGTCGAAGGCGAGAAGGACGACATCTGCTCGATCGGCCAGACGCTGGCCGCGCAGGATCTCTGCACCGGCGTGCGCGCCTATCGCAAGGTGCACCACATGCAGGCCGGCGTCGGCCACTACGGCGTCTTCAGCGGCAAGCGCTGGAATAACGAAATCTATCCGCTGCTGCGGGATTTCGTGCACGTCAATTCGTGATGCGCGTGATTCCCGGGGCGCGCCATCATTTCGCGTCCGCCGCGGGCACCTCGATCTCCGCGGGCAGGATGATCGCCGCCGCAACAACCAGCAGGCATAGGCCGGAAAACGCATGCAGCATCGTGACAAAACCGCCCTGCTCGTAGAGCGACGCCACCAGGCCGACGGACGCGCCCGCGGCGGTGAAGCCGACGAAGTAGCGCACCGCGTAGGCGCGCGAGCGCCATTGTTCGCTGGTGTATTTGCCGACCATGGCATCGTTGACAGTGACCTGGCCGAACGCACTCATCACAATCCCGATCGCGGCGATGATCAGCGGCAGGTTGGACAACGTCGCCGCAAGATACAAAAACGGCGCCAGCAGGAACGACAGCGGTAACGAGACCGTTTTCAGCGAATAGCGGTCGATCAGCTTGCCGATGGTGTATTGCGTCATCGCGCCGAACACGTACACGCCGGCCGCGATCACGCCCAACAGCGCCGGGCTTTTGGTGAGGTCCGCCAAACGCTCCGCAAACAATTTTGGTAGCGCCACTGTCACGGCATTGAAGGTGGTGGAGACCGCGATCACGACGATCAACAGTGCCACGATCACCCGCCACATGTCGTCTTTCGCCACCCGCGCCTGCGCCGCCGTCTGCCTGAAGCCGGAGCGATTCTCGTGAACCACCGTTCGCGCGAAAACCAGCCCGATCAAAACGGTAACGATCCCGGGGATGATAAAAGCCCAGCGCCAGCCGACGTACTGGCCGATCACGCCAGTGACCAGCGCCGACGACGCCACGCCGAGATTGCCCCAGACGCCGTTCAACCCCATCTCGCGGCCGAGCTTGTCGGCGTAAGACACGATCATGGCGGTGCCGACAGGATGATAGATCGAGGCGAACAGGCCGATCGACAGCAAGGCGGCGCCGAGCTGCAGCGGGGTGCGCACCAGCCCCACCGCGATCATCGATGCGCCGATGCCGACAAAGAAGATCACCATCATATGGCGGCGGCTCCAGCGGTCGCCGAGCCAGCCGGTCAGCAGCGAGCCTGCGCCGAACGCCACAAAACCCGGCGTGGCGTAGGGCAACAGCTCCGAATACGCCATGCCGAGCGCCGGCCCCATCACGATGACGGCGGCTGCGAAAATCAACATCGAATAGTGGTCGATAAAGTGGGCGGCGTTGACGAAAGAGATCACCCGGGCGGGGCTGTTCATGGACGGTTCCTGTAGTCTCCCGAAATAGGTTATATGTCCTTGTCCTGACGGGATGCGGCCAATGACTATCGCGGAAATGCCAATTGCTGCCATCCGGGCGAGCCATCGCACGACCGGCGATGGCGTGCATCTGGTCGCGCGCCGTTACCGAAAGGGCATCCGGCTCGACACCCACATGCACCGCGAGGCGCAACTGGTCTATGCCGCCAAGGGAACGATGCAGGTCACCACGCCGAAGGGACGCTGGCTGGTGCCGCCCGACCGCGCGGTATGGGTGCCGCCGCGTCTCGAACATTCCATCGACGTGCTGGCGGACATCGAAATGCGCACGCTGTATTTCGATTCAGCATGGCTGGCGCGCGAGCAGCGGAGCGATAGCCTCGAGGTGGAATTCGTGGTGCGGGTGTCGCGGCTGCTGCATGAAACAATCCTTGCGCTGTTCGATGGCCGCACCGATGCCGATCGCACCGGGCTGTTGATCAGGTTAGCCGTTCTCGAGCTGCACCACGCCGAGGATTCCACGACCTTCATTCCGCTGCCGCATGAGCCACGCTGCCGTCGCGCGGCGGACATCGTGCTTGCCGATCCGACGGCTTCGCATGAAATCGAGGCGCTGGCGCGCGCGGTCGGGACCTCGGCGCGGACGCTGTCGCGGCTGTTCTCGTCGGAGACGCAACTAAGTTTCAAAAGCTGGTGCCAGCGCGCACGCATCGCGGCCGCGATCGAAAAACTGTCGATGGAAGCCAGTGTCTCCGTCAAGCAGCTGGCCGCCGATCTCGGCTACGCCAGCGTACCGGCGTTTTCGCACGCGTTCCGGCAGGTCACCGGCAAGACGCCGACGCAGTTTTCGCAAACGAAATAGGGCCGATTCGGCCCGCCATTGCAGACGAGGCCGTCCTTACCCGGAAAAACGGAGCATCCGGTAAACGCTGGCGGTTACCGGATGCCCCTGGTGCCTGTCATCGGGCAGTGCTCGCGCCGACCCCGCTGGCGAGGCATGACGGTTTTTTTGCTGACGCATGACGATTTTTTGCGCCACACACCCGCTTGATTGTGAGCTGCCCCACCTTAAATCGATGTAACAATTCCGCCCGGATTGGATTCGACCTGCTTGCCATGAACAACGCCTTTTTCTCGGACCTGCTGGCCTCGATTTCCGAGCGCGGTCGCACGCTGCTGCGCCGTGCCGGATCATCCAATGGAAAACAGGATACCTCCGACCTCGTCGAATTATGCGAGGCGCTGCTGTCAGGCCGGGGCGAAGCCTCGGGCACCGCGATGGCGCGGGAGGTCCTCGACCGCTACCACCACCTCGACGACGCCAGCCGGCTGTCGTTCTTCGAAACCCTGGTTCGCAACTATGGTCCGGACCGGGAACGACTTGCGCAAGCGATCGAGACCTGGCGCACGCAGCCGACCGACGAAGACGCCAGCGACCTTCACTTTGCTTCCGAACCGCGGCGACAGGAACTAATCCGCCGCTTGAACCGCGCGCCTAATGGCACCAGCGAGCTGGTGGCGATGCGCGCCGATCTGCTCGATCTCACGAACGGCCACAACGACCTTGCCGCGCTCGACCGCGACATGGTCCATCTGCTGGGCTCATGGTTCAACAGGGGATTTCTCGTGCTGCGCAGGATTGACTGGTCGACGCCGGCAAACATTCTGGAAAAAATCATCCGCTACGAGGCCGTGCATGAAATCCGCGACTGGGACGATCTGCGCCGCCGCATCGATCCAGTCGACCGGCGCTGTTACGCTTTCTTCCATCCTGCCCTGGTCGACGAACCCCTGATTTTCGTCGAGGTGGCCTTGACGGAATCCATTCCAGGCGCGATCGCGCCGCTGCTCGCCGAGGATCGCCAGCCGGTGCCGATCGAGCGCGCCCGCACCGCGGTATTCTATTCGATCTCCAACACCCAACGCGGTCTCGGCGGAATTTCGTTCGGCAGCTTCCTGATCAAGCAGGTGGTCGAGGAATTGCGACGCGAATTGCCGAAGCTGGATAATTTCGTGACGCTGTCGCCGGTGCCTGGCTTCATGCAATGGCTAAAGCAGGCGAGCGATGTGCCGATCTCCGAGGAGGATCGGGCACTGCTCGATCATCTCGACGAACCCGACTGGTTCAAGAATGCCGAACTGGCAGCACAACTGCGCTCGGTGCTCGAGCCTCTCGCCGCCTATTATTTCCTCAAGGCGCGGACGCCGAAAGGGCGGCTGCTCGATTCGGTGGCCCGATTCCATCTCGGCAACGGCGCGCGGCTGGAACGGATCGATTGGCTCGGTGATCTGTCGCCGAAGGGCCTGCGCGAATCCGCGAGCTTCATGGTCAACTATCTCTACCGGCTCGACGACATCGAAAAGAACCATGAAGCCTACGCCAACCAGGGCGAGATCGCCGCTTCAAGTGCGGTGAAGAAACTTTTGAAGAACGAAGGCCGGCGCTTGCTGGATATGCGGCTGTCGTAGCGCGTGACGTTCTCGTGATTCCGGGGCGCGTTTGAAAACGCGAACCCGGAATCTCGAGATTCCCCGATGCGCAGTCGCGCATCTGAGGTCTGGTCCTTCGGACCATCCCGGAATGACGCCACGCTATGACGCCAGCGCTTTCATCTCGGCGTACAGGTCGGATTTTCCCTCGAACCCGATGCCCGGCAAATCCGGCATGACGATGTGACCGTTCTCGACGCGAACACCGTCGGGGTAACCGCCATAGGGCTGGAACAGATCTGGATAGCTTTCATTGCCGCCAAGGCCGAGACCGGCCGCGATATTCAGCGACATCTGATGTCCGCCATGCGGAATACACCGGCTCGGAGACCAGCCGCTGGCCTGCAGCACGCCAAGCGTGCGCTGATACTCGCACAGCCCATACGACAGCGCGCAATCGAATTGCAGCCAGTCGCGGTCGGGCCGCATCCCGCCGTAGCGAATGAGGTTGCGCGCATCCTGATGGCTGAACAGGTTTTCGCCGGTCGCCATCGGTCCGGGATAGAATTCCGCGAGCGCGGCCTGAAGCTGGAAATCCAGGGGATCGCCGGCCTCCTCGTACCAGAACAGCGGATAGTCGCGCAGCATCTTTGCATAGCCGATCGCGGTCTCCAGATCGAACCGGCCGTTGGCGTCGACGGCGAGTTGCGCCTCGCTGCCGATTTCCTCGAGCACGGCCTCGATGCGCGCGCGATCTTCCGAGATCGGCGCCCCGCCGATCTTCATCTTCACGACGTTGTAGCCGCGATCGAGATAGCCGCGCATCTCGCCGCGCAGCATCGACAGATCCTTGCCGGGATAATAGTAGCCGCCGGCGGCATAGACGAACACGCGCGGATTAGCAGCTCGCCCGTGACGCTCGGCGAGCAATCGAAACAGCGGTTTTCGCGCGATCTTGGCCACCGCGTCCCACACCGCCATGTCGATGGTGCCGACCGCCACCGAGCGCTCGCCATGGCCGCCTGGTTTTTCGTTCGACATCAGCGCCGCCCAGATCTTGTCCGGATCGAGATTGTCGCCTGCTTCATCGAGCAAAGTCTTCGGATCGGCCTCCATCAGCCGCGGCGCGAAACGCTCGCGGATCAGTCCGCCTTGTCCGTAACGGCCGTTGGAATTGAAGCCGTACCCGACCACCCGTCTGCCATCGCGCTCGGCATCGGTGACGACGGCAACGAGGCTCGTCGTCATCTTGGTGAAATCGATATAGGCGTTGCGGATTGGCGACGAGATCGGTTTTGTAATTTCTCTGATGTCAACGATGCGGACGGACATGGCGTTCTTTCAGACGATGGCTGGAACTGAGCGTGTCGTCATTGCGAGCGAAGCGAAGCAATCCAGCGCTGCATCACAAAGCGGAAGAATGGATTGCTTCGTCGCTATCGCTCCTCGCAAACGACGTGAGCGGCGTCAGGCCGGTCCCTTGTCACGGAAATACGGCTCTACAGGACCGTGAACTTTTATCGTGAGCGGGTTGCCGTAGCGATCCTTGGCGTTGCCTGCGGTCACCCGCACCCAGCCCTCGCTGACGCAGTACTCCTCGACATTGGTCTTCTCGATGCCCTTGAAGCGAATGCCGACGTCGCGCGCCAGCACATCGGCATTGTAGTAAGGGCTTTTCGGGTCGGTCGAAAGACGATCGGGCAGCTGATCGGTCAATTGGTCGTTCCTGACGTCATCCTTCTCGTTCACAGCAGTGCCTCGATTTCTCTTGCCAGTCCTTCCGGTTTTGCGGTTGGCGCATGCCGCGCGACCACCTTGCCCGAACGATCGACCAGGAATTTGGTGAAATTCCATTTGATCGATGGACCCAGCAGGCCCGCTTTCTCGCTCTTCAAATAGTTAAACAACGGATGCGCGCCTGTGCCATTGACCTCGATCTTGGCAAACATCGGGAAGGTGACGCCGTAATTTTTAGTGCAGAACTGTTCGATCTGTTTGGCATCGCCGGGTTCCTGGTTTCCGAACTGGTTGCACGGAAATCCGAGGACCGAGAAGCCGCGCGGGGCGAGCGCCTGATGCAGCGCCTCGAGACCTTTGTATTGCGGCGTGAACCCGCAAGCGCTCGCGGTATTGACGATCAGCAAAACCTGACCCTCGAACCGCTGTAGCGGAATGTCCTCGCCAGCAAGCGACTTTGCCTTGAAATCGTAAATGCCAGCCATGGTGTTCTTCTCAAGTTGGTCGGGAATTCATTTAACGCACGGGATCGACCGGCGACGACGGCGTTCCGCCGGCTTCGATCGCCTCGCCCGCGAGCAGGCAGAGGTCCTCGCGATAGCGAGCGGAGACGACCTGAACGCCGACGGGAACGCGTCCCACCAATCCGGTGGACACCGTTAGCGCGGGCAGCCCCATGAAGGGAATGGCAATTTGCGGCAGCTGCGCCCGCCATACCCGCGCAAACGAGGCGTCATCGCGCAGATCGAGGCCGTCGGGAAACGGCAATTCGGCGGATACCGGCATCAGCAGAACCGAATAGGCCTCAAGAAACTGCAGCCATTCGCGCGTCAGGGTGGCCCGGCGCGTCAGCGCCTTCGAGAACGATGCCGCATCGAACGGAAAAACCTTGGGCTTGTTGCCGCGCAGGCAGGCCAGCGCGCCGGGATCGCCCTCGCGCTCGGCAGCGTCGAGCTGCGCCTGATAGTTGTCGCCGAGCCACAATTTTGTCTGGAGGTCTGCGGCCTCGCGCAGCGGCGGCGTCGTTTCGATCTCCTCAACTTTCCATCCGGCGCGCTCAAGGCGCTTGCCGACATTGGCGACCGCCGCTTTCACCTCCGCGACCGTTTCCAGACCGTCGGGACGAAGGCAAAGCGCCGCCCGCTTCGGCCTCGCCGGTCCTTCCAGCGGCGCCGGCACCCACCAGGGATCGCGCACGTCTTTTCCGGACATCGCCGCGAGCGCAATCCTGAGATCGCCGATGGTGCGCGCGAGCGGGCCGGATACCGCCGAGATCTGCGGCCCGATCGTGCGTTCGGGCAGCGCGGCATTGAAGGCGGCGATGCGGCCAATGGTCGGCCGCAGGCCATGAACGCCGCAGGCATAGGCCGGATAGCGGATCGATCCTGCGATATCGGTGCCATGCGCGATATGCCCGATGCCGGCCGCCACGGCCGCCCCCGCGCCGCCGGAAGAACCTCCGGGCGTAATGCCGGGATCGCGCGGATTTTTGGTGTCGCCGTGGACCAGGTTGGTGGTGAACCAGCGATATGAAAATGCCGGGCAGTTGGTGCGGCCGAGAATGACCGCGCCCGCCTTGCGAAAATTGTCGATCACCGGACTGTTGGTTGCTGCGATCACGTCGCGCTGCAGTTTGAGGCCATTGGTGTTGGCAAACCCTTCCTGATCGATATTGACCTTGACGGTGACCGGCACGCCGGCCAGCGGGCCCAAGTCTTCGTTGGCTGCGATCGCCGCATCAATGGCGCCGGCCTGTGCCAGCACATCTGCTGGACGGTGGTCGACGACGGCGTTAATCGAGGGATTGACCGCATCCAGCCGCGCGAGCGCTGCCGAGGCCGCCTCCTTCGCCGAGATCTTTTTTGACTTTATCAGGGCAGCGATATCGTTAGCCGGCAGACGCCAGATATCTTGCATGGAAAACTCCGTTCGGACGCCGTCTTGTAGCGCTGTGCGGTGCGGGTTGTCGAGGAGACCTCCCGAACGTGATTCCGGGTTCGCTCACGCCCTGGAATGATGGCGTGTGGTAACCGGCATGATAGCGCGTGGTAAAATGACAGCGTATGCAGTCAGTGTCTCGTGACTGGCGTGTCCGGAATGTCCAGGATCGCTTCAGCAAACGGAAATTCCAGCACGATCTCGCCTTCATCGTCGGTCACTTCGAGGATGGCATTGAAGAGGCCGGCCTCTGCGCCTTCGGCCTTCAGCAACTCCCGGATCATGGCCCGTGCAACTTCCCATGCGCGATCGGGATTGCGCAGCTCTT
>WNFO01005602.1_pt1 | contig 11009 bp, 11 predicted proteins | sample 5400251 | NCBI WGS metagenome assembly WNFO01 (sample SAMN13153354, study PRJNA577476) | soil metagenome | isolation source: 100 cm saprolite under Madrone tree | place: USA:California | collected 2016-06-14 | reverse complement strand
CAAGGCTGCCGTCGAATTCGAGGAAGTTGCCTCGCGCGCAGGCTACCTCATGAGGAGTCCGCTGCGGCGTGCCCTCGTCTGGATCCTTGGCGGCATAGCGCTGCTGGTGGCCCTATACCTAAACTATGGCCCGACGACTGCGGCCTGGGCGCTGATCCCGATCGCCATGGGTCTGGCCAACTTGGGCTTTTATCTGGCGGAGGCGCGATCCAGGCCATCGGGACCCGGCAACCCAGAGCCTGACGGCAAGCCCAAGTCACCCGGCGCCACCCCGTTCTGAGGCGGCGCCATGGTATCGCACGGATTACAACCTGACGGCGCCGGCCGCTCAATCTCCAGGCCGAGTACGACCTGCGGATGGCTGACCGGGAATTGCGTCCGAAAATCGCAAGTCGCAATCGGGTCTTCGAGCCCCAAGCCGCATAGCGGTCCGCCCTGGAGGATCGCTCAGGGGTCGATTGGCGTCCTACGCCATTCTCCGTAGCCGACGATCGCCAACGTCAGATTGGCGGGGGTCGTCGTCGAGTCGCCAGTTCGGCGAGTGGTGCCGGGAGAGGGAATCGAACCCACACTCTGTTGCCAGAACCGGATTTTGAGTCCGGCGCGTCTACCAGTTCCGCCATCCCGGCGTTTGTTATGAATCAACTACTTACGTGGGAAACCTGCCTTCCTGTCGATGTTCTTGACCCACGCCTGACCCGCGATTTGCGACCCACGCCCAGACCATGCACCGCGCGCTGCCGCCTCCGGTACGCCGTGAACGTACCTCGAAGTCACGCTCAGGGAACCGTGACCCATGAGAGCGTCGGCGATAGTGAATCGCCGCGGCCTGCCTACGACCTGATCGATGACGGCACGGCGCAAAGTAGCTTCGAGCGCGACCGCGTCGCCGCGCTTGGCGCCGGCCGGGAGCGTCCGTTCGACGCGCCGACCACCGCCGAGGCTGACACGGACTTGGAAGCGACCTGCGCGTTTGCGGATTGGCATGGCAGGCCGGAAATATACGCGTCGAGCGCCTCGGGCGTCACGCGGACAGAGCGACGCACCCGCACGGCCCGAAGCTCGCCCGAGGCGATTAGGCGCTCGATCGTGCGGATCGAAACAGAGCCCGCAGCTCTTCAATGGCGCGCGTGTGCGAGCACAGCGTCGAGGGCGCGCGGGACGCAACGCAGGTCAAGTGCGTTTGTCAGCAATGCGCCGTAGCGAATCTTGCGCCGGGCCCGCGTGCCCATGAACCGCCGCAGCTGGGCATGGCGCTCCCTTGCACGCTGAGCGGGTTGGTCCTGAAAGCGGCGGAAAGACTCGAGCTCGCCTTGCACAGCAAGCAGCTGCTCGACCGAGGGAGCGCCAAGCGCGCGATCGCACCGCTGCGCACAACCATCTTGCAGGCCGCTTCTGTGGTCAGCGGTGGCCGGGGACCAAAGGTTTCATCGATCGTGGGCATCCGTACTGACCATCGCAGCTTTCAAGTAATCGGAGACCTTGGCAGTTCGGCGTCAATACGCGGAGCGCGTGCAATCAGACTCTGGGATCGTAAACAAAACGACGCACCCTGGTCGCGCTTATCCGTCTCGCGTCGGGATGCGCGGGGTTGATCAACACGTTGTCTTCCTCGTAGATGATTGCCGACGGAACGGCGAGCAATGCGGTCTGGCTCGCCTTCAGCCAGGCAGATCCCGCGGAACGAGACACGAGTCCCTCGGGAATCGCATCCCAGCCGACCGAAGGCGGTCGAACCATGATTTGTCTTGCCGCCCAGACATCCTCCGGCACGTCGATGCGCACGAGGTATCGGTTCCAGGGTAGTCGGGCGCCCTTGCCAAAATGCGCGCGAGTCTCCCACGCGGCCAATGAGATCGACATTGACGCGTAGGCCACGTGCTCGCCGGCGTGATTCCATCGCGCACCCTTGGCGGCCGCGCCCTTGCCTGCCATGTCCTCGGCGGTCCATTGGGGGGTATCGGCCGCCACACGCCACAGGGTGACCGTCACGCCGGTAGCCCGCCGCCCATGCGTTCGAGCACCTCCTCCACGGCACGCTGCCCTTCAGGGTTTCGTAGCATCTCGGCGGGCGTCTTACCCCCGAGTTCCGGAAGCCCCTCGCGCATCCAGCCCGCTATCCAGCTCTCGAGGTCGAACTCCTTTAACCGCTGTGCATCTGCGCTTTCCTGCAGCAGCCTGCGAAGCGTCGCAGCCGCGCGCAGGAAGCCCACCACCCGGTGGCCGACCACGTCCGGCAGCGGTTCCTTCGCCTCCACCTTGCGCCGGAACGTGGTAGGGGACACGCCGACAAGGTCCATGACCTCATTTGCGGTTTCCCCGGTCGCACCGGCGATCACATCCACCAGATAGGTGGGAACGCCGGCCTCCACCGCATCGAACAGCTCGACTCCGGACGAGGAAATTACCCGGCGGACAAGCTCTCGGAATATGTGCTGCCGGGCCTTCGCACCTGCGAGCGGCCCCTTGAATTCGACGATCCAGAATTCACGTGGATTGTGGCGTGCAGGCCCGCGATTCGCTCGATGCCGGCGCTCCCGAGGCGAGAGCAGGGCCGACTTGGGATCAGCGCTCATCGGCTTCCATTTGGTTGTTGCGCAACAACCAAATGGTACACGAGCTTCAAAGCATCGACTGCTCGCGCTCGAAGCCGGCCCTACCTGCGGTGGTAGGGCGAAACAGCCGCAGGCACCTCGCGCGCATCCGTACAGTGCGAGGCATTGGAGAGCAAATCGGCGAATTACGCGGTGGCGGGGCCGTCTTCTTCGACGAACTGACGGCGGGACGAGCGCTGAAAATTCTTGGTGGAGACCCGCATCGCTCGCTTCCGGGTCGCTCACTCGGTCGACGGATTCGTGTGGCCGCCGGTCCTGGCCATGATCCACCATGCAGGAGTAGCACCATGGTCGAAATGAAGGATAGCGACAATCGGGGACAAGGCAGCCGTTCAGACAAGGCAGTCACCAAGACGGTGCGGTTGGGCGACCTGCACTGGAAACTGGAACGCCTAGACGCTATCCACAGGCAGCTGCTCACTGGTCTTGCTGCAGTGGGCGAGCTTTATCGGCTGCAGGATGTCTGGACCACATACTCCGGGTTACTGCGGCACCAGCAGCCGCACGCGTCCGACCGCATCACTGCGGCCGAGTTGGTGGCCGAGCTGAAGCCGTGTGCTCCGCCTGGCAACAGGGATGATGTCCTGGAGTTCGGGGATGCTTTGCGCTTCCTCAAGGGGTTGCGCGCAGAGATCGAAGCCGCGATGCGCGAGCTGCTCATCGCGGAAGCGGCGACCGTTGGGCTACCGCGGGTTTGCGCTTCGGTGGGGTAGTTCTGCTCGGCGATCGGGCGCAAGAGGCGTCCGGTCACGGCTTGGCGAGCCTCTCCCCAGAGTTGGACGGCAATTCGATCTTCGCGCCAAGCAGCTTGTCGGTCCAGCCCACCGTTCCGTTAGGTAGCCGATCAGACAGCTACGCGGGCTTCTAGCCCCGGTTTCTTTCCACCTGTCCATCCCTCGGCATCACACATATGATCAGGTGATGCCAGCTCCCAGAATCGCCAAGCAAGTCGGCCGTCGGGCCTTCGGGCTTGATCCTGCCAACTACCATAGCTCACGTCCTGACTACCCGGAATGGGTGTACCAGACGCTCCACTCTCGATGCGGCCTCGGCCACGGTGCGGTGACGTTCGAGGTTGGCGCGGGGACCGGCACAGCGACCCGCCGACTGCTTGATCTCGGCGCTGATCCCTTAATCGCCGTGGAGCCGGACGCTCGCCTCGCCGATTTCCTGCGGACGAACAATCCGGACCGAGCTCTGAAGGTCCTTGTCTCCGCCTTTGAGGACGTGGAGCTTGAAGAGTCAGCCTTCGACCTCGGCGTCAGCGCCACCGCCTTCCATTGGCTCGAAGAAGACGCCGCTCTTCGCATGATCGCGCGATTGCTTCACCCGGGCGGCTGGTGGGCGGCTTTCTGGAACATATACGGCGACGACAGCAGACCTGATCCGTTTCATGAGGCAACCAAGAAACTGCTGGAGGGACCGTGCAGTCCATCAGCGGGCGAGCACGGCATCCCATTCGGCCTGGACGCGAAGGCCCGGTCGGCGGCCCTGAAGCGGACCGGCGCGTTCGACATCGTCGACGTCCGGACGAGCCCATGGTCTTTGGTCCTGAATGTGGATCAGACAATGGCGCTCTACGGTACCTACTCGAACATCAATGTTCGTCCCGATCGCGACGCCTTGCTCGCCGAGATGGGCCGCATCGCGCGTGACGAGTTTGGTGGTCGCGTCATCCGGAACATGACGACGAGCCTCTATATCGCTCGCCGGGCGGGATGATGCTGACAGCCGCCAAGACGCCTCGCCGTGAGCGCGCCAAAAGAACGCGTTCATGTAGACCTGGGCTCGGCGTTCAGCATCTGCGGCCGACGAGGATCCGAAAGAAGGATTTCACAAGCTGCCCCTCCCGCTTTAGAGGGGGGCGAGGCGCTTCAGGCCTCGCCTCGCCCGATGCCTACTCTTCCGTCATCACCTCGACCTGAAGGGAACCGCTGTTGGCCGCGCCCCAGCCGCCCCAGCCGATGGGATTGAAGGGAGTGATGGACCCGCCGACCTGGTCCTGCAGGAAGAAGCCTCCGTGATCCGTACTCAGCCCGCGCGAGGCGGGGCCCGCGCACACGGATAAGTCGCCGGTGATGAAGAAGCCGAGCGTGGGGCCGACCGTGTACGTTGTCGCGCACGAGTGCGCTTGACCGGTCAGGAGCGTGGACTGGGACAGACTCTGCGGCAGCGAAGCCAGCTCCGGCGAAAGGACCTCGCCGAAACCGGCTATCCCGCTCTGACCCGCTTGCGCGCTCAACGTGCCGTTGAACTCGTTGGAGTTGCCCGTCCAGTCGGACTGCAGGCAGTCCTGCACATACGTGGCGTTGGAAGGGTAAGCAACGTCATCGCAATCCAGGGCGACCGGGTAGCTGGGACTCAGCGCCGAGGCAAACCCGGCAATCCCCATTCCCGAGTCGTAGCGGACGTATACCTCGCCCGGGGCGAAGGTGGCAACCTTCGTGCTGCCGCTGGCGTCGGTTACGCTGACTGTGACGGGGCCGACACTGTTCGTGTAAAGGAACCCTCCGTTCGAGCTGGCTTGCTTCTGCACGGTTCCGGTATCCGCCTTCATCCGGATCGTCACCAGCGCCTCGGCAAACACATAGCTGCCTAGCTTGCCGTCAGCCACGGTCCGCAGCGTGTAGACGACCGGCGTCGCGTTGGCGCCAGCCGCTGCCACGATCATCGACGCGAGCGCGATCTTCGAAATCCATCGACAGGATGCGATCGTCATTTCTTACTCCTCCTCTGAGACCGGCGTGATAGAGAACGTGCCGCCATTCACCGTCCCGACATGGTTGCCGACAACCGAACCGTCCCGGTTATCGAGGGTATAAGGCAGGTAGACGAACACATCCCCCACGTCCGAGTGCAGGGCATAGCTGCTTGGGTCGATGCAAAACCCGTTGTTGCCAGGAAGATTGCCTACGCTGTGCGGCGGGTAGCCGATGCACGACCACGCGTTGCCGGACATGTGGGCGGGGCTCGACAGGCCCGACGTGACCGCCACGGTCATGGCAGTTCCGAGCGCGTAAGCCACGGGATACGCGACCTCCATCCCGGTGGGGCCCGTGTAGGATCCAAAACCGATCCCGCCGTTGCATGCGTCCAGCGCGACGAAGAGTTGCCCCGACTCGAAGTGGCCGTGAAGGGTGTGCTCCTGCGATCGCACCGAAAAAGACGCACTGCCCTTGGTCAGCCAGAAGAACCAGCCCGTAGCGGGTGTACAAAAGGTGCTCGTGATCGGATTGCCCTGCTTGTCGACCACAGCCGCGATGTCATTCGTGTCTCCCACGAACGTGAACGTTACCGCGGCGTTGTGGTAGCGGCGCTCTCCCACCTTGATGTCGGTGACGAGCGTCGCCGAGTACTTCATCGGGCTGGCAGGAGCCGGCAGCGCAACCGCAAAGCCGAATGCTGCCATCAACAAACCGCCGAGAATTCCCGGCGGTGACGCATGAGTCTTCATGATCACCTCCCCGCAGAAAGGCACAAACATTGCCTCTGACCGTAAAGACGGACTTCACATGCGCAACCCGACAACTCGAGTCTGATCCTGCGCCTGCCTGACCGATGCACTCGCCGACGCAGTGTCGGCTATGCCGAGATTTCCGAAGCGTTTCCGAATTACCGCAGTTGGCCGGACCCCGAAATCGCCGACCGGCAGGTCTGCTCGGCGCCGACCGGTGTCGCCCGATGACGCGCCGCCACGTCCGCCGCCGGCCCGAGGCACGAACTGGCCGCGCGGCCGATGTCATGGAATCGCGATCAGAATTCCTGCGCCGTTATTCGTTAAGGATGCATCGGCCGATCGCCGACGACTGGTCGGTGTCGACCAGATACCGATCCGTCAGCTCCGAACGGACCTGCCGGTCGGCGATTTCGGGGTCCGGCCATCTCCGGACGTGGCCCACCTTCAGTTGGTGGGCGAGCAGCTGACCATCCTTCCGATAAGGGAGCGGCCGTAGGTGGCCGGATTCGTGCAATTGACGAGCTGCTCGTTGACGCCTTGGGCAACGGCTGTGGTCACGCCAATAAGGGTACTGGCGTTGTTGGCTTGTGCTGTGGCGCCGCCGGCTTGCGACGGGGCAGCAAAAGAGGATTCACCTTGGCGGCTGACGCCGGCGCCCACGAACGCTGCCACGGCAAGAATCGCGGTAAGGGCAATGAAGCTGGTTGTCTTGGTATCCATGATCTACTCCATGTGATGGTGCTTGGATTCGGATTGGTATGTACTTTGGATCAGTAATCCCCAGCTACTTCTTTCAGCCACTTGGTAGCTGTTCATCTTCTGTCTCCCGATTCGTTCAGGCGCTTGGACTGATCTGCTGATGCTGAACCGCCACGCTGGGCGCGTCAGCGGCCGGGCTGCCGACGCTGTCAAACAGCCACAGCACGCAGGTCAGGAGAAGGCTCGAGGCAAGCCCGGCGGCGGCTGCGCAGGAAAGGCGCTGCTGGGTGCTGGACACTTGGTAGCTGTTCATCTTCTGTCTCCCGGTTCGGCCGGTGCGGCGCACCGACTCGATGGGCGTACTTTGCGATTGACGGTGTCCTTCAGTCCTTGAGCCGGCTGAATTAGGCCCTTAAACGTTCTGAAGCCGCCGTTGTCGCGCCGCACCATGCAGGCTGCGGGGGCCGGCTGCTGGAACGCTGCGCGATCCACTTCAAAGACGTCCGGCAACTCGAGCTTTGCCAGACCGAGGTGTAGAGCGTCGCGTGATGCGCGAGATCGATCGATGACGCTCGCGCAGGGGGGAGGCGCGCAAACCGCGCCAGCAGTCCGCCCGGACGCTCGGCGACTAATGCGGGGGAATGCCAGGGCGCGAGCGCCAGCAATTGAGCCGCTGTCGGGCCAGACCCCGGTCATTCCATTGCTTTGCCGAAATCGAGGGGAGCGGCCATTCGGTCGGATCCACCGCCGTCGAAATCCCGGCCGACTTCGGGACGATCGGCAACAGGGATTCGGTCGGGTTAAATTGCGTGTCGGAGACCCGCGATGACCGAGACTTGCCGCTTCGGCCGCATCGAAGTTCGCCTCGCCGAGCGTCAACTGCTGATTGGCGGTGAGCCGGCCAAACTCGGCGCACGCGCCTTCGACCTGCTGCTGGCGCTGGTCGAACGGCGCGAGCGTGTGGTGAGCAAGAACGAGCTGCTCGACCTCGTCTGGCCGGGCCTGGTCGTTGAAGAGAACAACCTGCAGGTGCACATCAGCACCCTGCGCAAGCTGCTCGGGCCGGCGGTGATCGCGACCATCCCCGGCCGGGGCTATCGGTTCACGCAGACGCCGGACGGAGCCACCTCCGGTGGAGCCGCCGCCGAGCCACCCACCGCAGCGGCGCCCGGCGCCCCCGTCGAGGCGTTGCCGCTGCTGCTTGGCCGCGAAGACGACTTGGGAGCCTTGCGCGCGGTGGTCCTGGCCCATCGGGTGGTGACCGTCGCGGGCGCGAGTGGCATCGGCAAGACCACGCTGGCACGCGCGCTCGCGCACCGCATCCGGGACGCGTTCGGCGACGGCGCTTGCCTCGTCGAGCTGGCGCCGGTCAGCGACCCGTCGCTGGTTGCGACCGCGGTCGCGGCCGCCCTGCAGGTCAAACTGGGCAGCCAGTCCCCTTTCGACGCGATCGCCCAGGTGCTCGGCGTGCGCCGGATGCTGGTCGTGCTCGACAACTGCGAGCACTTGTTGCACGCGGTCGCCGAACTCGTCGAGGTGCTCCGACCCGCGGCCCTGGGCGTGCACTGGCTCGCCACCAGCCAGGAGCCGCTGAAGCTCGCCGGCGAACAGGTATTCCGGCTCGGTGCGCTCGCGCTGCCGGCCCAGGAGACGGTCGAAGCGGCGCGGCGCGCCGGCGCCGTGGCGTTGTTCGAGGCGCGGACTCGTGCGGCGGATCCTCGCTTCGCGCTGACCGACGATAACGTCGCTGCGGCGATCGACATCTGCCGGCACCTGGACGGCATCGCACTGGCGATCGAGTTGGCGGCGGCGCGCGTGCCGCTGCTCGGTCTGGAGGGCTTGCGCCGCCGTCTGGGCGAGCGACTGCACGTGCTGACGAGCGGCCCGCGGCTGGCGTTGCCGCGCCACCAGACGTTGTGCGCAGCGCTCGAATGGAGCCACAGCCTGCTGACGCCGGCGCAGCAAACGGTGTTCCATCGCCTTGGTGTCTTCGCCGGAAGTTTCGCTCTTGATGCGGCCCAGCAGGTGGCCGCGGACCAAGTCATTGATGAATGGGCGGTGCTCGACGAGCTTGGCGCGCTGGTCGACAAGTCGCTCGTCACCGCCGAGCCCGACACGCTCGGCGAACCGCGCTATCGGCTGCTCGAGACGATGCGCCAGTACGCGCTAGACCGGCTCGAGGCAGCCGGCGATGGCGATGCCACCCGAACGCGCCACCTCGATGTGTTCGTTGGGCTGGCCGAACAGGCGAAGGCCGAGTTGTTCGGCCCGCAGCAAGGCCCATGGATGACAAGGCTGGACGTTGACCGTGAGAACCTGCTCGCTGCGCACGCCTGGTGCCACCATGTTGCCGACGGCGGAGAGCGCGACTTGCGGCTCGTGACCGGGCTGTACCGCTACTGGCTCAACCGCGCGTTTCTGTCGCCCGGCTACCGCATGACCAGCGAAGCACTGAACCGGCGGGGTGCCGAAAGTCGGGATCGGCTGCGCTGCAAAGCGCTCATTCTGGCCGGCTCGCTGGCCGCACGCGCCGGTCTGTACGCCCAGGCAATGCAGGCGCACCGTGAATCCATCGCCATCGGCCGCGAACTCGGCGCGACGGAAACTCTCGCTGAAGCGCTGACCAGTTTCGGAGCGTCGTGTCTCGAGCAAGGTGACCTCGTCGGCGCGCGAGCTCCGCTGGAGGAGGCGCTTGCCTTGGCACAGCAATCGGGAGCCGGCAGCTTAGTATTGAGATTTGCTCCGAACGTGCTGGGTGAACTCGAACGCCTCGAGGGCCATTGGGCCGCTGCGCGGTCGCTGTACGAGGCGGCACTGGCGGCGGCCAGACAGCAAGGCGACCTGCGCGCCATCTCGGCTAACCTTAACAACCTGGCCATGACCGCGATGGCCCAGGGGCGCGTGACCGGTACGCGTGAGTTGTTGGTCGAGAGTTTCAAGGTGCTCGATGACCGCACGACCGACCACATGCGAATGATCGTGCTGCTTTTGTGCGCGGGGCTCGCGGCCCTGCTGAGCCGCTGGCAACAATCCGCGCGATTCGAGGGCGCCGCAACGTTGCATCTCGCAAGGTTGGGCTGGTCGCTGGAAGCGGCCGACAAGGCCTTCGTGGATTCCTTCAGCGCCCGCACTCGAGACGCGCTCGGCGATGCTGCCTTTGACGCTGCGCAGGCAAGCGGGCGCAATCTGAGCTTCGACGAGGCCCTAAACGAATTGCGGCAGTGGCTGCAGGACGCACCATGACCGCGACGAAGCGGTTCGGCTGCGGGGAAGGTCCGCAAGCTAAACGGGAAGGAATGACCGGTTTGCGCAAGCCTCAGAGACCGCTCAGGGTCGGTGGACTAAGCCGCTCGCGCGGCAGGGCTGCGATCCTGCGTTGTCGCGTAGCGAGGATCCGGTGATTTCACGCTGAGGTTGTGTTTCGTAAGTTGGCTTTGAGGCGACGTGCCTCGATGACCAACAGGAGCACGACCATGAGCGAAGAGAAGACCCCGGCGGTTTCGGCGCTGCGCCAGCGCATGATCGAGGACATGACGGCGCGCAGGCTGTGCGAGAAGACGCAGACCGCGCACATCCGCGCAGTGCGGCGGCTGGCGAAGTTTCTCGGCCGAGTGCCCGATACCGTCAACGGCGAGGATCTGCGGCGCTTCCAGCTGCACCTGGCGCAGATCGGTCTGTCGCCGATCTCGATCAACGCGACGGTCTATGGGGTGAGATTCTTCCTGGAGAACACCCTAGACCGGCCCGAGCTGGTGCGCAAGCTGCGCCTGGTGCGGGTGGAGCAGCGGCTGCCGGTGATCCTGAGCCGGGAGGAAGTGGCGCGGCTGATCGAGGCGACTCGGGGAATCAAGTACCAGACGGCGCTGTCGGTGGCGTACGGAGCGGGGCTGCGCGCCGGCGAGGTGATCGGGCTGAAGTCCACCGACGTGGACAGCCAGCGCATGGTGCTGCGCGTCGAGCAGGGCAAGGGGCACAAGGACCGCTACGCGATGCTGCCGCCGGTGCTGCTGCAGCGGCTGCGGGCGTGGTGGCGCTATGCCAAGCCGCATGGGTTGGTGCGCGACGGCGGATGGTTGTTTCCCGGCCGCAACCCGATCAATCCGATCGGGTCCAGGATGCTGAACCGCGCGGTGCACGAGGCGGCGCGCAGCGCCGGCATCGACAAGCGCGTGTCGATGCACACGCTGCGGCACTATGTCGCGTTCCGGACTATGTCGCGTGAGCTTCGAGGCTGTGCG
>WNFO01008808.1_pt1 | contig 11010 bp, 4 predicted proteins | sample 5400251 | NCBI WGS metagenome assembly WNFO01 (sample SAMN13153354, study PRJNA577476) | soil metagenome | isolation source: 100 cm saprolite under Madrone tree | place: USA:California | collected 2016-06-14 | reverse complement strand
GCCTTGTCGGTTCTTCATGGGAAGTGATGGTCGACACGGCAAATTGCCTCCCGCGGTCCCGGCCAATTGACCGCGACCGAACCATTCGACTTTCATCTGAGACGGTCGTGCCCCCGGGGTCGGTCAAGCTTGCGGTGCACTGGCAAACTCCAGTCGCGCAGCCCTTCGGGGCGACCCACGAGCCTACGACCTCCTCCCGGATTCGACCACGTCGGCGACCAAATTATTCCACCTGCCCTTCGACATTGCGGCGGGGCGGTTTTCGTTATCTGGCCCGCACCGGGATCGCTCGTCACAGTAATAACGACCAAAACTCAAATGGGTTGCATCTTAGCGCAATCGCCCTATCCTCCCGGCGCGGCGACGCGACACGCAAGAGCGCCGGTTTTTTCGCCGCCGCATCAGGGCAGTTCTATTGCGCCGCGCCCGTTCACGGCCGTAGAGAATCTGTGGAGCCCGTAGCTCAGCTGGTAGAGCACTTGACTTTTAATCAAGGTGTCCCGGGTTCGAGTCCCGGCGGGCTCACCAATCCTATGCGAACGCCTGGAATCTGGCGAAACCGTTTGTCAGAGCTGCAATCAGCAAAGGAGAGTTGCTCTTTGCAATGGACTTCGAAATTACGGCGCGCGTAATCCCTCCTGGGGTTCAATCGTTCAATCCACGGTTCCGACTCCTGGCTGAGCGTTCCCCTCCCCCGCGTCGCGGCTCGTCGACAGCGAAACTGACCGAGGACTGCGCCTTTCGTCGGCTTCGAGCCTGCCCCGCACCCGGTGCTTTTGGACCACTGGCAGCTCGCGGATATCCCGCTGGAACGTGGCGGACTGCTCCATCCCAAGTAGCATCGAGGTTTTCACGTCGGACGCCAACTCTGATTTTTGCTCGACAACAACGTAGCGTTTCCAAGCTCACCACTCCCTTGGGCCGCCTGTCCGGTGCTCCGACTCATGCTGTTTGCGACATGCCTGCCCACGGCGCGCCGACCGATCCGCGCCGTCGTATGTTACTCGACGTCCTCGGCCTGCTGCGGCCCGCCACCAAAAGCCTTCTGCGCAAGCGCAGCTCCCATGAACGGGTCGAGGTCGCCGTCGAGCACGGTTGCAGGGCTCGAGGACGTAACCCCGGTGCGCAGATCCTTCACCATCTGGTACGGTTGGAGCACATAGGAGCGGATCTGGTGACCCCAGCCGATGTCGGTCTTGGCGGCCTGCTCGGCCGCCGCCTTCTCCTCGCGCTTCTGCAACTCAAGCTCGTACAGGCGCGCACGCAGCATCTGCCAGGCCTGCGCACGGTTGCGGTGCTGGGAACGGTCGTTCTGGCAGACGACCACGATGTTGGTCGGGATATGGGTCAATCTGATCGCGGATTCGGTTTTGTTGACGTGCTGGCCCCCAGCTCCGCCGGCCCGCATGGTATCGACGCGCACATCCGATTCCTTGACGTCGACCACGATGCGGTCATCGACAACCGGATAGACGTTGACGCTCGCGAACGAGGTATGGCGCCGGGCATTGGCATCGAAGGGCGAGATGCGCACCAGGCGGTGCACGCCGCTCTCGGTCTTGAGCCAGCCGTAAGCGTTACGACCCTTAACGCGCAGGGTCGCGGACTTCAATCCGGCCTCTTCGCCCGGCGTCTCCTCGATATACTCGACCTTGTAGCCGTGCTGCTCGGCCCAGCGCACGTACATGCGCAGCAGCATCTGCGCCCAGTCCTGGCTCTCGGTGCCGCCCGCCCCGGCATGGACCTCGAGGAACGTGTCGTTGGCGTCGGCCTCGCCCGCGAGCAGGGCTTCGAGCTCGCGACGCGTCGCCTCGGCCTTGAGCCGCTTGAGCGCAACTTCGGCTTCGGCAACCACCTCGAGGTCGCGCTCGGCCTCGCCGAGCTCGAGCAAGGTCGTCTGGTCGTCGAGCTCCTGCTCGATGTGCGAAATCGTCCCGAGGCTGGCCTCGAGCGCAGTACGCTCCTGCATCACCCGCTGGGCGCGCTCCTGATCGTTCCAAAGATCGGGATCCTCGGCCTGCCGATTGAGCTCGGAGAGCCGCGCCTTCGATCTATCGAAGTCAAAGATGCCTCCTCAGCAGCCCGAGCGACTGCTTGATGGCATCGATATCCGCCTGGGTTTCCGCGCGCATAAACAGATCGTCCGAGGATACCGTTACCCGCCAGGCCGAGTTCTTGAAAACCGTCTGCCCATTTAGCGACAAGGCCGCCTCGACGCAACGCCCCGAACCGGCAGGCAGTGGTGGCGTTGCCTCCTGTGGCAGATGCGAGCCGGGTCGCGGACGTTTCGCCTGGACCGCGCCACCGAGGAACGATACCGTGCGGCCGGGTGCGGGAGCGTCAGACCGCGCTTCATCGGGAAACCTTCCGCATAGTTCCATTCCTGGGGGCGGTGCATGGGCAGGCGCAAGTTCGCGGCAATTCTCATCAAGCCGTCGCATTACGACGATGATGGCTACGTCATCCAATGGTGGCGATCGACGATCCCTTCCAACAGCCTTGCGAGCGTATACGGGCTGCTGCAGCAGTGCGCCCACGACAAGACCCTCGGCAGCGATTGCGAGATCGAAATCGACGCCTATGACGAATGCAATACGATCATCGACGTGGCGGGCGCAATCCGTCGAATTCGCGCTGCCGGGGCTGGCTTCGTCGGGCTGGTCGGGGTGCAGTCGAACCAGTTTCCCCGCGCCCTCGACCTCGGTCGCCAATTTCGCGCCGCGCAAATCCCGGTGGTGATCGGCGGGTTCCACGTCAGTGGGTGTCTCTCGATGCTTCCCCGAGTACCGCCCGATCTCGAGGCGGCGCTCGATCTAGGCATTACGCTGTTCGCCGGCGAGGGCGAAGGCCGAATGGCCTGCCTGCTGCGCGACATCGACGCCGGGCGGACTGAACCGATCTACAATTACCTCGCCGACCTCCCCGACATGGCTGGAGCCGCCATGCCGGTGTTGCCCAGGCGGGTCGTCACGCGTGTTGCCGGGCACTATGCCAGCTTCGATGCCGGCCGCGGATGTCCGTTCCAGTGCAGCTTCTGCACGATCATCAACGTCCAGGGGCGCAAGTCGCGCTATCGCACGCCCGACGACGTCGAGGCCATCGTGCGCGCCAATGCGGCGCAGGGAATTACGCGATTCTTCATCACCGACGACAACTTCGCCCGCAACAGGAATTGGGAGCCGATCCTCGATCGCCTCATTGTCCTGCGCCAGGAAGGCCTGAAGATCCGATTGTTGCTGCAGGTCGACACGCTATGCCATCGGATTCACGGCTTCATCGAAAAGTCGGCACGCGCCGGCTGCAACGCCGTATTCATCGGTCTCGAGAACATCAATCCCGAATCGTTGATGGGCACCAAGAAGCGCCAAAACAAGATTTGGGAATACCGGGAGATGCTCCAGGCTTGGCGACGGGCGAAGGTGATGACCTGGGCCGGTTATATTCTCGGATTCCCGACCGATACGCCGGCGACGATCGCGCGCGATATCGAGATCATCAAGCGCGAATTGCCCATCGATATGCTCGAGTTTTTTTGCCTCACCCCGCTGCCTGGCTCGGAGGACCACAAGAACCTGCATCTTCGCGGTGTCGCGATGGACCCGGACATGAACAGATACGACCTCGAGCATGTGACGACGTCGCACCCGCTGATGTCGGCCTCGACCTGGATCGAGGTCTACCGCGACGCCTGGGCCCGTTACTATACGGACGAGCATGTCGAGACGATCTTCCGGCGTGCGATCGCAAGCGGCCTCAGTCCGAAGAAATTCGTTGAGACGCTCACCGTCTTCTCCGGCGCGACCTGGATCGAAGGCGTACATCCGCTGCAGTTCGGGTTCGTCCGCCGCAAGGTTCGCACCCAGCGACGCCACGGAGTGCCGATCGAAAATCCGCTCGTGTTCTATCCGCGTAGGGCGATCGAGTTCGTCGCTGTTGCGTTCCGCTGGGTCTTCCTGATCCGACGCTATCGCCGCATCATGGCCCGCGTGACGGCCGAGCCCGATGCGCGCAGCTACACGGACGAGGCGCTGCGCGTTGATGTGCCCGGCGAGGCTACCTCCGATTTCGTTCAGGTCTTCGCCGACAAGATTCCGAAAACCTACGGAGCGCCGATATTGACCCCAACAAATAGAGCGAGTTTGCCGGTGCAAACCGAACGAGTGTGACACGAAAGCCACGCTCGCCGAAATGTAAAAGCCTAGATCGTCGAAAGCGGACTGAGCTACCAGATCATCCGCCCCCGCGAAAAGAATCTCACGCTCACCGGTCTGTTCTTCACGAACGACAACTGCGAACGCTTCGAAATCCTCATGCCTGCTGGAGCGCAAGCCCGCACTCGATCCCGAGGCGATCCGCAATATCTTGATGTCGACCGCCAAGGATCTGGGACCGAAGGATCCCGAGTTCGGCGCAGGTCTCATCGACCCCTATCGCGCCCTCGTTTCGCTCCCGGCCGAAGACTGCGGGTCAGTGACCGGAGAGTAACCAGCCGCAACAACCGACGCGTCAATAAAGGCCGCCGGTGCCGGAGCGGATGGCGCGCTCGGCATCCGGCGGGACGCCGATCGGACGGCCGTCGGGATCGGTATAGCCGATGATCGCATAGTTGTCGGGCGGTGCGGTACCGGGTTTGAAGGCCTCGAGGATCGTGCCGCTTCCGGCGCCCGAACCCGCCCGCAATCCACTCTTCATGTCGATCCGAATCAACTTGATCCCGGGCGGGATCCGGAATGGCACCGGCGCCTTGTCGGCGAGCGACAATTTCATGAAATCCTTGACGATGGGAGCGGCCAAATGGCCTCCGGTTGCACCGCGTCCGAGGTGGCGCGGCTTGTCGTAGCCGATATAGCAGCCCACTGTCAGATCGGGCGAGAACCCGATGAACCACGCATCCTTCTCGTCGTTGGTGGTGCCGGTCTTGCCTGCAATCGGCTTGCCGACCTCCTTCACCACGGTCGCGGTGCCGCGCTGCACCACGCCCTCGAGGATCGAGGTAACTTGGTAGGCCGTCATCGGGTCGAGCACCTGCTCCCGGTGGTCTACCAGCGTCGGCTCGGGCTGATTGTTCCATTTGTCCGCGTCGCAGCCGCGACAGTCGCGCTGGTCGTGGCGGTAGATGGTGTGGCCGTAACGATCCTGAATGCGATCGACGAGCGTCGGCTTGATGCGGCGGCCGCCATTCGCGAACATCGAATAGGCCGCGGTCATCCTCAGCACCGTCGTCTCGCCTGCGCCGAGCGCGAACGACAAGTAGGGCGGCAGGTCGTCATAGACGCCGAAGCGCTTGGCATATTCGGCGATCAGCGGCATGCCAACGTCCTGGGCGAGCCGCACCGTCATCACATTACGCGACTGCTCGATGCCGAATCGTAACGTCTGCGCGCCGTAGTACTTGCCGTGGGAATAGTTTTCCGGCCGCCATGCGGGCATGCCCGGACCCTGATCGATCTCGATCGGCGCATCGAGCACGACGGTCGAGGGTGTGTATCCGTTGTCGAGTGCGGCGGCGTATACGAATGGCTTGAACGAAGACCCGGGCTGGCGCAACGCTTGGCTCGCGCGGTTGAACTGGCTCTGATCGTAGGAAAAGCCCCCTACCATCGCGAGGACGCGGCCGGTCCAGGGGTCCATCGCCACAATCGCCCCAGACACCTCTGGAAACTGCCGCAATCGGTACTGCTTGGCTTCGTTGTTGAGGGGCTCGACATAGATCACGTCGCCCGGTCGCAGGACTTGGCCGACACGAGTTATCTGCTTGAAACGGCTCGGCCCGGAGGCAGCCTTCGCCCACTTCACGCCGTCGAGCGGGACAATGCCGACTTGCCGCTCCTTCGAGACGAAGCCGCCCGGATCGCGTGTCGGTTGGAGGCCGATCCGCGCCGACTGATCGGCGATCTCCAGTACCACGGCGAGCCGCCACGGCCCGATATCGGCGAGCGTTTTTACGTCCACAAGGGTGGCGCCCCAATCGCCGCTGATGTCGATCTTGGTGACGGGTCCACGCCAGCCTTGAGCTTCGTCGAAGCGCACTAGCCCGTCGGCCAGAGCCTTGCGCGCCATGACCTGCATCTTCGGATCGAGCGTGGCGCGCACCGAGAGACCACCCTCGTAGAGTTTCTTCTCGCCGTAACGCTCGTAGATCTCGCGGCGCACCTCCTCGGCGAAATACTCAGCGGCAAAGATGTGAGCTCCGGCCGGCCGGGGCGTGATGTTGAGCGGCTCCTTCTTCGCCTTTTCGCCCTCCTGCGGCGTGATGTAGCGGTCCTCGGCCATCCGATCGAGAACGTAGTTGCGCCGTTCGATCGCCCGCTCGCGCTGGCGGAACGGGTGATAGTTGTTCGGCGCCTTGGGAAGAGCCGCAAGATACGCGGCTTCCGCCAACGATAGTTCGTGCACCGATTTGTCGAAATAGATCAGCGAGGCCGCCGCGACCCCATAGGCGCCGAACCCGAGGTAGATTTCGTTGAGATAGAGCTCGAGGATCTTTTCCTTCGAATAGGTGCGCTCGATGCGCAGCGCCAGAAGGGCTTCCTTGGCCTTGCGCTCAAACGAGACCTCGTTGGTCAACAGGAAGTTCTTGGCGACCTGCTGGGTGATCGTCGATGCCCCCTGCGGCCGCCGGTTGCTGCCATAGTTCTGGACAAAGATTAGCCCGGCTCGCATGATCCCGCCGAAGTCGAGACCGCCGTGGTCGTAGAAGTTCTTGTCTTCCGCTGCGATGAAGGCATTCACCACAAGCTTCGGGACCGCCTGGATCGGAAGATAGAGCCGCCGCTCACGCGCGTATTCGGCAAGCAGCGATCCGTCCGCCGCGTGGACTCGGGTCATGACCGGGGGCTCGTAATCCTGTAGCTGCGAGTAATCCGGGAGGTCCTTGGAGAAATGCCAGACGAGCCCCGCGCCGGCGCCGACGGCGACGACGAATACGACCGTTCCTGCTGCAAACAGAAATCCGAAGAAGCGCAACAGAAGCTTCATCACGTCCGCCCCAGCGTCGGTCCTAACGACCGTCCGACCGCGATGCCGGTGCCGCAGCGTGCGGCGATTCCCCTCCGACCCGCGACCCAATAGAGGTCATAGCGCTCTGCCGGCGCGCCCTTTGCGGCGAACATCGCGGCGAGGGCTTCGTCGCGCCGTTTTGTGTTGAAACTGAGGCCGATGGTGCAATGCAACCTCAATTCGATCCCGGCGTCGCGCCGGCGCCCGCAATTCGGGTGGCGAAGAAGGCGTGGATGGCGACAATGATCGAGTCCGCGGTGCGTGATTGCCAAGTCGCCGAGGTGAGCAACTTGAGATCCTTGCGGCTCGACACGAAACCGAGTTCGACCAGCACCGAGGGCACGTCCGGCGCCTTGAGCACCCGAAATCCCGCAGCCTTGAGCGGGTGCTTGTGGACACGCGCCGCTGTCTTGAGCGCGCCGACGAGAGCGCGGGCAAATTGGCCCGAAAAGATCTTGGTCTCGCGCTGGGCGAGATCGATCAAGATATCCGCTACGTCATCGGGCTCGGCGCTGAGATCGACGCCGGCAATGACGTCGGCCCGATTCTCCTGTTCGGCGAGCCGTGCGGCCTCGGTGTCGGAGGCCGTTTCGGACAACGTATAAACGGTGGCGCCGCGCGCCTCTTCGCGATGGCCGAGAGCATCGGCATGAATCGAAAGGAACAATTCCGCCTGGTGGCTGCGGGCAAACCGCACGCGCTCGGCGAGCGGAACGAGGTGGTCGTCGGTGCGGGTCATAAGGACCCGATATTTGCCGGTCTTCTCCAGCTTTTCGCGCAACTTGTTGGCGAAATCGAGCACGATCGACTTTTCGGTCTCTCCGCTCGCCGCGACGGTGCCGCTGTCGAGTCCGCCGTGGCCCGGGTCCAGCACCACAAGCGGACGGGGATCGGCGACTTTCGGCGGTTGATCATGGTCCCCTTTCTTGACCGGCTCGCTCCGTCGCGTCCGGTTCGCGATGGCGAGATTTCGCAGGAACGAGTCGCGGTCCACCGCAACGAGCTCGACCACCAGCCGCGCGGGCTGGCCATCCGTCGGGTCAAGCACGAATGCCTTGTCGACCCGCACCGGGCCTGCCGCGTCGAGCACGATGCGCGAGCCGCCTTGCATGACGAGGCCGAAACGGAAGGCTTTGACGAGGCCACGCCTGCTCGCCCCAGCCTTGGTGGGCAGCTGAAACATGACTTGGGGCATGTCGATCACGACGCGGTAAGGATCGGCAAGCGTGAATGCGCTGATATCGATGGACCTGGTCAAGTCGACGACGAATCGGGTTCTACTTTCGTCCCCCGCCAGCCGCGCATCCGTGGCCGCCGGAGTGCCCTCCGGCGCCGCGCCCTGGGCTGACGCGTTGTCAGCGCCGCGCGCACCCGGTAGCCCGCCAAGAAGCGCGCCGCAGAGCACGACATACATCCAATTCTTGCCGTCGAACCGCACGGATCCCACAGGATTGTCCCCTCGATACTCCCTTAGGCTGACGTAGTTAATCGGCGGTTAGCTTCGGCTTTCGGAATGATCGTCGCATACCAAGTGTGGCCGTTGCGTGGTCATTCTCGGGGACAGCTTGCCAATGCCATTCGGTAGCCCTAATAAGGTAGGGCTGACGGTTGAGTCATTCCGGAATAGCCGCGCTCGGGCAACCCCCTGCCAACGCCTTGCCGCTAGGCTGGGGGCTGGCAAGCGGCGGGCGACCTCGGCTCCTTCCCCGCCTTGCGCCGTGGCACGCCCACTCGAAGGAGGGGCGAAGCCGATGTCCTGTCGAGGAAACCGGAGCGCGCGCCGGGGTGTGCAGCATTCCTCGCTCATGCGCCACCAGCGCCCGATGCCGTAAGCTAGGTAGAGAAACGCGGTGGCTCAATGCTGCCGCTCGCCAAGGGTCAAAGGCCATGCTCAAGGCGCCAGGAACGAACCGGCCGGATCGAGGCGCAGCCGAGACGGCACCGCTAGGCGTCGCAGCCGCTGCGACGCTCGGTCCGCGCGAGCCGGCCCGCCGCAGGAACACCATCAATGGCCAACAAGATGCTTATCGACGCGACGCACCCGGAGGAAACCCGGGTCGTCGTCGTCCGCGGCAACCGCGTCGAGGAATTCGATTTCGAGTCGGCAAGCCGTCGCCAGCTGAGAGGCAACATCTATCTCGCCAAAGTGACGCGCGTCGAGCCGTCGCTGCAGGCCGCGTTCGTTGATTATGGTGGCAACCGCCATGGTTTCCTGGCGTTCAGCGAAATTCATCCCGACTACTATCAGATCCCGATTGCGGACCGACAGGCGCTGATCGCCGAGGAGGAACGCGCGCAACGCGCCGCCGATGCCGAAGTCGACCGCCGCGCAGCCGAACGCCCGGAGCCGCAGGAACGCGCTTCCGCGGTCGCTGGCGACGAGGTGGTCAAGAGCGATCCGGTCTCCCCGGAAGCGTCCGAGAGCGAGAGGGTAACGGGCATCGAGGACGTCGCATCGCGGGGCAGTTTCGAGAACGAGCTCCAATCGGAAGCCCCTTTGGCGAGCGAACCCGCGTTGCCGCAAGCAGAGGCAACATCGGTTGCCGCCGATGATCGAGGGCTGGAGGGCACCGATCGTCTGGCCGCCGTCACCGCGGCGGGCGATGCCGACGGAGTAAATGCCGGGGCCTTTGCGAGCGACGTGGTTGCCGTCGACACCGGTGCCATGGCTGCTCCACCCGAAACCGGTGAGAGCGGCGAGGGCGAAAGTGGCCAGATCGATGACGCCGAATCCGAGGAGGAGGTCGTCGAGTCGGTGGGCGCCGGCGATGCTATGGAAGAGGTGCCGGAGCGGATGCCCCGGCTACGTCGTCAGTACAAGATTCAGGAAGTGATCAAGCGCCGGCAAGTCATGCTGGTGCAGGTCGTGAAGGAGGAGCGCGGCACTAAGGGTGCAGCGCTCACCACCTATCTGTCGCTCGCCGGACGCTATTCGGTGCTGATGCCGAACACGGCGCGCGGCGGCGGCATCAGCCGGAAGATCACCAATGCCCAGGATCGCAAGCGCCTGAAAGCGCTCGCCCAGGACCTCGAAGTGCCGGAGGGGATGGGCGTGATCCTGCGCACTGCCGGTGCCAACCGTACCAAGGCGGAGATCCGCGATCTCTACAACAAGGATATCGACGAGGTGCTGGTGGCCGGCGACGACGCCTACCGCGAGGCCAAGGAGTTCATGCGCATGCTCATGCCGAGCCATGCGAAGAACGTCAAGCCCTACAAGGACAGCCAGCCGATCTTCACCCGCTATGGCATCGAGAGCCAGCTCGACGCCATGTTCTCCCCCGTCGTGCAGCTCAGGTCCGGCGGCTACGTCGTCCTCAATCAAACCGAAGCGCTGGTGTCGATCGACGTCAATTCCGGGCGCGCCACCCGCGAGCATCATATCGAGGACACCGCGCTCAAGACCAATCTCGAGGCTTCGGACGAGATCGCCCGCCAACTGCGTTTGCGTGATCTCGCCGGGCTGATCGTCATCGACTTCATCGACATGGACGAGAAGCGCAACAATCGCGCGGTGGAACGTCGCCTGAAGGAATGCCTGAAAAACGACCGCGCCCGCATTCAGGTGGGCCGCATCTCGCATTTCGGGCTGCTCGAGATGTCGCGCCAGCGCATTCGCACCGGCGTGCTCGAAAGCTCGACCGAGAAGTGCCCGCATTGCGGCGGCACCGGCCATCTGCGCTCGGTCTCCTCGGTAGCGCTCCAACTCCTGCGCTCAATCGAAGAGCTGCTGATCAGGGGCGCGACCCACAATCTGATCGTGCGCACCCGGGCAGATGTGGCGCTCTATGTGCTCAACCACAAGCGCGCCCATTTGCGCGAGCTCGAGCAACGTTTCCTCGTGACCATCATGATCAATGCCGATCCGACGATTGGAGGGCAGCAGTCCTTCGTGATCGATCGTGGCGAGCAGGTGCACAGCGTGGAGGCCGCGAGGGCGTTGGCGGTGCAGCCGATGAGCGTTGCGCCGGTGAAGGACCAGGAGAGGGAGTTCGAGGAGGAGACGGAAGA
>WNFO01012371.1_pt1 | contig 11011 bp, 9 predicted proteins | sample 5400251 | NCBI WGS metagenome assembly WNFO01 (sample SAMN13153354, study PRJNA577476) | soil metagenome | isolation source: 100 cm saprolite under Madrone tree | place: USA:California | collected 2016-06-14 | reverse complement strand
TTCCGCCGCAAAGACTTCCGCAAGACCGAGGCCGATTCCTTGAGAAGCGCCAGATATCAGAACTTTCTTGCCGCTCAATCGTAGATCCACGACCGCCTCCTATTGTCCTAAATCACGCGCTCGAATCCCAATTGATTTGGGTTGACAAGGGCTGAAAGATCACCCTCTCCTTTCCAGCGCTGATGCTGCGGATTACGCACCTCGTATTGCGGAACGAAGGCCTCTTGCGGCGCAAGGTCGCGTCCAGCGCCGGCAAGCGCCTGGCAGAATGGGGGCGATGCCTTGTACGTCTCCATCAAAGCGATGAAAACAACGCTCGAACCCCACCTGCTCGGGTCGTCAGCACAGACGATAGTCGTTTCCTCGCTCTCCTGAGTTTTAGACGATGTCTCTTCAAACTCGGCTGCACCCCCTCTTCGGAAGATCATGGACACGCCTTGGTACCGTCACCGACCGCTCCACCGAAACGAACCTTCACATCACATGCGGGGCATGGTAACTATTCACAATGCAGAACAAAATTCCTGTTTTCTTGAATGAAATTCAATCATGAGAAAGAGAGCGAATCAAGACCTGGCACCAAACTTTGTCGGAGCAGTTGGCAATGCTGTCTCCATCCTCAGATCATTGGCTCATTCGAGCGAACCGGCTGGCGTTGCAGCGATCGCGCGCAACGCAGGCGTGAGCGTGAGTACCTGCTTTAACATTCTCCGTACATTGGCGAGCGAGCGGCTGGTCGTGTTCGATCCTGAGAGTAAAGCCTACCGGATAGGTCTTGGGATGCTGGAGTTCTCTGTGCCGCTCCTGGGCGCGAATCAGGCCGATGTCATTCGGCCCGAGCTAAAGCGGTTGGCTGGTGAGCGAAGCTGCCTGATTTGCCTGTGGCAGCTGACCGAGAACGATCGGATACTTCTGATCGATCGCGTTTCACCCCCACGCACCGTACGCGTCGACATTTCACACGGTTCCAGGCTTCCGGCCTTTGTAGGTGCCGTTGGCCGTTGCTACGCCGCACACAAGAATCTCAGCCGACCAGAACTCGCGAAGCGGTTTGCAAAGCTCCAATGGCAGTCGCCACCGAGTTTCGATGACTATGCCGCAGACGTGGAGCAGGCACAGCGTGACGGCTTTGCCTTTGATTTCGGTCAGCTGTTCACCGGGTTGGAGATCGCGGCCTCGTTGGTGACTGACTCCAACGGAAAAGCCAGATTTGGCATCAGCGGCATAGCCATCGCGGGACAGATGTCGAGGTCGTCGCTTCGGGTTCTCGCCGCTGATTTGCGTGAAACTGCGAATTATATCAGCGAAACCCTTTTCGGTGTTGCCCGACGAACGGGCCAATCTGAACGGAAGGATCCGCTTGCCCGGGCGGGTAAAAAGCAGAGGAACCAGTAGGTTTCCCCCGGGGCTTTGCCCTGCGAAATCCACGCGGCTTGATTCTGTCGTTGTCGTTGTCTCCCTAGTCGCAACAAAATTGAAAGCACGCTTTCTCACAGAACGATAGCCCCACCTGAACAGACGACCGCGCCAACCGTCCTGACTTGTCGCCACTAAACCGTTTGCGACCTTAGGGCGACATAATTGCAGTCATTCAAATAATGCCGCCGTAAACTTCTCTCAAGATGGTCCGCCTCGAAACCAGACTTGAATGGATACTTGCGAAAGTTCGTGTTGTGACGGCCATGAAGAAGAAGAAGAACTCGGACGTAGCGAGCTCGCTTCGTTCTGCAGGTGCCGTTTCCGGCAGCTAAACGAAAACCGAAGAGATAGCTTCAGACCAAATCGAACTCAGCCACAAGCGACCCGAGCATCCATGTCCTTGAACATGCGCTCGATCGCCGCGCCACCTCTCGTTGTCGGCTACGGGTCAGATCCGGCCTTTGGCTATCCAACATTCTGGGTCAACCGCCAGAAGCAATCACTTGAGCAACTCGACGCGATTCCCGACGCTGAAGGTACCGGCATGAGTGATTTGCTCAGTTTCCTAGCGCGCTAACGGCGACCGGCCCAATCACGCGGCCTCTGTGGCGAGTCCTCAATGAGTGTCTGAGAGCCGGCGCGCGGTTCCGTCAGAACGCGCCGCGCAGGCCGCCCTTGGCGGTGACGGTGGTGCTGCGGTCGTTCATCCAGATGCCTTCGAGCGCGCCGAACACGCTGATGTGCGCGTGGCTGGCGAATTCGAAGCTGGTGCCGGCGAGGCCGCCGAAGGCGTCGGCCTTGCCCGGCGTCACGAAGGCAAGGTTCTGGCCGAGCAGCACGGTGTTGACCGTGGTGTCCCCGACGCGCTCCAGGCCGATGGCGCCGACATGCAGCCCGGCCTTGAGCGTGTCGTTGGCGCCGACCGTCATGGTCCGGCTGAGATCGAGCTCAAACCGCTGCTCGAAATCCTGGATGGTGCGGCTGCCGACGGAAAGATTCTGGGCCGAGCCGGTCTCGCCAAAACCGTCGAAGAAGCCGGCGACATAGCGCAGCCGCGCGGTCGGGGTCAGCACGTATCCGCTGCCGACCGGCAGGCGCCAGCCATAGGCGACGTCGGGGCTGATGAAGAAGCCGTCATATTTGGCGGTCGCGGTCTCCAGCCCATTGGGCGCGAGGTTGTTGGCGACGGTGCGGCTGCTGTTGCTGCTGGTGTGGCCGCCATAGAGCATGAAATCGGCGAATTGCGAGGCCCAGTCGAACCGGCCATAGGCGCCGCCAAAAATGTAGTCGGTGGTGACGCCCTGCGAATTGAGATCGACCGCGAGCCGCCTGGCGCCGCCGCCGACGAAGCCGCCGAGCTTGAGGTCCGGCGCGACCTGCCGGTCGACGCCGAGCGCGGCCCCGAGCGCGCTGTCGGTCGCACCGAGCATCGCTCCATCGGCCGATTGATGGCGGACGCCGCCGAACGCACCGGTCCACACCGTGGTGATGCCGGCGCCTGCGAACGGCTGTGCCTTGAAGGCGCTAGGTGTTTCCGGCGCATAGGCAATAGCGAGCGATGGGATTCCGTTGAACGCCTCCTTGTCCGCGGCGGGCGCGAAGCTGCTCACGCCGGCGCTCGATCCCACCGGCGCCATGCCACCAAAACGGTTTTGGACCAGCGCGGAGATTCCGCCGGTGACATTCATCAGCGAGCGGTCGGCAAGCCCGAAGGCGGTGGGGTCGAGGGTGGCGACCTGGTTGCGGCTGATCACGAACGGCGCGCCGCCGGTGACGTTGACCGAGGCGCCGGTGCCGACAAGCCCGCCATTGCCGAACGTCAGCAGCCACGCCACGTCCCGTCCGCTGCGGATGTTCACGGTGTCACTGGTGCCGAGCAGGATGTCTCCGATGATGCGCGACCCGGAAAGGAAAGTCAGGCTGTCGGAATTGCCGCTGCTGAAATCGATCGCGGTGCCGGCGGTGCCGATGATCGTGCCGGAGTTGACCAGGGTCGAAGCCGCAAGGCCCCTGATGCCCGCCCCACCGGAGATTGTGCCGGAATTGGTGACATTGACTACGTTTCCGGAGATGCCGACAACCCGGCCCGAGATGTTCCCCGAATTCATGACGTCGGCGGTGCCGACTGTGAGGTTTGCCTGGATACCGACTCCGGTTGCCGAGATTGTCCCCGAATTGGTGACGGTGGCATTCTTCGTAGCGATAGCGAGAGCGCCCGAAATGGTGCCGGAATTGGTGACGTTGGCAGTGGTGGCTTCAATGCCGCTGAAGCCGCCTGAGATGGTCCCCGAATTCGTGACGTTGGCGGTGGTGGCTGTAATGCCGATACTGCCCGCTCCGGTCCCCGAGATAGTGCCGGTTGCGGTGTTGGTTACGTTGAGCGTCGTGCCATTGTCCTGAAGTCCGAACGCCCCTCCCGTCAGCAAAGTCGAGTTGGTGCAGGTCTGATTGGCGTCGACCTGGTTGCATTGCGCCAGTGCAGCATCGCCAAGTCCCAGCAGTGCGATCGCAACTGCCGCGGAAAATATCAGAGCGCACGAAGGCGCACGGCGCAAGCCATGACCGGAGGCCATGCTACGCCACACCTTATCCGCGGCGATTACCAGGAGGATTGCACGCGCTGCGAACGCAAGGTTTTCGACCAAGGAATGTTTCATTGCGATACCCAACGACTTCTGATTCCAGTCGCGCGAATCCGGTTCGCCTTGGATCGCGCTTGCCGGGTCACGCTACACGGCTTCACGCCGGACCGTTTGACATCGGCCGAACTCGATCGGCGGCCAGGTTGGACGAGACCGAACTGCAGCAACGTTTCCCGAGCATCATTGCTTTTGTGCAACAGTCACGACGCGAATCGGGATTGTGAATCCCCGATGCGCGATGCTCGAAGACGCAATTCATTCTCTCTCGTGTCGTCGTTCCCTGTGCTGGCTCAAGCTCCGCGGTGCCCGCGCTTCTCCGAACGCCCCGTGGTCGCCGGCTCTCACGCGGCCCGTTGCGCAAGAGCCATGATCGGCGAAAAGGCGCACCGATTTCGGTCCCGTCCAACGCGGCTTCGGCCCCGTCCAACGCGGCGCGGGGTGGAGTTCGGTGCGGGTTAACGACAACAAACGAAAGCTTGCGTAGCGTCGGCCGCGCGCCGCGGCCGACGCCGACGTCGCGCAACGTCATAGCCACATCCGCTCCATTGATTCGGAAATTTTCGCTCATCGCCCGTCGGCGTTCCCTCTCATCCCATCCCGCTGAACCAGTCGCCGCGCTGGGCGACAACGTCGCAACCTCTGCTGCTCGAATTGGAATTACGCAATGATTGTGCATCTCGTTCCGGCCTCCGTCGCCATGGCCAGTTTTTTCCCCGAAGCGACCGACGTCTCCAGATTCTTTCGCATCTATTCGAGGCCCGATCAGGCCAAAGCCATCGTGGTCGAGGGCGATCTCGCGATCGCCGGCAAGGGCCTCGTTCGAACCGATGAGATGTTTCCGGATCTGACGTCCGGATTGGACAAGGGAGCGATCCTCGCGGCCGTCATCGTGACCGGCAACATCGACGCACCGGCGACCGTCCTCATGGAGCCCGATATCGACCGGTCGCCGGGGCTGAAAGTGCTCGGCAATGTGCGGGTCCGGAGCCTGATCCTTGGCGGCAGCGATTCCAAAATCGCCGGCGACCTCGTCGTCGCAGACACCCTGTACGGGTTCTACCATCTCGGCCACCTGCGCGTCGGCGGCAAGACGCGGGCCAAGGTCGTTTTCGCCGCCGACTACGAGATCGCGTTCCTGCGCGAGGTCGATTGCCAATACGCCATCTCGTGGGACGGCCGCATGAACATCCCGATCGATTTCGCGCGCGACAGGCTGGATCTCGTGCTCGTCCCCGAGGTCATCGACGAGACGAACTGCCCCAAGGAAGACGAGATCATCGCGCGGCTGCGCTGCGGCAAGACCATCATCCGCCCGCGACGCCAGATCGGACGCACGCCAAACCCGAAGCTCAACCACCTCGGCAAGGCGCGGCTCGCCGCCCTGACGGCTCGCGCCGGCGCGGGCGCGACGATCGCCGCGATCGACCTGCGCGCGTGCGAGCCCGGCTTCGTGCCCAAAGAGATCGGGCAATTCCCCCATCTCCGGGCGCAGCCGCTGTCGAGTAGCGAGGCGAAGGTCCCGCCCGACTGGATCGGCGAGCGCACCGGCCTGGAAATCCCGGAAGCAGCAAACCGCACAATGTCGAGCATCCCGGCGTCGATCGCGGAAGACGAGATCGGGGACGTGGCGGCCGGCGCAGGGACCTATCCGGCCCTCGAACATTTGTGGGTCGGCGGAGGATATGGTGCGCGCATGACCTTCGTGGGCGGCCTCGACCTTGCTGATTTCCCCATGCTTCGCTGCGCCGAGCAGCAATTCGACGGTATCCCCGATGTCGACTATCTGGCCGACGCCGACTTCTGGAACGCTCCTCGCCTGGAATATCTCGGCTTCGACGCGGTGTGGACAACGACCGTACCGGCCGGGCTCGCGAAGGCCGCCGGGCTCAAGGGCCTGTCATGCGGCCTGACGCAGCAAAGCCTGCGCTCGGCGCTCGACCTCCTGCCGCGATTAGCCCATCTTGAAATCCTGTCGCTCGGATGCGGCAGCAAACTCGGGCGCGCGGACTTGCAGGCACTTTCGAACGCGCTTCCCGGCGTTCATATCCGAATCAAGTCCTGCGACGACCTGAAGGTCGGCATCGACGACCCGCGATACGCGTTGAGCAGGAAGATCGGATGCGCCAATTCGTACGATGAAGCCGCTGCAGCCGCGGAGCAGCTGTTCGCTGACATGAATTTTGCAAAACCCCGGTTCGAGACCGAGTTCCAGGAATCGGCCCTGAAGGGCTGGCTACGCACCCTGACCGACGTGGCCGCGCGGGAACGCAAATCCCGAGGAGCGACGCAACAAGGTGTTGCGGGCGGCGCAGTGGGCCGATCGCATCCTCGACGCGTTGCCGAAGACGCCCGACCTGTGCTGGCTGGTCCACTTTCGCGATCTCGGGCTGTTGCGTTTCGACTGCCTGCTCGCCCAGGCCAACCGTCACATCCACCAGCCGAGCCCCGAATCCGCGCAAGCGAAGGCCCTGCTCGACCGCGCCCAAGCGGAGATGGATCGTCATGTCGCGCGATACCCGCACTGGCGCCGCCAACTCGCCGCGGCAATCGAGGCGCTGCGCGCGGCAATTCCCAAGTGACAATTCCAAAGTGACGAAGCGACGAGCGCACGGCTTTCATGACGGCCGTTGTCCTCGCGGGTGCTTTTCTTGACCACCACAGAACAAGAACTTGGACGAGACCGAACTCTCGCGACAAGTTGAACACGATTGTGCTGCGTCGCGATATCACACGGGAATACCGGTGTAAGTAGATTCGGATCCAAATGGTCAGACAGGCTGGATGATGAACCCGAACATGAACGGCAGCACACCGCTGAGATTTTCGACCGATGACCTGCCGCCCGGCAATCGCGTGGCCGTGCTGCGCGAGGTCATCGGCCGCATCCATTTTCAGTGCGACATCGCGCCGCTCCCCGGCGTCCCGCTGCGGGCCGCAGCCGAACGGCATCCGTGGTCTTCGGTGTCGCTCGTCTTCGGCGAGACCGCTGGCTTCAGCGCCACGCGGACGCCGGAGCTCGTCGCCCACGGCGGCGGCGACTTCCGTTTCGTGATGCACGTCGATGGAGCCCCTTCTTACCACTTCGTCTCGAAGGGCTTTGCCGAAGAGATGACCGGTGGTGACGCGGCGCTGTTCTTCGACGGCGCGATCGGAACGAGTGTCCTTGGCCGGTCCCGCGCAACCACGATGCGGATTCCGCGCGCCAGCCTCGCGGCGGCCGTGCGCGGGCTCGACGACAGGGCCATCCGCCGGGTTGCGCCTGGATCGGGGCCGTTGCGTCTCCTTGTCGACTACACCAGGCTGTTGCGCCGCCAGGGACCGACAAGTGATCCGGCCCTCGCGTATCGCGTCGCCAATCACCTGATCGATCTGGTGGCGCTTGCGCTCGGCCCGACCGAGGAAACGCGGATGCGCGCGTCGAATGGAGCCGCGCGGGCGGCGCGGCTCGCGACCATCCGCGCCTATGTCATCGCCAACCTGTCGCAGGCGCGACTGTCGGCCAAGATCATTGCCAGCCGTCATGGCGTATCGGATCGCTACGTCCATCTGCTGTTCGAGGAAACCGGACAGACCTTCGGCCAGTTCGTCGAGGAGGAACGGCTCAAGCGCGCCTTCACGCTGCTGAACGATCCGGCAGTGGCCGACGCGCGGATCGGCGACCTCGCCATCCATGTGGGTTTTGCCGAACATTCGACGTTCAACCGCGCCTTTCGGCGGCGCTTCGGCGACACTCCGACCGGCGTACGCCGCACCCGAGGCGGATGACCCGGAGGCGCAACAACGAGCGGAGAGGCACGACAGAATCGCCACCATGACGGACGCACGCGAACTCGCCGAGACAAGCGGCTTCGCGAAGAAACTGATCCCGCTGGCGCTGCCGGCCACTGCGCCGTTGCAAAACAACAACCGTCGCCGGAATCCGCGCGATCGTTCGTGCCGCGTCAAATCGATTTCGGTCCCGAACAGAGACGGCGCACCCGAAACACGGCAAGAGTACAGCTCGAAAAACGCTCGCCAACGCCCATCCATCCTCGCGGGACGTGCGATCGTGACAGCCTCGTTCGGACAAGGATACCGGAGAAGACCGCATGCAGGAATTCGGCGACATTTTCAGTTTCGAGAGCACGACGCACCTGTATGTATGGGGCTCGGTCGCGTTCCTGCTCCTTTATGCGCTGGCGATCGTCATCGCCGTGACAATCCGGCGCCCCGCTTCGACGACCGCAAGTTCGCCCGGGATCGGCGCAACGCAGGCCGCATGGGGAAAAGCGGGCAGACATGAAACGCGTGGCACGCGCTAACGACCACCACCAGCTTGATTTCGCGCGCCACTTTGCAACGTGGAAAATCGATTTCGGCCATGCGCCATGCAGCGCACGCGAATCACGGCGATGATGGATGCGGCCGTCTTTCCGGATCGATGCGGACGCGCCTCAGACGGCCGACGACGAAGTTCTTACGATGGGCGGGATGAGACGGATCGACATCATGACGAAGAGATAGAGCGGCCTCCGCCGTGGGGACGCGGAAGCCGCTCCTGCTCAAATCCCGCGACAAGAGGATAAATCCCGGGACTCGAGAACTGTCCTCTCCGGCGAAGGCACCAGCGCGACGCAAGAGAGTAAAAATTTCCGCACCACGCATCCCTCCAACGACAGCCCGCGAATCCGCCTTGCTCGGATCGCGCTTCGAGGGGGACGCTACGCAAGCCTCGGTTTGCTGTCTTTAACAGGGGCCGAACTCGCCCCTCCCCGCATTGGACGGGACCGAACTCGGCGCGCCTTTTTGCCGATCATTGTTTTTACGCAACAGGTTTTGGCGCGGATCACGGTGACTAATCGCAGACATGACCACCGCGCCGCCGCCGCGATTCTTGTCGCTGGCCGAACTGAATTTGGACACAGCCGAAATCCTTCGACCGATGAGCTTGCCACGCTTGAACACGCGCCCGCGCGCATGCGACTTGAAGAAACGAGACTTGCGTCGCTGAGGGAGGCTGACGCAGGACGTGCCAGCGACGATTGCGAACACGCGTCGCGTGACATTTGCGAAGTGACGCGCGCCGACCAGCCGCTGACCTTGCGACGATTGGGTGCCCGCGCATTTCGGTCGAGTCCCGATTGCTGTTCGCTTTCGCCAGAGATTTGCAGCTATCGCTTTGGCTATGGATGTCGTCCGACAAGTGCGACCAATATTCCGAACAAGGCCGTTCGCTCATTTTCCAGCCGTTGCAGAACAACAACTACTCCCGAAATTGATACCAGGCTTCGCACGGCGTCACGTCGAGTTCGGCCCCGGTCAATGCAACGCGCGCGATTCCCGGCCATCTTCGGCATCGTCGATCGGCGGTTCGAGATCAGGAGCAACATCGTGCGCAGTCTGGTTTATTCAAACGTCTTCACATCAAGCCTCTTCACATGGGCCGTCTCGGCGGCCTTGCTCGGGGGCCCGATGGACGCGACCGCGGCCGATCTTGCCTTGAAGATGCCGGTCAAGGCGCCCGCGGCGGCTGTCGCGGCGCCGATCTACTCCTGGACGGGTTGGTACGGCGGCATCCATGGCGGCTACGGCTGGGGCGATTCCCGCCCGGGAGCGGCGATTGATCCTGGAACCGCTCCTCTGCCGCCGTTGTGGGCCATTAACGGGCCGGTGCCGGCCGCCATCGCAATTGCCGATCCGCAGACGAAGGGCGGGCTGTTCGGCGCGCAACTCGGCTACAATTATCAGCTCGATCGCACCGTCATCGGCGTGGAGACGGACATCAGCTGGTCCGCCATCAAGGGAAGAAGCGACAGCGCGCCGTTCTCCCTCGCACTGACGAGCGGTGGCGACGACGGCCGCTTTGACGGGACCGGGCGATTGGACACGAAGCTCGACTGGTTCGGCACGTTGCGCGGCCGTCTCGGTTATTCACTCGATCATGTCCTGCCCTACATTACCGCTGGACTGGCCTATGGCGACATCAAGACAATCCTCGCCGTGAACGGCTCGACCTTCGACACCGGTGCCAGTCCGGCGCGGTTGGTCGCCTCTACCGGCGCGTCTGCGTCTACCAGTTCCGTGCATACGGGCTACGAGCTCGGCGCGGGCACGGACTGGGCGGTGACGGATCAGTGGATGCTCCGCGCGGAATACATGTATCTGAATTTCGGCGGCACCGGATCACTCTCCATGCCCCTCGGAAGCGTGCACGACAGCGGCATGACCGTGCATCTCGTGCGCGGGGCGCTCAACTACAGGTTCTAGTGCGCCGACCACTTCGGAGAGCGCTCGGTCGCGATCACCTGCATACGTCTTGGAGCGACCCGCTCTGATGCCCAGGAGCAACGCCACCTGTGGAATTAGCTGGCGCGATTTCGGGCGCGACCTGCGCGCGGTCAGGGTTGCCTCGGATGAAAGCCTTGCCGAGTTTGCCAAGGGGATCGGGATCAACAAGGCCACGGTCTCGCGCGTGGAGAATGGCAAGTCGGTTTCCGCGGACCATTTCATGGCGCTTTGCTCGATGTGCAAATTGTCGCCATGGACCTATTTCCGGAGCTGATGGAGCATGCTCGACTGCCTCACTTCTGGAAGCTCACGACGAGCGTTTGGAGCAGCAACAATGCGCGATCGCCAAAGCCCTGGCCGAGTTGCGGCGGATCATTTGACACGGCTGTCCAGGATCGCTGTTGTCGTTCTGCTGCTTTGGCCGCTCGCCGCGAGCGCGGAGGTGCAATGGCGGTTCGACACCAGGAACGGGAGGCCCTATCTCGAGGTGCGCGACCGCGGCGAGGAGGCGGATACGGACTTCTGGGCCTCCTGTCGGAAGGCGGGTGATGTCGATATCGGGATCGGCGCCAACACCGGGGTCGGCAAAGGGCAGCGCGAGCCGGTCACGCTGCAACTTGTCGGCGCAGCGGCCCGGGTTGCGACGCTGCAGGGCGTGTCGCGCCGGAGCGCGGACTATCAAA
>WNFO01008310.1_pt1 | contig 11012 bp, 8 predicted proteins | sample 5400251 | NCBI WGS metagenome assembly WNFO01 (sample SAMN13153354, study PRJNA577476) | soil metagenome | isolation source: 100 cm saprolite under Madrone tree | place: USA:California | collected 2016-06-14 | reverse complement strand
CTCGAGAAAAAGGCCAGGCCGTCGTTGAATCCCTCGTCACCACAATCCTCACAGACATCGAAGGTCTTCGCAGCGCAAGCCCCACTCCAATTATCGACCGTTAAGACTCTTTCACCCTCTGTGCTCTCTGTGACCTCTGTGGTTAATTCTTTTTTGCTGCGTATTTCCTCGTCTCTCGCGTGCGCGAATTAAACACCTCAAAACTCCCGTCCGCGGACGCCGTAATCTTCAAATAATTCCCCGCGTCTGGACCCTGCAAGTTCGCCAGGAATTGCGCCGGCACGTTATGCGCGTCCCCGCCCTCCTCCGAATAATGCAACTGCCACAGATCCTCCAGCCCCGGCGCCTTCTCAATCACTTCCCACGCCACGGGTGAGCCGCCCTTCTTCGACCCGTTGTCCATGATTGCCACACGTGGCGTGATCGCATGCACCAGCACCGGGCTGCCGCTCGGCTGCGATCCGTGATGCGACACGACATAAATATCCACCGCGCCTATCTTGTTCATCGGGCACATCAACTCCATTTCTTTGTCCGAAGTTAAATCCCCCAAATCCAGAATCCGCAGCTTCCCGAATGTGATTAGCGTCCCCAGCGAGCGCGGATTCTCCGTCACGTCCACCGGGGGCTTCGGTGCATTCGCGCAGTTCGCGTTCTCCTTCCCGCCGCCTGGCAGCGGCCTCTCAATCAAATCGCCATCCGCGGTCACCACCCGCACCTGCATTCCCGTGATCGGCAGCACTTCCCCCGGTTTCGCGACAATATGCTTGTACTTGCCGTTCGACAGCAATGCCTGGTACGCAGCGAACACTCGGCTGGCCCCCGCGTCATTTGTCTCCCGATTTTCACCATGATCAATAAATGTTCCCACCGGAATCTTCGCCGCAAGCTGCGGCGCCCCGCCGACATGGTCATCGTGATAATGCGTGATCAGCACAAAATCAATCTTCTTGATGCCGGCATCTTTCGCGGCCGCGGCAATACGGTTCGCGTCGCGCCCGTTATTTCCCGGCCATCCCGTGTCGATCAGCAGCGACTTCCCTTCCGGCGTGACAAACAGCGTCGACTGCCCGCCCTCCACATCAATAAAATAAATCTGCAGCCCCTTCTGCGCCCCCGGGACCGGCGCCGCGCCAGCAAATATTCCCATCGTCAAACTCAGCGCTGCCGCAAACATTCCCCTCGCCAAAAATCCTCGCAAAACTCACCTCCCGCGCCGCGTTTTGCTGCGCAAACTCGTCTTTTCTGCTTCCTTCGAGCTCGCCTGCGCCTCCTGCACCAGCGCTCGCGTCGCTCCCGTGGAAATCCCGCCGTCCACCAGCAGCGTTTGCCCTGTCACGTACCGGCTCGACTCCGCGGCCAGAAAAACCACCGCCGCGTCCAAATCCTCCGGCCGGCCCGGCCGCTTCACCGGAATCCGGTCGCAGAGATACTCCACCCACTCTTTATTTTCGTAGAGCACCTTGTTCTGTTCGGTGCGAACCCACCCCGGCGCCAAACAATTTACCGTCACGCCATGCTTGCCCCAATCGTCCGCCAAACTCATCGTTAACTGCCGAATCCCGCCCCGGCTCGCCCCATACGGCCCCAGCCCCGCATATCCGGCCACGCTCGTCACCGAGCCTATATTAATGATCCGCCCGTAGCCGCGCGGAATCATCCTCCGTGCCACTGCTTGCGCCACAAAAAAACTCCCGCGCAGATTCGTGTCCAAAATTAAATTCCAATCCTCCCAGGTCACATCCAGCGCCGCCTTGCGGACATTGCATCCTGCGTTGTTCACTAAAATATCCAAATGCCCGAAAGCCTTCTCCGCCTCCGTCGCCATCCGCTCGATGCTCTCCTGATTCCTGACATCGAGCTCCAGCGAAACCGCTCGCTGCCCCAGCCCTCTGACCTCCGCTTCGAACGCTCGCAAACTCCCGCGCGTCCGGCTCGTCAGCACCAAATCCGCGCCGGCCTTCGCCAGCGCCCGCGCCATGTACTGCCCCAGCCCGCGGCTCGTGCCGGTAACAATCGCCACCCGCCCGGAAAGATCAAATAGCCCGCTCTTCGGACCGCTCACGAAACCTGCCCCGGCGTAAGCACCACCTTCAGCAAATTCGGCTCGCGCGCATACAACCGCTCAAACCATTGCGGCCCTTCGGCCAGCGGTGCAATCGCCGTAATCAGCGGCTTCACGCGAATCGCCCCGCTCGCCATGAGCTTAATTGCCTGCGGATATTCCCCCGCCGACGCGCACGAACCCTGCAGCCGGATCTGCCGCGTTACCACTTTTTGCAGCGGCAGCGTCGCCTCCGGCGAAATATTTCCCACCAGCACCACCGTCCCGCCCTTGCGCACGCTTGCAATCGCCGCGTTCACCGTCTCGTCCTGCCCCACCGCCTCCATCGCCACGTCGACGCCCACCCCACCGGTCCGCTGCAAAATCTGCGCTACCACATCTTTGCCGGCAAGCAACACATCGGTGGCACCAAGTTCCTTCGCCAACTTCAGCCGCGTGGCATCCACGTCCGAAACAGACACGCGTTTGCATCCCGCCGCACGCAGCGCCTGCAAAATCAGCACGCCAATCGTTCCCGCTCCCACCACGAGCGCCGTGCCCTCCGCTGCAATTTCCACCAGCGACACCGCATGAATCGCCACCGCCACCGCCTCCAGTATCGCCGCTTCCGCAAACGAAGTGCTTTCCGGCAATTTGTAAACCACGCGCGCTGGCACTGCCACAAATTCCGCAAATGCTCCCGCGCGGCTGTAATCCCCGCAAGAAACTCCCATCACCTGCCGGTGATCGCAAAGATTCACTTCGCCGCGCTTGCAAAAACCGCAAGCCCCGCAATAAATCGTCGAATCAAAAGTTACTCGATCTCCCTCCGCCAGTCCCGTAACTCCCGCCCCCACCGCCGCAATTCGTCCCGCCGCCTCATGCCCCATCACGATCGGCGGAATCCTCCGACCCGACGACCCGTCATACCCATGCACATCGCTGCCGCAAATCCCGCAAGCCCCCACGCGAATCAACACATCGCCAGCTCCCGCCGACGGCGTAGGCACTTCCGCAATCTCCAGCGATCTGTATTTCGACAACAACAATGCCTTCATCGTGTTTCTGTTCCCCTGATAAATTCGCAAACGGTCCCTACTCTAGCGCACATTCATCCCTCAACAAACGTTCTTCATCCCTAGCACGGTGATGTACACTTCCGTCGGCTAGCGCCAAATCATGACCACGCACATCGGCCTAATCGGCTCCGGTAACATCACGCAAACGCATGCCCGCGCCGCTCGCGCCATCTCTGGCGTCCAGCTCTCCGCCATCTACGGCACAAATCCGCAAAGTGTCACGTGCCTTGCCACCGAACACAACGCCAAACCCTACACCGACTTCGCCGCCTTTCTCGCGCACAAGCCCCTCGACCTCGTCATCCTCGGCACTCCCTCCGGCCTTCACGCCGAGCAAGGCATCGCCGCCGCCCAGCACGGCCTCCACGTCCTCACTGAAAAACCCATCGACATATCTACAAGAAAAGCCGACGCCCTCATCGCCGCCGCTGACAAAGCCAACGTAAAGCTCGCCGTAATTTTCCAGGACCGCCTCAAGCCCAACATCCAGCGCCTCAAGCACTGGCTCGACCGCGGCCTGCTCGGCAATCCCCTCCTCGTCGACGCGCGCGTCAAGTGGTATCGCCCACGCGACTACTATTCCAACTCCAAGTGGCGCGGTACCTTCGCTCTCGACGGCGGCGGCGCGCTCATCAACCAGGCCATCCACACCGTCGATCTCCTCCTCTGGCTCCTCGGCGATGTAGTTCGCGTGCAAGCCCGCACCGTCACCGTCCTGCACAAAATCGAAGCCGAAGACACCGCCGTCGCCACCCTCGAATTCGCCAGCGGCGCCGTCGGCACGCTCCTCGCTACTACCGCCGCCTATCCAGGCTACCCGCGCCGTCTCGAAATCACCGGTACCGAAGGAACCGTAATCCTCGAGCACGACCGCATCTTCGCCGCCGACTTGCGCAACCCTCCGTCGCACTTTGCCGGCGTCACCAACGGCGACACAAATCAAAGTGCCTCTTCCGCCGCCGTAACCGACATCAGCGGCCATAAAGCCATTCTCGAAGACTTCCTCCGCGCCATCGCGAACAACACGCTACCCATCTGCAACGGCCACGAAGGCCGCCGCAGCCTCGCCCTGGTCGAATCCATCTACAACTCCGCCCGCACATCTGCGGCCTGACCGCCTCCCATCTCCCTCCTGATGGGAAAATCCTTGACACCCACCACGCCGTGTGCTCCCATCGATAAACGATGGGAAACGACCTCCTACCCGGCACTCTCGACATGCTCATCCTCAACTCGCTCACCCGCGGCGCGCACCACGGATACGGCATCGCGCAACACCTCAAGAAAATTTCCGCAGATGTACTCGACGTCGGCGAGAGCTCGCTCTACCCCGCCCTGCAGCGTCTCCTTCTCAACGGCTGGGTCACCGCCGAATCGGGCGCATCGGAAAACAATCGCCGCGCCCGCTACTACAAGCTGACCACCGCCGGCCGCAAGCGACTCGCCGCCAAAAACAAAGACTTCGACCGGATGATTATCGCCATCCAAAAAGTGATGTCATGCGCCTGATTCGCCGCATTCTCTACTTCTTCCGACAGCTTCGCCAAGCCAACGAACTCGCCGAAGAAATGGATTTTCACCGCCAAATGCTCGAGCAAGAATCTGGCGACCGCTACGCCGCCAACCGCCGCATGGGCCCATCCATGCTCGCTCGCGAAGACGCGCGCGCAGTTTGGTTTCGGCCGCGCCTCGACAATCTCTGGCAAGACCTCCGCATCGGCTTCCGCATGCTCCGCCGCAGTCCCGGCTTTTCCATTCTGGCCGTCCTTTGCCTCACCTTGGGGATTGGCGCCAACGCCGCGGTCTTCAGTTGGATCGAAGGAATCCTCTTTCGCCCGTATCCGCTCGTAACTCAGCAAGAAAGACTCTTCGCACTCACCGGAACTGCTCGCGGTGAAGCTGACCCGACCGGTATCTCCTGGCCCGACATCCTCGATTTGCAGAAAAGCTGCACGCTCATCGACTCCTTCATCGTCACCAAAATCACAGGCACCACGCTCAGCCTCGGCGATCGCGCCGAGCGCACTATCGGCAGCATCGTATCCGCGAATTATTTTGACGCCATCGGCGTCCACCCCATCCTCGGGCGCGGTTTCGAGCCGGGCGAAGACGTGGGCAGCAAGGCTCATCCCGTTACGGTGATTAGCTATCAGCTTTGGCAGAGCCGCTTCAAATCCGACCCCGCCATCATCGGCAAAACCCAGCGCCTGAACGGCATCGAGCACACCATCGTAGGTGTTGCACCGGAGGGGTTTCTCGGCACTTTCGTGGGCTGGGGCATGCAATTCTGGGTTCCCGCCTCCATGGAGGAAACGTTTGAAGGAGGGGAATACAAGCTGGAAGATCGCAGTGCCCGTTGGATTGAGTCCTACGTACGGCTCAAGCCGGGCGTAAGTCTCCAGCAAGCCCAGCAAGAGATGTCCACTGTCGCGCAACACCTGGAAACCGATTTTCCCGCCACGAACCGCGGTCGCGGCATCAAACTCTGGCCCCTATGGCAAACCCCATTCAACAACGCCGGCACTCTACTCCCCACGCTCGGCATCATGCTCGCCGTAGTCGTCTTTGTGCTCCTCATCGCCTGCGCCAACGTCGGCAACCTGCTGCTGGTCAGATCTTTCGCCCGTCGCCATGAAATGACCGTGCGAGTCGCCGTCGGTGCCGGCCGCGGCCGCCTCATGCAGCAGCTCATCACCGAAGGTATGATCCTCTCCATTCTGGCCGCCACCAGTGGACTCCTCGTCGCCCATTGGTGCCGTCACGCGCTCGTTCTCCTTTTCCCAGCCCGGGGCGGCGTCGCCATGACCCTGCCAGGTGAAATCGACTGGCGCGTACTCGCGCTAAGCGCCGGCGTTTGCCTTATCTCCACTCTTTTGCTCGGCCTCGTTCCCGCAATTCAGACCAGTAAAATCGACCTCGCCGGTGCGCTGAAATCCGAAATGTCCGGCGTCGTAGGCGGCGCGCACGGAAAGTCCTTGCTTCGCTCAACCCTCGTCGTCCTGCAGGTGTCGCTCAGCTTTCTCTTACTCGTCGGCGCAGGTCTCCTCATGCAAAGCCTGCAGCGCATTCGCAATCTCAATCCGGGTTTTTCCACCAAAGGCGTGCTCGAAACCGCCGTGGACCTGCGAGGCGCAGGATACGATCTTCAACGCGCCATAAATTTCAATGAAGAACTTCTCGATCGCGTGAAGGCGCTCCCAGGAATCGAGTCCGCGGCTTTCGCTCGCAACACTCCCCTAAGCTACGGCAGCTACTCTTCCTCGCCGATTGCCGTCGATGGCTATCGACCTCCGCCAGACGAGCAGCCCAGCGTCGAATACAACCAGGTCGGCCCCGGCTATTTCTCAACTATCGGAATCCCGCTTCTCTCCGGCCGCGAATTCACTCGCGCCGATAACGAAACCTCTGCTCCCGTCGCCATCGTCAATGACGTCATGGTCGCTCAGTATTGGCGCGGTGACGATCCCGTCGGCAAGCGTCTTCAAGTCAAGGGTCAATGGCGGCAAGTAATCGGTGTCGCCAAAGTCTCCAAATATCAAAGCGTCCGCGAGAATCCCAAACCGTTTTTCTACCTCCCGCTCCACCAGGACTCCACCGCCGGCACCGCTCTGAACATGCGAACGCATTTGCCGGCCGAAACCATCGCCACCGTTCTTGCCCGCGAAGTACACGCCCTCGACGCTAACCTCGCCCCTTACGAAGTGATCAGTCTGCAAGAACAGATGGATCGCTCCACGTCTCCGCAGCGCGTAGCCGTCACCTTACTCGCCGTCCTCGGCGGACTCGCATTGCTCCTCGCCACCATCGGCCTCTACGCCGTAATGTCGTACACCGTCTCGCAAAGCTCCCGCGAACTCGGCCTGCGCATGGCCCTCGGCGCCGGCGCGTCCAATCTGTTGCGTCTCGTCATGTCCCACGGCCTCGCTCTCACCGCCGCCGGCGTCGTCCTCGGAGCAGCCGCCGCGCTCCTCTTGACACGCCTGCTCGGCAATCTCCTCTTCAAAGTCAGCCCGCGCGACCCCGTAGCCTTCGCCTCCGCATTCATCGTAATGACCGTCGCCGCAGCAGCCGCCTGCTTCCTACCCGCCTGGCGCGCCACACGCACCGATCCCGCCCGCATCCTCCGCGACTAACCAAAGTGGCGGCGGCCTTTAGGCTGCCGCTCAATTCGACAAATACTTCCCCAAAAACTCCTTCACATCCCCTTCCCAGATCCGCCACCCCTCCACTCCAAAAATCATGTGCCCCGCGGCGGTCCCGCCGGCGTCTCGCCGCGGCGTGAACGCCGGATACACAATCAGTTTTGCCGTCGTGCCATGCCCCTCCGCCTGTCGCACCACCGCCTTCACCGACTCCGTCGTGCGATCGTTTTCCGCCACCATGCCCAGCAGCGGAACCCGAACTCTCCCCGCCGCTTCCTTCAGCGCTTTCTGCATCTCCGGGCTGCGGTCCCAGGTGAGCGCCGCGCCCGCTTGATCGATCACCACGCGAAACACTTCAGATCGACTCGCCGCGAACACGCTGGTGATCCCTCCGAACGACCACCCCATCACTCCCATCCGCGTGCTGTCGACATACGGCAGGGTCTTCACAAATTCGACCGCCGCCAGAACGTCGTCTGTCTCTTCCTGCACGCGCCTCACGAATCGCGGACCGCGGTCCTCCCCTACCGCTTGGCCAAAGGTCTGCCCATCTGATTTCCCATACCCGCGCCGCTCCGGCACCACGACCACATATCCGCTGGCCATCAGCATCGAGCCCACATAAATAAAGGGGACCTCCTCACGGTCGTGTTCCACCCGCGAACCGTGGTTGTAAACGACCACCGGAAATGGTCCCGCCCCTTCCGGCTTATACACGTAAGCCTCAATCTTCAATTTCCCGCTGGGATAAAACACCGTCTCGTAATGCCGCTGCTCGGCGCCGGTCTGACCCCGCGCCCCAGCAACGCAAAGCAAGCCAGCCATCACGATTTTTAGCAGTCGCATTGACACCTCTCAAAGCGCAAATGAAAAAGGGCAGGAATGAACCTGCCCCTTCCATCAATCCGTTTGCGGTTACAACCTGCCAGCGCCGTCCAGTTAAGGTTCAGGGGACATTTCCGACGACCGTGTCCTGATTCGGAGTCGTCGAGGCAGGATCGGTCGCAGCCCCGGGATGTCCGCGGAAGTCGGTCCACACAGTGTGTGCCCCGCCGGCGGAATCTACCGCAACGCCGGTATAGTCGCCGATGAAGCTGCCGGAAAACTCGATGTACGGATTGGATGACTGCGTGGAGACGCGGGTCTCGCTCGCATATCCGTCTGTCGAGCTGCTGAAGGCATAATCCAGGCAGACCGGCGCGGTGTCGATATAGTGCACTGTAATAGAAGCGGGGTAGCCCGGATCTGTAGTGTTCAAGAACCCTCGCTGGCACGAATGGTCGGTCGCGGTTGGAACCGGCGAGTAGTCGCGGGTGTAATAGCCGACCACAGTCCGGCCGGCATTGGCCCCGACCGCCGGATACACCTTGTCGGCGCCGGAAGTAATGATTCTCGGCGTCGTCCACGTGATGCCGTCGGCCGAGGTCACGAGCTTTACCTGGTTGTTCGTGCTCCCTGAGAATGAGCCCGCGCCCGCCGCGCAGCCAGCGTTGTTCTGGTCGTCCGACCAGGCAATGGCTAGCCCGCCCGTAGTCGGATCAATGGCGAGCGAGGGAAAGCTGCTGACGCGGAACTGCTCGAAGCTCAGCCGCGCGCGGCCCTGGGCCACATTCGCCGGATAGCAGCCGATGTCGTCATACACGCGCCCGAGCTCGACGTTGGTGAAAGTCAGCCCTCCATCGGTCGAGCGCGCGAGCACGATCTGATCTCTGAAAACATTGCTAGCCTGGTTGCCCCCGTAGGCGACATAGACCGTTCCGTCGGGCGCGACTGCCGGAGACGAGCCCTGGTCGAAGGGATGGGCGCTGTCGCTGACCGCGATCGGATCGGACCAGGTCGCGCCGTGGTCGTGCGTATGCGAAGAGATGTAGCCACGTGGTTTGTTGAATTTAAAGAGGGTCCATGTGACGTACACGTTGCCGCCCGCCCCCGCCGCGATCCACTCCTTGTCATTGAAGAAGGTGTTGGCGTCTTCGTAGTGGACCATCACCGGAGTGCTCCAGGTGGCGCCACCATCGCGGGAAGAGGCCACTGCGACCCCGCTGGGGGTGCGATTCGGGAAACTGAAGTCGTACACCAGCGCGGAATAATAGAGCGTGCCGTCCGGAGCAAAAGCAAAGACCGGATCGCCGCCCGCCTGAACATGTTTGAATAACCCTGTAGCGCCCGTGGCGGAGTCCCATCCGGGAAGGAGGACGTCCGTGAAGGTGCTACCGCCATCGGTGCTGAAATAGATCAGGGCTTGGAATCCGAAGCGATAGTCATTCGCCGAGGTCACGATGTTTTGACTGTCGGTTGGATTAATGACAATGTTCTGCTCATTCTGGGGGTTATAGCACTCAGTCCCGTCCACCAGCGTGAACTTTGTGTCGTTCGCGATGGCGTCGACATTGGCGCCCGACATCGGCGAATACAACGTTGTGGAGGTAAAAGGCGCGCGCCGGCACAGCGAGAAGAAGGTAAGACTATTGGGGTCCGGGTGACTGGCCGCGGCGGCCTCGAAGTCATTAGGGAAGAAGAGAGAATCGTCCCGTCCTTGGCTCTTGTCCGGCCCAAGTGCCTTGAAACGATCTCCCGGTGACTGCGCTAGCGCCCACTGAGAAAATCCCAAAGCCAAAAACAGAACCGAAAGGACAATCCACATCGATTGCCGCATATTCCAAATCCTTCTGGCAGCACCTGATGGCCCACAATTGAATTCTTTCATTTGGACACACCCTTTCCGCCTCGACTGGTACCACGGGGACGCCGAAGGAAGTAACACGCCAGTCAAGCACGTGTCAAGCTCGCAACATTAATTTTACATTTCAACCAATTTTACATTTCAACCGTGCTGTACATTTCCGCGCCCGGCCGGGTTGCCCGGCGCGCTGCCCTTAAATTGTTGACCCGCCTTGGTTTTTGGGTGTAAGGAAGGCGCATACGTTCGATTCCTTCCATTCCCAAAAGAAGGAGGAGCAAAGTTATGTCGCTGAAGGGAAAGCATGCACTGATCACCGGAGGCTCGCGTGGCATTGGGAGAGGCATCGGCCTGAAGTTGGCTGAAAGCGGCGTCAAGATCGGCATTCATTACTACACCAACGCGGACGCGGCTAACGACACCCTGGCGAAAGTTCGCGAGCGCGGCTCGAGCGGATTCATCGTCCAAGCCGACATTAACAAGCCCGAAGAAATCCGTCAGATGATGGATAAAGTGAAGCGCGAGTTCGGGACTCTCGATTTCTTGGTCAGTAACGCGCGTCCCGAAATTCCCGGGTTCTACAAGCCGCCGCTGGAAATCAACGTCGAGCAGTGGCAGCTGGCCATCAATTCCCAGGCGACGGCCTTCCTGGTCGGAGTCCAATTGGCGGTCCCCCTGATGGCGAATGGCGGCAGGATCATCGCCATCACGCACTCGCCCGGCGCGCGCACAGGGAGCTGGCAGCCCTGGGTGGCAATGGGATCGGCGAAAGCGGCCATGGAGTCGCTCGTGCGATACTTCGCGGTTGCTCTTGTGCGGCGCGGCATCACGGTGAACTCCGTTAGCCCGGGCGTCATTTTCGGGGCGCCCAACAAAGTGGATGGAGGCGTGCTCGTCAGTCTTCCCGACGAGGTTCAGCACGCCATCAAGTCCTGGCATGAGAGCGGATGGTGCCCGGCTCGCCGCACGGGAACCCCGCAGGACGTCGCCAACGCCGTCATGCTCATCTGTATGGAAGAATCGAGCTGGATGACCGGCCAGATCTTTCACGTGGATGGCGGCGCGTC
>WNFO01005598.1_pt1 | contig 11014 bp, 15 predicted proteins | sample 5400251 | NCBI WGS metagenome assembly WNFO01 (sample SAMN13153354, study PRJNA577476) | soil metagenome | isolation source: 100 cm saprolite under Madrone tree | place: USA:California | collected 2016-06-14 | reverse complement strand
GGCCAAGCCTTCGGCGCCACCGTGATCAACGCCGAGACCGTGAACGGCAGCGACAGCAACGACTTCATCACGATCGGGAACACGACCGGGACCACCACGGTGACCGGCGGGCTCGGTGCGGACAGCATCACCGCCGGATCCACGCCGGTCAACTTCAACTTCACCGCGGCCGCCGAGTCCCAGACCGGGAATGGCGACCAGATCCTAAACTTCAATGCCAACCAGGACACCTTCACGTTCACAAACATGACGGGTCCGAACGGCTTCACGGGACCCATTCACTTCGTGGACACGGCCGCGTTTGATGGGACGGCGGCAACGCCGGAGGCGCGGGTAGACATGACGGGTGGTAACGCGACGCTTCAGATCGACGTCAACGGCGACGGCGTGATGGATGCCCACGACATCGAGATCCACCTGCCGAACTACACCGGGACCCTTCACGATTCGAATTTCCTCCTGAGTTAAGAGGGTCCGCGACAGATTTTTCGTCGATCCAGGGAAGTGGGTCATCGGGCTCGGCAAGCGCCGGCTGGCGTCCTTTGCAGGCGATCGCCGTCCGGGCAGGCCCTTCGCGGCGCGCGGTTACGGGCCCTTGTCCGCTAGGTTACCTTCCTGCGCCGGAACACTTGGAGAAGGTTCGATCCCAGTTCCTCTCCCTCCGCCACCGAGCATTCCCAGCTGTTCCGAGCAAGCACCAAACTGCATGCGATACAGTGGGTTACGGATCAGAACGCTTCCCGCCCATTCCCGATGATGCTCGCCCATACCCGGTCAAATTCGGTATTAATCCGGGTACCTTACCGGCCCAGACCGGGTATTTGGGGGAGCGCTGATGCTGACCGACGCCAGATCCGCAAAACCAAGGCTGCAGATAAGCCATATAAACTCACCGATGGTGGTGGGCTGCACGTCTACGTCACGCCCGCCGGCGGCAAGTTGGGGCGTCTGCGGTACGAGTTCGAGCGCAAGGAGAAGCTGCTCTCGATCGGTCCATACCCCTCGGTCGGGGTCGCCGTGGCGCTCGCGCTGCTGTGCACGATGGCGGCGGCGGTTCTGTTCCAGCCAGCGCTGATGGGGCGGCCTCGCCAAACCCAAAACCATTCGCTACCGCGGACTGTCGCCCCAAGTCCAGCAGAATGAAGCAACGTCTAAGCATGGCGATGCCACCACTAACACCGAACAGCGATCATCGAAACCGCTATAGCGCGGCGATTCATAAGAGTCTTTGTAGCCTACGACAAATGCTCCGCGTTACATGCAGCTCTCGCTTCCTGTCTCACATGATCTTGAACAGCAGGAGAGAATGCCGCGCTGGATTTTCGGTTCTGCTGCCACCATCAACTTGCTCAAGGGGATCCAACTAAGGAGAATGCAAATGCGCAAACTCAAGGTTCTGAGTGCTGCGGTAGCGCTGCTCGTCGTTACGCCCGTCTTAGCGCAAGAGATGGGAGGAGCTACCGGACCGGGCAGCGCAGGTGGATTCGAGCCTACTTACAACGACGGCTACTACAACGGTTACAATCAGAGGGGTGAGCGCGGAGTCGGGGGTGGCGTCCGTGCGCTCGAGGGCGACAACTCATACGCCATGAGCCGGGACGATCGCTACTGTGCCCAGCGCTATCGGTCATACGATCCAGCGTCCCGAACTTACATGGGCCATGATGGACGGCGCCATTCCTGCGAATAAACGTAAGTCCAAGCGGCCGCCGGCGTCTTGGAGACATGTCGCTAATCTGCAGTACGGAGGACGCAATAGCCAACGGTCGCGCGAAAGCGCCCGTTGATGAACTCCGCGTATTGCGCCGACCGGCGCAGAGAAATTGACGGATCACAGTTCGCAAACGCAACTGTGAACTCCTGTTTCCATTTTCGCACTACTTCCACGGAGGATGGGACGCCACGTTCCCTTTCAGGGTTGGGACAGGCGCATTTAAATTGACAAGGGATCGTGGGATCATGGCAACGAGAACCAGGATGGCCCGCGCGTGCGGCAGCATTTTTCTCGCGGCGGGCGTGCTTGCGGCAATTCCCGCAGCGGCTGAAAATGGCGCTAAAATCGGTCCGCCGCTGGAAATCGTAAAGGCGTTCGGCAATGATTTCCGGCTCGTCGGTATTGGCGTCTCGGCCGAGGGCAGGGTGTTCGCGACGGCACCATCCTCCGTCGTCCGTTCGCGCTTCAGCATGGTCGAGGTCGATCCTAAAACAGGCGCCGTTACGCCTTATCCCGATGCGGCCTGGAACAGTTTTAATGAGCAGGGGGATGGCAAGTCGGAATGGATCTCCGTTCAAGCACTGTGGGTCGACAAAGCGGATCATCTTTGGGCGCTGGACTCGTCACTGCCGAAAGTCGATCAGGAGCGCCTGCCGCCGAAGCTGGTCGAGTTCGATCTGTCTACCAACCAGGTGATCCGGCAATTTGATCTCAAAGGCGTGGTCTCGGCGAGAGACTCCCTGAACGACGTGCGGATCGACACCGTCCACGGTTACGCCTACCTCACCAACGCAGGGAACAAAGGCAGCCTGGTGGTGCTCGATCTGAACACGGGTGATGCCAGACAAGTGCTGGTCGGCGACCGCTCGACCTTCGCCGATCCCAATCAGCATCTGATGATCGGCGAGGAGATCGCGCTGCGGCCAGACGGCTCGGTGACGGCTGTACAGGCCGACGGCATTGCGCTTTCTCCGGATGCGCGCTGGCTCTATTACCGACCGCTGACCGACCACAATTATTGGCGCGTGCGGACGTCGGCCTTGCGCGATGCCAGGCTCTCCGACGCTGAACTTGCGGACAAAGTCGAGTATCTCGGTAGTTCTGTGCTGAGCGGTGGGCTCATCATGGATGGAAGCGGCACGCTTTATGGCGGCGATCTCGAGCACCGCACCGTGGTTTCGCTTACCATGACGCCAGGAAACAAGTTGCGCTCAAAAGTCTTCGTCGGCGATCCGTCAAAGCTTTCCTGGGCGGACGGTTTCGCGATCGGCGGTGACTACTTGTACATCGCCGATTCCCATCTTTGGGAAGTTGCGTTCAAGAACAATCTGCCGCGCTCCGGTCCCTTTACGATCTTCAAGGTGAAGCTTCCGCATTAAGCCTGACGCGAACAGGGCGTCGTCGCCGTGTTGTCGCTCTTTGAGCCTCGGCGCGCTCGTGGCATTTGTCTTGCTACCCGCGCGGATTGTCGCTGCGTCCCAAGCCACGTCGCCGGCGCAGTGACCGAGCTCCAGAAGTAGGGGCCCTGGTACTGGCGTGGTTACGGCCTGTCGACTGGCGAACATTGAGTCACTCAGCCCGAGCCGAGGGACCAATCCCACTCAAATCTCCACAATTAACTAATGTCGGTATCGGTGGTTGTGCCTGCGGGGTTTGAACTTACCGTGGACAGTTTAGGCAGATAACCTCTGATCGACGCATGACAACAACCCTTGGCCTCTAGCTCCAGTTAGCAAATTGGCATCGGGCACGCAGGGAGGGAACTATCGATAGCCAGCAGCTTGCAATTCGAAGAGTTCTGAATAGCGGCCCGGAGTCAGAGAATTCATTGTCGCCTCCCTCCCTGTTCCGCCGAGAAGCCGGCCCTTTTGCCGGTCTTTTTCATTCGCCGGTTGAAGGTCCGGCGATTCGCGCTGGACATCACCCGGCCATGGCGCCAAGGCCAGCCGAGGCAGCTTCAGCATCGAAACCCGCCGGGCCTACGAGAATTTGAACCTGATCGGCAGGCGCTTCAGCCCGTTGACGAACAGGGCCTCCGACATCCTCGGCTCGCCAGCGAGTTCGACCGATTGCAGCCGCGGCAGAAGCTCCTCGTAGAGTATGCGCATTTCCATCTTGGCGAGGTGCTGCCCGAGGCAGAGATGCGCGCCATAGCCGAACGCAAGCTGCTTGTTCGGTTTGCGGTCCGCGCGGAAGCGATCCGGCTCATCAAACACCGCCCCGTCGCGATTGCCGGACGCATAGCAAAGCATCAGCCAATCACCCTTGGCGATTGCCTGACCGCCAACCTTGCGTCCGCCGTGGCCGACCGCATGAAGGTCTTGACCGGCATCGTCCAACGAATGGCCTCGTCGATGAGGCCCGGCACCCGCGCGAGATCTTCCTTCACATAGGCGAACTGGTCGGGGTTCTCACATAACGTCCGCATCGCCCCCGGCTGTGGTCGACGAGGTCGTATCGTGCCCGGCGGTGGCGACGATGACGTAGTAGCTCATCGCCTCGAATTCCGAGATTGGGCGTCCATCGACCTGGCTGGTTGCGATGACGGTCGCCAGATCGTCGCGGGGATTGGCGCGGCGATCCGCACGGATCTGCGCGAAGTACTGATAGAAGTCGGCCAGCACGGCTTGGCCCGCGCTATGCAACGCGTCTGCGACGCGTCCGGCGGCGACAGTTGTTGTGGGGCGACCGCCGGTGAGAGTCAGCTTCAGGTCATTCGTGTCAACTTGACTATGCACCGATCGGTGGGGGTGATGCTCGATGCAGCCGGTGCCACCTCGTCGGCGCGGACAAGTAGCGTCGCCACACTGGAATGCGCTGGCAACAGCCGGCCTGGGCATACCGATGTCACCGAGATTTGTGTCAGCCTCGATGGTGGCGCATCCTGGGTTCAGGGCGATTTCCTCGACCCAATAAGCCGCCGTGGCACCGCTAGGATGGGGCTCTTAGTCATGCTTCTATGGGTTCGAGCTCGCCTCGCGGTTCAATCCGAATTTAAAGTCCTAAAAACAAATTTAATCGCCCTTCGGCGCACCTCTCTTATTTTCTGATTAGCGCTCGCGTCCTCGATGATTCGAGTGCTGCGACGGAGCTCATACGAGGCTCCCGTCAAAGAGGAGCCGAATGATGAAGACGAAATACCTTCCGGCAACGCTGCTGGTCGTACCTCTACTTGCTATTCCGGTTGCGGTTCCGGCGCGAGCGCACGAGAGCCGAGTTGGGATGGGACGAGAGATCGCGGCTCCGCCTTGGAGCGCCGCCTGTATGACGGACCACGGCCCAGGCCAATGCGACGAGCCCATGTGGATCTACGGGAGCCCTCGCTACGTCGCGCGATTCAAGAGTGCGTTCTGAACGGCGTTGCGCCAGATTGCCGGTCAACCATCAGGCAATAAGGGACCCGCCATTTGAAGGAGGTTGTGATGCAAGTCGGAGACGTCCTGCGCAAGAAAACCTCTCGCGTCGTTACGGTTAGAATGAACGAAACCGTCGCCATTGCCGCGCAATTGATGCGCGCTAACAATATAGGCGCGCTTGTGGTTAAGGATGTTGTCCGGACCGAATGCAATACCGCGGTCGGTATGTTTACAGAACGCGACGTGGTCCGCGCAGTTGCAGATCACGGCTCGGCCGGTCTCGATCTGAAGATTTCGAAGTTGATTTCGCTGCAACTAGTCTGCTGCGGTTTGACCGATACGACCGAACACATTCGTCATCTCATGAACGAGAACCACTTGCGCCATTTGCCTGTCATCGACAATTATAGCTTGATCGGCGTCATCAGCATTAGCGACATTACTGGACAACGAGCACCGACGAGATGCGATGCTCCCTTCAATCGCAACGGTCCAGATGGCCGATCCGAAACGTAGGTATGCTCTTCTCAACCGAATGTAACGAACGGATCAACCTCCGTGCAATGGTCTGATCCATCACTCTATGATTACGCTTGGGGCTGTAACTTGGGTAGCCGGGGTATCTGGAACGGCCATACGTAAAAAAATTGGGAACGAATCATGGGCTGGACGTTCGACAATGTCGGACGTTTGATTGCCCGGTTGCAGAAGCCGGCCGACAACTGTGAGCCTTTCACTCCGAACGATTCGATGGCGTTACGTGACGCCTTGCGACCGGGTGACGTTTTGTTGGTCGAGGGCAAAGGTCGCATTTTGGGCAGCATCAAATATCTCACTCAATCGACATGGTCGCATTCGGCCTTGTACGTCGGACCGATGGCCGGCGCCGCAACAGACAGCGAGCCCCACGTCCTGATCGAAGCCAATATCGACGAAGGTGTGGTGTCGGCACCGCTGTCAAAATATCTGCATTGCCAAACCCGAATCTGCCGGCCGGTGGGCCTGAGCGATGCGGACTGCGAAAAGGTCTGTCGTTACGCCTGCGAGCGCATTGGTCTCGGCTACCGTTTCAAGAACTATCTATTCCCATGGCCGCTTGCGCATCGTTGGCGGCACCGAACGATCGCGCTCGGCTCCGGGGATGCCAGTCGCATCATCTGTTCGTCGCTGATTGCCCAAGCATTCGACGCCGTGCGGTACCCAATTCTGGCCGGCGCGGCGCGAAGTCGCCGAGATCCGTCACCCGTCACTTTATGCGCCGCGCGACTTCGATATTTCGCCCTACTTCATGGTTGTGAAGCCCACGCTCGCGCGCGGCTTCAACTATAAAGTCATGCATTGGGCCGGCCTTTCCCCAGGTCCACACAACACAGGCCAGGCACGCTCCAAAGATCGATGGTGCGATCGCGGAGGGAGCTTACGTCTGAATTGCCGGATGAGGCACCGGCTTGCGCATCGCTCAAGCCGTTTCAGCGTCAGCAGTGTGTTGCGGATCGGCACCGCGGAAGATGGTCCTTGGGCGAAGAACGTAAAGCGCGAGTCTCGCCCAGACCGCCGCACTGAAAAATCAATCGACTGGCGCGAAGCGATAACTTCCCCGACCTCCGGTCTAAACTTCAATTTAGTGGTGCAACAAAAGCTCGCGACTATCTCAAAATGTCCGAAATTTCATTCTTGCAACAGGAGCGACAAACAATGTTCTCGAGGCGTGACATGCTGGCGGCGACAGCTGTCGGTGGAGCGATGACGGCGGCGACAATGACGACAGCGGATGCCACTCCGGCGAAGAGCGATATCAGCTTCGGCAACCCGAACGATCCGCCCCAGGGTGCGATCAACGCCAGGAATCCCAGGAGCATCACCGATCCCGGTCCGCAGAATCCGGCCATAAGGGACCAGTTTCCGGGGGCATTTTCTCCGCCGCCGACCGACGTCGGCAGCATGCCGCTGAGCAGGGCGTCATTCAACAACGCGCCACGACGCATTCAGAACGGCGGCTGGGCACGTCAGGTAACACAGGACTCCTTCGCGGTTGCGGATACCATCTCCGGAGTCAACATGCGGCTGACGTCAGGCGGCATAAGGGAGATGCACTGGCACCAGTTTGCAGAGTGGGCCTACATGACCTACGGCACTTGCCGCATTACCACTCTGGACGAATTGGGCCGGCCGTATATCGCCGACGTGAAAGAAGGCGACCTCTGGTATTTCCCCGCCGGCCTGCCGCATTCGCTGCAGGGGCTCGGCCCGGACGGCTGCGAATTCCTTATCTGTTTCGATGAGGGCAAGGCCTCCGAGTTCACCACCCTCCTGGTGTCCGAATGGTTCACGCATACGCCGCCGGATATCCTCGCCCAAAACTTCGGTGTTCCGGTCGAGACGTTCCAGGATATTCCGCTGCGCGACCTCTATATCTTCCAGGGCAAGTTACCTGGCGATCTCGCCGCGGACCGCGAAGCGGTGAGCGGAAGGGGCGCACCGCTACACCCGTTCACCTTCTCGCTTGGATCGGGAGCCCCGGCGCGCGAGACGAGGGGCGGTTCGGTGCGGATCGCTGACAGCCGCAACTTCACCGTTTCCACGACAGTCGCCGCCGCGCTGGTGACGGTACGTCCCGGCGGCTTGCGGGAGATGCACTGGCACCCCAATGCCGATGAATGGCAGTACTGGATCAAGGGCAAAGGGCAAATGACGGTCTTCAACACCGGCCCGAACGCCGTCACCATGGACTTCAACGCCGGCGACGTCGGCTACGTCAAGAAGAACCTCGGACACTATATCAAGAACACAGGCGATACCGACCTGCAGTTCCTCGAAGTGTTCAAGAGCTCCTACTTCGCAGATGTCTCCCTGTCCGACTGGATTGCCCGTACGCCGCCGGCGATGGTTGCCCAGCACCTGAACGTGAGCGAGGCCACCGTCGCAAAATTCCCCAAGGACAAGCCCGAAGTCATGCCGGAATAATCGGAACAGGGGCGGCTTCTGCAGAAAAGCCACATGGCGCCCTCCGACTTCCGTCGCGCGTCTGCTGCATATCGCTTCGCCCGCCGGCCCTATTTAATCGGCCAGCGACCTAGGATCGTGCGAAGACCGCGAGTGTGAAGGAAAAAAGGGATGGCCAGCGGACCCTCTGAAAAAGATCGCGCAATCCGGCTTTCGACCGAACTGTTCCTGCACGTCGAGCTCGTCGTCTATGTTGCACTCGGCATACTCTTGTCCGTGACCGCATTGCTAGCGCTCGGAAGTGCAGCGCTCCTTTTGTGGGAGGCGATGCGTGACTGGAGCGGCACCAGCGCGATATTTCTCATCGCCGACTGGTTGATGTTTGTACTTATGCTGATTGAGATCCTACATACCGTCCGAGGTTCCGTCCGTTCAGGTGCGTTGACTCCCGAGCCATTCTTGATCATAGGGCTCATCGCTTCGATCCGAAACGTACTCGTCATCACCCTGAAGTCGTCGGGGGTTACCTCAGAGGGCCACGGACCAATTGATGGCGAGACGTTGTTCCGTTCCTCGATTGTAGAGCTGGGAGTCTTGGGAGCGCTTATTTTGATCTTTGTGATCTCGATTTATCTGCTTCGGCGAGGTCACGCCCTGACGGCAGCGAGCGCGCGTCAAGTTGACCAGGATCGCTCACCGTAGCCCTCGTTCTAGGACTGGATATTGCGATGGATATGACGGCACTTCTCCTTTCCCGAATTCAGTTCGCCTCCACTCCGCGGGGCACAAAGGCCGTGCCGCCCGGCTCGGGCGCCGTCGCGAAATGTCTATGCGTCTTGACACCCGGCGTATTGGGCCCGGAATATTTTGAGGAACTTGCCGCGGAGATAGCAACCGGCAAGCCAAATCCCGCTGTCATGGCCGGCATCATGAAGCGTTATGGACTGATTCCGGCTACCGCATAGCTGGAGACGAAATCTTGCAACAGATCGTCAAGGCCATTCCGATGGCGTCGGTGACGTGTGAGGCCGCAATGCGCTGATCGAGGCGGCAATGAAGGCCACTCGCGACATGGGCTTCGATGCCGCAGTCGCTGTCACGGATGCAACCGGCAATCTGCGCGCTTTCCAGCGTGCGGACGGCGCGCCATTCTTCACCGCAGAGGTCGCCGTCAACAAGGCCTGGACTGCGGCCTCCTGCGGAATAGCAACCCATGTCTGGAACGGCTACATCGCCGATCCCAAGCTCGCGCCGCTCGCAAACATCCAAAAATTGATGGCCGTTGGTGGCGGCCTTCCGTTGTTCCACGACGGGAAGCTGATCGGCGGAATCGGCGTTTCCGGCGGAAGCCACAAACAGGACCGTCAGGCTGCCAGCACTGCTCTAGGTAGCCTGGGATTTGAAATTGCTTGCACCTGAAAGGTGCTAAAGCATCCGCATTTTCTCACCAAAGTCGAGCTTCGAAGGAGCTAGCAGTCGGAATCCTCGCGAACGCCAGTTGACGCAATGCGACCCGGCAGTTCCCGCGCTGCGTCTGGGTACGCAACGATGGCCGGTCTTCCCCCCGAGGCCGGCCGTCCCCCCTTTTGCCGTCTCGAGATTCTTTGACGGGAAACAATCGCCCGCTCGCAGCGACGCACCGATCTCGCGGAAGGCGTGCATATCGAACGACAGCTAAAGATCACGTAAGGTCAAAAACACGCGCGTTAGAACTCAAGAACATGCGAATCTTGTTGTGTCGCCGTGCTTTCAACTCGGATTTGGCGTGAGCAGCGGCCTGCGAGCGCCAATCGAGCCGCTTATGGAAACGATAGTTGTTCTTAGGCAAGCGGGCTTCCAACCGGCGTCGTCGGTAGCCGAACTATCTGCATTCGGTGACGATTTTTCTTCGGATTTTGCTTACTCACTCGAACGAGGCAGAGTTGGAGTTTCAGTCCGAGCGCGCATATCGCGCTGTAAAATAAGAAAAACCTGGCGCGCCACGGCCGATGAAGATGGGCACTATTGCTTCGCCGTGGCGCTATGATGAACCGTCCGGGCGTACGATAAGCCGCGCCGGCAGGGCCGTGAGTTCTCGTAAATACTGCGATGACGATCCTGGCCGGACGGTCCGGTTGTGCATTGTCGCTGGCTCCATCAACCCTTGACACCACATGACTGTAGCTCCATATTTGTAGCTACAAAGTGGGGCGGTGCGCTGGAGGTGGGACCCGGATAAGGCGGCGGCAAACCGCGTCAAACATGGCTTGTCGTTCGAAACTGCGATGCTGGTGTTTGACGATCCGCTCCACGCCTCGAAACCTGACCCGCATCCGGATGGAGATCGCTGGCACACCATCGGACTTGTCGGGCCGGTATTGCTGCTGGTGATTCACACTTGGCCGGAGGCCGAATCCGAGGAAGGCGAGCCGGTCGGCCGCATCATCAGCGCACGGAAGGCCACCGCCCGCGAAAGGAAAGCCTATGAAGAAGGAAACTTCTAAGCGGTTAACGCGTGAGCAATTGGCGGAACTGAAGTCGCTGGGGGCGCTGCCCGATAGCGCCATTGATACGTCGGACGCGCCGGAAATCCTCGATTGGTCCGGCGCGAAACGCGGGCTGTTCTATCGACTCGTCAAGCAGCAACTGACACTTCGCCTCGACGCCGACGTCGTCGCCTGGTTCAAGAGCCACACGAAATCCAATGAAGGCTATCAAACACGCATCAATCGGGCGTTGCGCGAGTACGCGCAGGGCCAGGCAAGCAAGAGGCGGCGGTCTCGGGCTTGAGATCACGCAGGGCGCACACGTCCACGACGCGGCGAGGATCCGGCGATGTTCGCGCGGGCTGCGGCGGCGAAATCGCACGGTGTCGTGCAAAAGCGTACAATGGCGCGCCACGGCCGATGAAGATGGGCACTACTCCCTCGCGATTCCCCTATGATGCTGCAGCCCGCGATTCGCTCCAATTGGCAACTCTGCGACGTTCTGCCATTTAGCACTACGCGTCGTGGATCCCCGA
>WNFO01007969.1_pt1 | contig 11015 bp, 8 predicted proteins | sample 5400251 | NCBI WGS metagenome assembly WNFO01 (sample SAMN13153354, study PRJNA577476) | soil metagenome | isolation source: 100 cm saprolite under Madrone tree | place: USA:California | collected 2016-06-14 | reverse complement strand
CCAAAAAGGCGTAAAGCAATGGAGCGAGGATTTCTGCGGGCGGCTTGATCAGTGGACGTACTTAAGAACTAAGGAAATTGCGGTCCGCGTTCTATAACTCCCCACCATATACAAACAGACGGATATCCGTGTCGGACATTGTTCTATCCGTCAGAAAGCTGCCCAGGCTCACTGCCACCGTCAGCCCTCACACCAAGCGTTCTGATCAGCTACTGGCGAATCAGAAGAGAGTCGACGTCTTCTCCGTCACTCCACCTGGTGCAGCTATTTGAGCCGATCACAGTAATAGTTTTTCCTGTTGCCTGCGCGGATAGGATCATTTCATACTGCAGCTTCCCCGCATTTGAGTTCTCGTCTCTAATTATCCAATACGAAAATGTTGCGCAGCTGGGCGCCCCCGCTTTGGCGGAACCATTTACAACAAAATATATTAAGCCGTCACTTGCCCGAACGAATATATCGGCTATCGTACCCGCCTGATTTCCCGCCACGCACACCGTGGACACCGCCAAACTAATTATTACAAATAATAGCTTCATATTTTCCCCCTTTGCATTCCTAACGATAAGGTCGAGCGACGCGAGCGCGTGGCGCTAAACGAAGATGCTTTATCCATTATAACGCCCATGTCAATACGGTAGCCACCGCGCACTTACCGCAGACGTGCATGAGTCACGATTGCTCCGTTAGCTGCATTCGCGAAGGATTGTTGCCTGCGTGTAATCCCCGATTGGGGAAGAAGAAAAATGGCAAAGAAAAAATCATCGGGCGAGTCAGCGCCGCGCAGCAAAGCGGAGTTCAAACACTCTCCGGAGTCAGAGAAATGGTTCAAAGAACGATCCGCAAGCCCTGAAGGGCAGAAAATGCTCGATGAGCTCGCGCTCATTTACGTTGATGCCGCGGTTCGACAGTTGCTCAAGGAAAAAGAGATGAACCAAGGTGGCTAGCATTTCACTCCGGCGAGCCGCTTAACATCGAGACCAGCCTAGTCGATCCGGCCTCTTCAAGTCCTCAAACTCATGCAATTTGCGTTGCGCTATTGTGAGAGCATCAATTAGTTTCTGACCGCATCCAAAATGAGAGCCGATGCCCTCGGCTCTCAGTGCGGCTGAACAAGCACCTGGCTACCCGACACGAATACTACGTTTGACCCTGCCACGGCACCCACTCCGGTCGATGGGCTATCGGTCGTCCAAGTAGCCATCCCTGTCGTTGTGGAATAAATGGAGTTGGAGACCCGATCGTAGACAGAGTCAGCGCTCACGATCTGCAGCGACTGCAGTTCCGGCAACGGCGGGACACCGAGTTTGGTACCTGATGAATTGTAGATGGTGCTGCCGCGGTACACCAAGCTAAAGTTACTCACGGTATAGCTATTCGTCAGAACTCGGCTATCGTCGAGCCAGCCGACCGCCCAACCCGGTACCGCGGCTGCTAGCGTCCCATTGGTGTAGATGTGGGTCCCGGTAGTCGTGGATTTTAAGCTCGAGACTGCCACGCGGGTACCGTCAGGCGAGAGGCGGATCGGCGCATCGTTGCAAGGGTCGGATTCCGAGNNNNCAGGTCCGCCGGTGACGGCGGTAACCTGCCGGGAACAGGTCCAGTTTTGGCTGAATGTACCCAGTATCTTTCCCAGATTGGTTCCCGAATCCGACAAAGTGATCTGGAAAGGCAAGACGCCGCCTTGCGCAAAGGTCGAATAGCTGTACGGCCAGCTATTGGTCAGAGCGCCTGATGGGAGCGAGTAAATGTTTATCGACTTATCGTCATGATATTGGGCGTCTATCTGGTCTCCGGCGGCAGCGAGCACGCTTCCATCGGATGACAGTGCGACCTGTGAACTCGAGAAATTGATCGCGCCTTCCTTCGCGTTGGTGGCAGCGTCGAAATACAGGATCGCTCCGGAGGCCGTGGCGACAGCCACCCGCGCGCCGCTGCCGGCGATGCTCCAGGCTTCACCATAGCCGAAGTACCGCGGACTGCCGGCGATGCTTGTTCCATCCAGAATCACACCGTGAGTATTTCCGACCAGCCACTGCGACGGCGAAGTCGCGGCATATACCAGCGTATACGCAATGGGTGCGCTGAAATTCGTCGCCGTAAGGCTCGAACCCGATAAATCGAGAACTGTTCCCGTCCCGTCTCCATAGGGGAGAATCGCTAGCGTCGAACCTGAAGTGACAACGCTCGAGTCCACCCCCGGTGAATAGGTGGCGGTTGGGGCACCGCTCGCACCCACCTTGTATATGTTCACATCATTGGTGGTGGCGGAGGAATAAGTCCAAAACCAGTTACCTTGCCCTGCCAGGTTTTCCACTGTCTGCAATGCAGTGAGATCCGCCTGTACACCAGCATTTGTATACGTCCAGACCGTGTTGGAGGTGTTGGTCAAGAAATGCTGCCCGTCCAGAAACCAGGAGTTGAAGGTGCCTTGAAATGCGGGGCTCACTGCGGATGCACCCGACGGGACAGTGACCGTCTCCACGACATTCGCGCCCGCGGGGCCGAGCGCAATCTGCACCTGACCCGGAGCCGCGAACGCAACAGCAGTGGAATAGTCGCCTGCGCGGGAAGCGATGACAGCGCCCGCCTGGGACCAAATGGTCAAAGCAGTCGCGCTGCCCGCGCAGACGTAGCTACCGTCCGTTGCGAGCTTCCACCACGTAACTGGCGTAGCGATTGACGAAAGCACATGCCCATCCGAGGAAGCGCGGACCTCGAGTCCGGCCGCAGTCTCGGCGATCATGGTTGGCCCTTCGAGATCGACGGGAAGGAGGGAATGTCCGATGCAGTTGGAGGACCAGCACGCAGCGCGCGCGCCGACGACCTTGGCAGCAGCAGCGTAGTCCCACAGAATCCAGGAGTTCGAGGTGTCCAGGCTCAAGACTCGAGAGCTGCTTAGCCGTAGTAGGGCAATCGATTGGGCGTGGCGGAGATCCAGCAATACGGATTGCACCCTCAGACTCAGGGTTGCCGTGTCCTGACCACCAGAGTTCTGTGCGGTTACTGTGTAGGTTGTCGGCGCCGCCACTGCAGTCGGTACGCCGGTAATAGCGCCCGTGGTCGTGCTGAAGTTGAGGCCCGCAGGGAGGACGGGATTGATGAACCACGTCGTCGCGCCCCCCCACTGTTCGTCGGAGCGAGCCCCTGCACCGGTGCGGAAAGGGTCATCGTAAAGCTGTTTGCGCCGTAGCTAATGGACGGGGTGTCCGCAACCACAGTAATTGCGACGGTTGCGGATACGCTACCGCTCGAGTTGCTCGCCGTGACTGTGTAGCTTGCCATTGTTGAAGTGACGGTCGGCGTTCCAGAGATCGCGCCAGTGCTTGTGTCCAGACTCAGGCCACCAGGCAACATCGGACTTACAGCGTAGGCCGTCACCGAACCCGTGACTGTTGGGGTAAGCGGCGTAATTTGCGTACCGACCACAAACGTCGGCGGCGCGGAATAGCTGAGATCGGTCGGTGCGGCGGGCGGCGGAGTGGGCGGCAGCGAGCTGCTGCTTGCACCTCCACCGCATGAAGCCAGAAGTACGACCGATAGGAAGACGCAGCAGAGTGCGGCGAAGTGGCCCTTCGATGCTATAGATCTTCCCATATCTGCTCCCTGACTTGGGTTCACTGCTTGGGTATTGCCGTGGCGGCGTGTCCCGGATCGTCGAGCGAGCCGCACGTATGCAAGGCTGCCTCGCAACTCGGGACACACACATACCGCAGTCTATCTTTCGGGGCACTGAAATGTTACGTGGCGCATGTATGTCAAACAATTGACTGTGCATCATTCTAATCTTTTTAATCCGAGCTCGTACGACAGTTCCTCGACTACCACCTTGTGAAATGCCAATCGGCACATGTCCAAGCACCCGGCGGTAAAGACGCTGGAGTCCTTCGAGTTCTCGTTCCAGCCCTCGATCAAGGTCAATCTTCCCTACCCTTGCCAGGTGTTAGGGTTTGATGTTCTAGGGCAGCAACGCCTCGATCTGCTCTACCGTCTGCGCGGCGGGGAGTTCGGTGAACAAGCGACGCAAGTATGCATAGGGTTCAAGATCGTTGGCCCGCGCGGTCTGAACCAGGCCGTACTCTCCAGCCATTTCTGACGCACGTTCCCCACGCGGACGGCATCTCGATTTGCACAAGCCCCATGCCCCGCGGCGAGCTTGCTCGACATTGGCGTTCACGTTGTGGATCAGTTATTGTATGGCCGCCTTCGGCTACCAGAAGAGTGTTGAAAATTGTAGCGTGAGGACGTGTTGCGGCCATGAAGTCTCGGTCGCGGTAAGGCCGTTGCTGCCTGCGCGCGCGCCGCTGCGCGCGCTCGTTCTCGCCGTGCTCGCGCTCAGCGGATGCCACCACAGTTCTGGTACGAGCGGCGATCCTTCTTTCACCGGCGCGACCGCCAGCATTTCGGCCCCGGGCTTCTCATTTGTCCGCCACGCGATTCCGGGCGCCTGGGGGGCGGCCGCGTTTGCTTACCCAACGCCTGCTTACATGGTGGGCACGACCAATGATGGCAACGGTAACCTGACGTGGCTCGGTTACCCTGCCGTCGGGCTGGCTTCGATCAACGCTCCTCCGCGTGTCACGGGTGACTTTCGCGTCGCGGATTTCAATGGCGATGGGATTCCGGACGTCATCTCGGGCGTCTATTCGCCGACCAACGTCGGCGCGTGGGCCTATCTGTTTTTTGGAAATGCCGAAGGGACATTCACGCAGGATACGACTTTCGGTATGCAGTACGTCGGCCCTGATGGCCCCGGTTTACGCGGCCGCATGGAAACGATTGTGGTGGCGGACTTCAACAACGACGGGGCGGTCGACATCTTCCTGCCCACATACACATACTTGGACAGCAACTTCGACCTCGGAGGGGAGCCCCGCTACGAGCGCGCCGGGCCTGCGCCCAACGTGTACAACGCGCTGCAGAGCTTCCTAGTGCTTAATGACGGCACGGGCAAGTTTGTCGAGCGGGCGGTGGCGGCAGGCGTGAGCATGCATTCGACAGTCTCAGGAATATCGTCGAACTCGACAGACCCGGACGGCAACCAACCGGAAGGGGCGCAGGCCGTCGATTTCAACATGGACGGCTTGATCGATCTGTACGCCGGCGGACACCTGTTCATCAATCAGGGAGTCGACGATCAGGGCGTTCCGCACTTCAAGGACATGGCGGCGGCCTGGGGATTGACGCAAGCGGTCCTTCACGCCGCCCCGCCCTGGGCTCCAGATCCTGCCGACACCCTCCCCGCCAACTATCTCGTCACTGACGAGGGCGCGGTATTCCTGGATTGGAACAATGATGGTCGTCTGGACCTGTTGCTGTACCGCTGGGACTGGGGATCCGCGCATGGGGCTCGACTGTTCGAGTTTACCGGCACGCAATTCATCGAACGTCAGCAGTCTTTGACGACCCCAACCGCAACGTGCAAGCAGCCCGCGGCCGGCGCTGTCCCATTCTTCTCATCGCCGCGACCGATCGCCAACGGCGGGGCCGGCATCAGTGTCTACGATCTCGATAATAACGGCCTCGAAGATGTGCTGGTTTCCGGCGACAGCACGGGCAGCGCGATCTTTCGCAATACCGGCTGCGGGTTCGTGGAAGTGTCCGCGGGCGGTCTCAGCGGCACGCCGGGCGGCTCTGGCGGCATGGCGCTGGCCGATCTCGATGGCAACGGGACCATCGACGTCGTCTATCCGACGCCCAACGAGACAGCCTACTATCAGAACACCACGCCGCAGGGACATTCATTCACGGTCGAAGTCGTCGGGCCCAACGGCGAGCACGATCAATTTGGGCGTGTGATCCAGGTATTTCCGCCGGGCACGAATCAGATCTATGCACGCGTGGTCGACGGCGGTTCGGGATATCTGACCCAGAACCAGTACCCCATTCTGGTCGGAACGCCGTTTTCCGGCGCACATACCATCAAAGTATATTTTGCACCCCTTGCGAAATGCGTGTATGGCGGACCGCCATGCCACGCGGCGATTCTGAGTTTCTCAATTTCACCCGGCCAGCGCGCGTTGGCCTACGCGCCTTCAGCCGCAAACCCCTCCGGCAGGGCCGTCATCACGGCAGGAACCTGACTACCGGCCAGCCGGCAAATCCAACAACTCGCGATTCGGCACTAATGCCTGCAGCGCGTAAAACACTGAGGAATTCCCGCGCCACGGCCTCAAAGGTATTGCCCATACAGATTGTCTCGCAGACTCGCCTAAGGCTCGGGTCGGTTCCGTTGGCCACATCCAAACGCGCGGCATCGCGTCGTTTACGCGCCTGCATTGCGCGGAAGCGAACCTTCCGAAGCGCAACAGTCGGGTTTTCTCAGGATGCAGTTCCAGCTTGAACCGCGCGAGTCGTTCGCGAAGCTCTTTCAGGAACCGCTGCGCATCGAGATGATGTTCAAAGCCGAGCACGAAGTCGTCGGCATAGCGAACGATGATGATGTCACCATGTCCATTTCGCCGCCGCCATTGCTCAACCCACAGGTCGAGCGCGTAGCATGCCACGCCCGACAATTTGCCAGTGTTGATGAAGCTCACTCTCACAAATGTGATATCGCAAAAATTCCCACCGACAAGTTGTAGAGGATCGTGGTAACAGCCTGCCACAGAGGCAGCGCCCTGACGCGTTCGGTATCAAGCGGCACGACGATCGTATCGCCGGGAAGCATCTCGACCGACTGCGAACGCCTGAACCAACCCCGGCGCTCTCCCGAAACCACATTGCCGTTCGCCCGCACGACATAGATACGTTTCCGATCCGCCTTCTGCGTGATCCCGCCGCTCTTGGCAAGGTAGTCGTCGCGGGTCAGACCGGCCTCAAATACATGCGAAGTGGGGCTTTGTACTTCACCCAAGATGAGGATTTCCTGTGTTTGCTTCGGGATGAGGAGCTTATCGCCATCTCTGACCAGCACATCGTCCGACACACCCGGCTGTCCCTTCATGACACGATTCACATCGATGACCAGTCGACCCACCGGCTTCAACTGCCGAAGCTGTGTCATCAGTTGTTGCCCGATGGCCAGCGCCTGCGCCCCGCCGGCTGCACCGTTTGCATTGCCCGATAACGTGCTGCTCGAAACAACCGAGAGCGACAGTGACGTCAAATCGTCCTGCAGTCGATTGGCCAATATCTCGATTTGGTCTCTCTCCCGTTGCTTCAATTCCTCGCGTATGTAAACCGAACCCTCGACGAAGGCGAGGTCGGTGAATCCGCCGGCCCTTCGCAGCACGGACGAAAGGGTCTCGCCTCGGTGAATGGGGTACTTGCCGGGAAAACGAACTTCGCCGGCAAGAATTATATTGCCCGGAATTTCCCACTGCGGAGTTACCTTGATCAACAGCACATCGTAGGGTTTGAGTTGTACGTTGGCAGCCGCATCGCCCCGCCGAACTGCGGCAAGATTGATCGTAATCAACTCGGTCTGGCGGGCGATGCCACTGTCGATTTCGTATCTTGTCAATTCAGCCTCGCCGCCGTAAGCGGAATCTTCCAGGCTGCCGCCGGCGCGTATCAAGTCGCTCACATGCATCCCAGGTTCCAGCGGATAGCGGCCCGGAGCATTTACTTTTCCGGCGACGCTGACGATTTGCCCGGGCTGTTCGGGCGTTCCCTGCAACTCCAAATCCCGGATAACCGGGGCGACCACCCGCTCGCGGCTTGCGGACAAATTGAACACAAAGATCTGATCGCGCGGCCGCAATTCGGGATCCGCCGCCGAACCGCGGGCACCGAGTGCGCGCTCGAGATCCGCGGAAATTACCTCGACTTTTTCCTCCGGCGGAATTTCACGGCGCACCATGATGTAGTGACGATCGGCGTTCGGGCGCAGTTCGTCGAAGCTTGGCAGGATATCGCTGAGCCGCAGGCCGGGACGGTATTCGAAGGATCCGGGACGAAACACATAACCCGACAGCACCACGGAGTTCTCGAGCGTCGGCCGAATTGCGGGCACTCGCAACTTGTCGCCATTGGCCAATTCCCCTGTGCGCCCGGCGGCTGACGTCAAATCGATGTTGTGCATCTCACGCAGACGTGAGGGCTGAATGCGCTCCAACTGAGCCTGTTTCCCGTCGGCGTCGGGCAGCAAGCCGCCGGCAATGTCTAGCACCTGCTCGACGCTCTTTTCCGACTTGAGTTCGTAGATCGCCGGCCGGCGCACCGCGCCGTACACCGATACGGTGTCGCCGATGGGGGGGATGAAGATGACATCGCCCGGCATCAATTGCTGATCGGCGTTGGTATTACCATGCAGCAACAGATCGTACAAATCGAGTACCGTGACCAATCGACCGTTGCGCCTCAGCTCGATCTTGCGCAGCGATCCAATCTTCTTGACGCCGCCGCTGACGAATAACGCATTGGTCATGGTGGACAAGCCGCTCACGGTGTACGAACCAGGCTTCTCCGCATCACCCAGCACGAACACGCGGATAGAGCGCAAATCACCCATGGTCACACTGACACGAGAACCAATCAGTTGCTGTGTCACGCGTTGTTCAATGGTGGCGCGCGCCCTATCGAAGGACATGTTGCTGACCATAATCGGGCCGAGTTTCGGGAAGTTGATGCGCCCGTCGCGGCCCACCGTCAGCGTATAGGTCGCCGGCTCGTTGCCGTACAGCTGCACATTCAGCGTGTCGCCCGGCCCCACGACATAGTCTATCGGTACTTGAATGTCCGATACCGGAGCAAACGTGCTCGGCTCCCCCTCGAACAAGTCATACCCGAATGGCTTGAGGGCCTGCTCGTCGAAGGACTGCAGGCGCAATAACGTGACCTTTACCGTGAAGTCGCGCAGATCCGGATCGGCGCTGAGCCGATTGGCGGCTTCATCGGCCGTCAATCCAGCCAGCGGGATCGCGGGCAGCCCGGGCAATTCGAGCACGCCAAATCGATTGAGGTGGTAGGGATTGTTCTTCAGAATCAGCTGCCGCTTCTCCTCAATCCTGTCCTTTTCCTCATCTGTCTTTTGTCTTGTCGCTTCTTTAACGTCCGCCTTGACGCGGCCGTAGTCGTTATTGTTGCTACCGCGAATGCTCCTGTTGTTTCTCGTGCCATTGACGTTACTGTCAGTGGCGGCGTTGCCACTGACGCCATTTACATCGTTGATACTCGGGGTGCCCGGGATACCCGGGATGCTCGGGATGCCGTTGGCGCCGCTGTCGTTTCCATTGGGGTTGGCGCCATTCGGGTTGTTATCTCTGTACCGGTCGATGGGAGTCAGATCGATCAGAACCGTGTCGTCCGCCCTCAGCTCCGGATCTTCATCGCGCTGCCGGAGCGTACGGTCGTCGAGTGTCTTCCCCTTCTTGAGTTTGTTCAGTAATTCATTCGATTGGTCGGTCTTTGGCTGCACTGTCTCCGGCGTTTTGAGTTTGGAATCGGTCTTCGTCGTGCCAGTGCCAGTGGTGCCGCCTTTGTTGCCAAGCACGCTTTGGATGAGGGCGTCCTGCTGATCCTTCGGCATATTCTTGAGCGCTTCGAGCTGATCCGAAGTCGGGATCTGCGCAACGGCCACCGCGCCCACCAGGATCGCAAGGAGCGTAAATCCCGAGATCTTAAATCGCATCTTGCCAACTCGAATGAATTGGCTCTACGCCCCGGATAGCCGAACGCCCGCATTTTGACTTCATAGGCTCAGCACCATCCGATTCTCCAACACAACTCGCCTCGGTGGCGTATACACAGATCATTCAAAAGCACCTTTGGTATCACCCAAAACCATCATAGCCTTAGAACCTTCGCGAAAGGTACAGGATTCCGCTGTCGATCTTGTAAAAGCTGTCGGGTCTCACGCCTTGCGGATCGCTTGCCAGCACATGATCGCGCGCGATGTTCTGTGCGTGCTTAAAATCGACTCCTATATCCCACTTCGGCAGAACGTCGCGCAACGCGGCACCCAACCCGAAATACAGCGAATAAGCAGGGGTCGCGAGATTGTAGCGGGCCACACCGACGAATGGACCGAGCGCGAAGTGGTCGGAGAATCGGTATCGGTGATCGAGCAGGCGCACGCCGATCAGCGAGTGGCCATCGACCTGATCCACTTCCAGACGCACGCCCAAGTCGTTGTTGGCCGACACCGCGCGGCGCGCACCCAAGCCGAAATGGGGATCAAATCCCCATTTGCTCGTCGTGATCGGGATTCCAGGTTCCAGATCGGCGCGCACTCTGCTGACGTTCACGCCGGCATCGACGAACAGTTCCGCGCCGTGCCCTTCAGGGGCACCGCCGTAGGAATCTTCGTTGAGTGAGCCGTCGTCCCGGGTATGCTCATCGCCGCCGTAGCGCACGAAGCCGGACAACCGGGAAAACGACTTGCCATAGACGTCGCGTCCGCCCAAGGCCTCGCCGCCGATGGTCAAACCCTTCCAAGGCCGCGAATAGCGCACCATGAAATCGTAGTAATGATGATAGGGGAAGGCGCCGATGGTCGGGGAATACTGGCGCAGGTCGCCGCCGTAATAGTTCTGGTTCACCAGAGTGCGCACCCGTTCCTCCAGATAACCGCCGAACGGCGGTTCCCAGCCGATGCGCAGCATCTGGCTGCGCGCACCGACACCGTCGCCGAAGTTGCGCTGATCGGCGCCCCAGTTGCCCTCGACCAGACCGTAGTTGGTCGTGCCTTCCAAGAAAATATTATGGACGTACCAGATGTTCTGCCACTCCGCGACTTCGTACGTCAGATCGAAGTGGCGCGCGAACCGCGGGATATCGATGCCGGCGGTGAGCGCCGCATTGCCGAGCAAGTAGCTGCCGCCGTTTGAGTTGTCTTCGCCTGCGTACTGGAAATACACCGCAAAGGGCGTCTTGCCGGGAAAGAGAAACCGGCTGATGTACGAAGCCTGTTGGTTGCCTTGCGTCTGCGACTGACCGCTTGGCTTGAAGAAATCGCGCGCCAGAAAGCTCGCGGAGCTCGGCAACCCGCTGCCGCCGCCGTACTGCAGAAGCCGGTTGAAGCCAATCGACCAGCCGGGGAAGGGTTCGATCGACAATTGCGTGCCGAAGAT
>WNFO01011193.1_pt1 | contig 11018 bp, 8 predicted proteins | sample 5400251 | NCBI WGS metagenome assembly WNFO01 (sample SAMN13153354, study PRJNA577476) | soil metagenome | isolation source: 100 cm saprolite under Madrone tree | place: USA:California | collected 2016-06-14 | reverse complement strand
GCCTTACAAGCTCGTCAGCCGCGATGCGAAAGAAGAAGACAGCATCTTTCGGATCCCTACGCCCTCGGGAGACGTCATCGTCGGCGGCCAGCACATCGCTCTCGTCGCAGGCCCTTGCGCCGTCGAAACTGAGGAACAATGCCTGGCTATCGCCGAGCGCGTCAAAAAATCCGGCGCGCGCCTCTTCCGCGGCGGCGCTTACAAGCCCCGCACTTCTCCGTACAGCTTTCAGGGCCTCGGCGAAGAGGGCCTCAAGATTCTTTCGAGAGTGCGGGCCAAGTATGGTTTCGGCATCGTCACCGAAGCCATTGACAATGAATCGCTCGACCTCGTCGAGGAATACGCCGACGTCATCCAGATCGGCGCGCGCAACATGCAAAATTTCTCCTTGCTCAAACGCGCGGGCCGCGCCAAAAAACCTGTTCTCCTCAAGCGCGGCATGTCCGCCACGCTCGACGAATTCCTCATGGCCGCCGAGTACCTCCTCTCCGAGGGCAATTACAACGTCATGCTCTGCGAGCGCGGCGTTCGAACGTTCTCCGACTTTTCTCGCAACACCCTCGACCTCGCCGTGGTTCCTGCCGTGAAAAAGCGCAGCCACCTTCCCATCTTCGTCGATCCCAGCCACGGCACCGGCAAGCGTCACAAGGTTCTGCCACTTTCACGAGCGGCCGTGGCCGTCGGCGCGGATGGCCTTCTCATCGAAGTCCATCACCAGCCGGATAAAGCCCTCTCCGATGGCATGCAGTCCCTGCTTCCCGAGGAGTTCATCGCCCTCGCTGACGAAATGCGCCAAATCGCTGCAGTTCTCCACCGCACCATCAACTAGTCGTAACCAGTTGCCCCGCCGGCCATCTCGCTCTCGCCATCCTCTTGTTTCGCCGTGCAGGAAATTGTTGCCGAACTCGAAAGCCTCATTCGCTCGTGGGCGTCACCCTGGAAGAGGTACTGAAGCGTTAGGTAGAGCACATAGCCCATCTTTCAGGTTTTTACCCGATTGGCTGAAAAACGTTTCCGCGTTAAGAAAGCTGAGCGAGAAACAGAGTTGCTTAGTTAAGGGGTCCGCGGCGTCCCCCATCCGCCTGGCGTGGGGAGGTTCCTGCAGCCCCGTTAAGCTGGGGCCAAATGGGCTTCAGAGTCAGATTTGTCGGACGCATGGAGAAACGACTACCAATCGCGATTGTTGTCAGCCTAACCCCAGCGCAGGAGCAGCCTGTCAACGGAACAGAACTGACCTATACGGAAAACGTCAGTGCGCACGGTGCTCGCGTGATTTCAAAACGCCATTGGCAAGCTGGTGAAATTGCAAGGGTAACCTGTATGAAAGATGAAACCGCTATCCGTGGGAAGGTTGTTTATTGCCAAAAACTTATGGACAACCGCTACTGCGTCGGATTGAATTTCAATGGTTACGGTGTCACTTGGTCCACTTACCGTAACTACAGTAACGCTTAGCCCTGACCCGCGTGCCAATTCCGGATGTATCGGCTCGAACGATCCACGACCGTTTCTAGGCACGCTGTCCCCGTCACTTTTCCGGAGGATTCTTCTTGGCGTGAAGTTGCTCCTGCGTCGTCAGCCAAGTTTCCAATTGCTCTCGCGCTGTTCCGTGGAAAATCTGCAGGATGATTCCGGCCATTCCTTCCGTGTTCGTCCAAGCCACATGGCCCTTCCCACGCACGCTCGTTCCCTGCGGCAGATCAAACGCGAAATCCATGACCGACGAGCGCCCCAGCCCTTTCGCGGTGCGCACGGCCATTCCGCCTTCGCTCAGGTTGGTCATGCGCGCATGTTGTTCCACTTCCCCTTCCTTTAAAACCACCGGCAGATTCACGGCGTGCCGGAAGTAGCGCCGCCGCTCGCGGGTCATCAGCTCTTTGGCAATCGTAATGTGCACGGCGATGCTATCCACATTCAGAGGTTTTCGTAGAAGAAAGTTTGCTCCTGCACTCAACGCAAGTGTGTTGTCCTTCGCGTCTGCGACGCAGGCAAAAATCACCGCCTTATCGTTCGACGCGCCCTTGCGAATTCCTTCTATCACCGCTAGCGCTTCCGGCACCTCGAGATCTACAAACACACCATCAATCTTTCGTCGGTTTATGCAGTCTCGCGCGGCTTCCGCTGTGGGAGCCAAAATAAACTTGGCTCCATGTTTTTTCACGCCGCCTGATACCGCGTTCACCGTTGCATAGTCGTTGGACACGAGCACGAATTCGAGCTCTGACAGCGGGGACATGGTGGTTGGGGTTCTCCGTTAATCTGTGAAGGATAGGGTGCGTAGTCTTACAGTTGTCCACGATAATTCGAGGGCCGCTCTTCTGTCGAGTGAATTCTGCACTGCTTTGATCTAATTTCACGCCGCCAAAGTATTTCTTCTGGGCGATTATCGTCTGCCCTCCTGATTTCTTAATTTCGATTTTGCCGCGTCGAATTTCGAAACCAGCACGATGCGTGTACCTCGCGGACCTGTCCGGCGCGTCGCACTCGTAGGCCCCGGTCAAGCCCAGTCAACTTCTGCGCGTCCATCGGTTCTGTGGAGGTGAGAAATGAAATCACGTTTTGTAATTCCATTTGCTCTGGCCCTTTTTTTTGGCTCAGCCGGTATTCTCGCAACGCCGCGACGAGCGCGAGAAGAATCCCCCTCGCGCGAACCAGGGGCACATTCCGGAGGCACCTCCCCCGCGGCGCGAGCCGCGCGCGAAGCCGGAACCGGAACACCGCGAGAGCGGCCACATTATTACCACCCCTCACGTCAGTAATGACCATTGGTACGGCTACGACCGGCCTAACGATAAGCGCTTTCACGTTGATCATCCTTTCGAACATGGCCGCTTCGAACACTTTGGCCCTTCGTATCGCTACCGGGTTGAGCGATTCGATCGCGACCACCACCGCTTCTGGTTGCCAGGCGGCTTCTTTTTTGAAGTCGCCTCCTGGGATTGGCCTGTCTGCGCGGACTGGTGTTGGGATTGCGGCGACGATTTTGTCGTCTACGAAGATCCCGACCACGATGGCTGGTACATGCTGTACAACGTTCACACTGGCGTCTACGTCCACGTAACCTACATGGGCACATAACTGCGCACGCTAGGGTGTTGCGTTTTCTCCTTGCTCCTTCTAGCGCATGACGGGCAGCACCAGGTGCGAAGGCATCTTCGGCGAACAATAAATCCGCTGCCTAGCGGGCACGAAGTCGGATGCGCTGGCTTTGTAAATGCTCGGTACAAACTTCTGGGGATTCCTGTCAATTAGCGGGAACCAAGTGGATTGAATTTGGACCATGATGCGATGTCCCTTCAGAAAAACGTGGTCATGGTCACGCAAAGGGATGTTCCATTCTACTGCTTGATTTGCCGTGAGCGCGTGGGGAGTCTCATAACTTTGCAAATAGCGGCCGCGTCGCACTTCCATGGCAATCGGCAACTCATATCCATTCAGTGACTGCGCATACTGGCCTGGCTTGGGGCCCGCATCGGCCTCCCAACTATTTTTCTGCGCACTTTCGGGATAGACGTCGATGAGCTTCACCACGAAATCGCCGTCTGTTCCGGAAGTGGAAGCGAACAGCGCCGCTGCCAGGGGCCCGGTAACGGTGAAGTCATGGTCCAGTGGGGCGCTCACGAACGTCATCACGTCGGGCCGGCCATCCACAAAGCGCTGATCCGCCACCTCCCACGTCCGCCAATCCCCTGCCGGATACGTTGGCGAAATTGGCCGCTGCCGATACGGAACCGGATTTGCCGGGTCGGAAACATACTCGCGGTACTCTTTCGCATCATCCGCTGCGCCGGGCGCTGTGAACGAGAGCGTTCCGTCTGCGTGCAAATACAAATTTGTTGATTGCGCCTCTTTCGGCGGCCAAAGCGAATATGTATGCCAACTGTTTGAGCCGCTCTGAAACGTGCTAGCTTGCCACTTCGGTTTCTCTCCTTTGCCGTGCAAGTAATAACGGAAAAATGGTGCCTCGATATTTTCGCGGAACTCCCGTGCGGTTTCATGTCCCGCGAAAGGAATCAGCCCAATGCTGTCCCCCTTCGGCGTTTGCCACTGCCCGTGAAACCATGGACCAGCCACAATAAAATTCGTGTGCTCGGGGTCGTGCTCTTCGGCGTGGCGGAAAATCTGCCACGGCCCCCAGGGATCTTCCTGATCCCAGAATCCCGTGACGTTCAGGTTCGGAACTGTTGACGCGTGAAGCTGCCGCACCCAAGCTTCTTTTTTCCAGAAGTCATCGTAGTCCGGGTGATCGATCGTGGAGTTCCAGTAAGGAATTTTGCCGTGGAGATACTTCACGTTGATATTCGAGAGGGGACCCAAATCCAGATACCACTGGTAGGTGTCATATGTCTCGAAATCAAAATGAGTGTTTGAATTCTTGTCGGCCTGCTCCATGACCGCATATTCGAAGTCATAGCTTTCACGAAGCGCGCCGTAACGGTGGTCGTCGTCATTCATCCATTGGTCGACCGGCGATGCTTGTTCGCTGATAGCCGCGAGCGCCGGGTGTGGGTGCAGCAGCGTCAGCGCCGTGGTCAGCCCGTCGTAGGAAACTCCATACATTCCCACCTTGCCAGTGTTGTTCGGCAAATTTTTCAGCAGCCACTCGATGCTGTCGTAAGCATCCGTCGTCTCGTTCGTGGCCTTCGGGTTGGTGAGGTCCACCTGGGACGTCAGATCAAACACGCCTTCGGATTTGAATCGCCCGCGCAAATTTTGAATGGCGAAGATGTAGCCGTCCTGCGCGAGCTCTTTCCAAGACGCCGGCATCTGCTCCGGCGGCTTTTCAGGAACTCCGTAAGGCGTGCGCCGAAACAGAATCGGCAGCGGCCCATGCTGGTCCACCGGGGTCAAGATCGCGGTCTGGAGTTTCACTCCATCGCGCATCGGAATCATCACCTCTTGCAGCTTGAATATCGCCTTCGCTGCAGGCTCTTGCGCCTGCGCAGGAGTCGCAAGTAATCCTACCAAAACAGCAATCAGTACCGATGAACGCACGGAGTCTCCTCCAGTCAGATCTTTCTCAAGTCTTCGGAGTCACGCCGCGCGAGTATACCAGTAGTCTGTTTCGCGCCAAACTTAGCGCCTCCACTCGCGGGATGAATCTAAGCCTGACCTGCCGCACGGGCTGGCAAAGCGCAGTAGCTCCCCTTCGTAAAGCCTTCCGCTTCCACGCCAAACGCGTGGTCAAACCGCGCCCGGTAGTTCTCCCAGGCCACTGTCGCCGTAAGTTCCACCAACTGCGTATCCGTGAATCTCTCCCGCAGCTTGGCAAACAGCGCGTCTGGAACCTCCACGGGAGTCTGCGTCATGGCATCGGCGTACTCCAGCGCCAGCTTTTCCATCGCCGAAAACAGCTCGCTGTTCCGGTAATTTGGCAGGGCCGCGATCTTCTCTACGGAAACCCCGCTGGTTCTGCTGACCGCAGAACCGATATCAATTCAAAACGGGCAGCCAACGAGCGTGGCCACTCGCAATTGCGCGAGGTTTTTTAGCCCGGCATCCACCAGCTTGCTCGCGAAGAGCGATTGTTCCATCTGCCCGTAGCCCCAAAGAAGCTTGGCGTGGTGCGCGGCGATCTTCACCGGCATCACCACGCGCCCCACCTTGCGTTTGACCATCGAATAGATGATTCGTGTGAAGATACCGTGCAATAGTCCTTGCTGACTTGGGTCTGCTGCGGGAATTCGTGCCATGGCTATGCGCCTCCTTGGGGATTCGTGCTGAGTGTATCGCCAGAGGCCAGCGCGCCGCGAACCGGACCAGCGCTGAATGTTTGGATTCTGAGACCCCTCTCCCCCTGTTTTTCATAAGTTGCATCTGAAGGACTTAGATCTTCTGTAAGTGGTTTAGAATCAATACTTGCGGACATCTCTATAGGTGCTGCTTCTAAAGACAGTTGCGTTGCACCAAAATTGTGCAAAATGGGCGCCTTTTCCCCTGTTTATCGTGAGTGTCGATTCTAAGTGGGCTGCATGATCGCGCGGGACTGGCAGAGGACTGCAGAAGTGGAAGCTAGCAGGTTGGAGCGTCAGTTTCAAAGAACATGGTAGCACAAATTAAATAAACTGTTAAGTAATTAGTTGTGTACTATTCGAATGGAGCGGGAATGTGCTGAAGAGGTGGGGGTTACGGTTGCCGCCGGCGCAAAATGCGCATAAGGCTTAGCCGGTCCAGGTGGGGAGTTCAAGGGCGCGCTCATAGGCGGCGCGGGTGTGGACCGGCTCGCCGTGGGAAACGATGACGCGCTCGAACGGGAGGTCGAGGAGGGCGCGCAGCGCGGGCAATGCCCGCTCCTTGTGCGCGGGTGACGCCCAGACGCGCAACTCGCCTCCAGGTGCCGTCAGCGCGTCGGCAAAAATGATGGTGCGCTGCTCGGGCAGCCAGAGCGGTGTCTCGTTTCGGCCGCGTCCATCGTAGAGGGCGACGAGCCCCCCGGGAAGCTGACTGCCGGGCTCGATAAATTGCGGATCGGTCTTGGGGATGTCCTCGCGAAAGAACAGGCGCGGGCCGAACGCGCGGGCATTATAGCGGCGCGCGAACAGATCGACGTCGCGAACGTGATCGGGCTTGAGAACGACGACGGCGGTCGGGGGGCGAGCGTCGAGGCGCTTCCAGAACTCGGCTGCGCCTTCGGGCGGAGCAAGCGGATCGAGGACTAGTGTCTCGCCGCGCGACTCGACGCAGGTTGACGCCACGGTGGGTTCCCACCCCTGCCCCGGCTTCCAGTGAGGATGTTCTAGACGCCAGATCCACAGGCCCGGTGCTATGTCGCGTAGCTCCACTTGCGGTTGTGGGCCTGGCTTCATAGCATTAAAGAGTGCGGGCGTGGGCACTATTGGCTTTCCTTGCCCAGGCCGAGCTGAAAGGGATTGCCGGCCTGTCCGGCGATGGCATACCACCCAGTGGCGCCTACATGCTGGAAGCGTTTGAAGGAAAACCCAAATCCAGTATTCAGCTCGCTGGTCGCCGCGATCACGCCGAGTCCATCCGGAATGGCTTGCGCAGGTTTGCCCAAGCCGACAAAGGGCTGTCCAGCGCCGACGTGCTGCCCCCTACCCAGGTTGTTCTGCGCGACTCGGATGTTGTCGAGCAAGACTCGCGCCGTGTCCAAATCACCGTTAAAGCCGTCAATATCCTTGCTCCGGGGCAAACTGCGGTTGAGCAAGGCCGCGGCCAAATGCCCGGTTCCTTCCAGCCATACCGCACTGGGACTGGGCCGATTGGAAAATGGGTCCGAAGGCGCAATGAAGCAAGCGCTTTCCGTAGTTTCGTTTTCCGCCAGCGGTGGCCGCATGCTTTGGGTGGCGAAGCTAACTCCGGACACGCGGATGTTCCCGCTCAGGTTGGCGCTGAACGCCGGAAGCAGGTCGCTGTTGTAGGTCTGGGGAGTGTCTGTCACCGCAAGATTCGTTTTGCACCAGTCAATGGAAGCCGCATGGTCGGGGTTGAGAAAAGCCTGGAAAGACCAATCCTGCACGTCTTCGGGAATGTTGTCCTGGCTCAGATTGGGATTGACGCTGACGCCATCCGGCCCGGTGCCGGTAAAGAAAAACCCGCCCGCCGCGTCGAACATGGCGTCAACAAAAATACGCGCGTGGTCGGCCCGGCCAGTCCAAGTAGCCGAATCGCCAGTCAAGCGAGCCAGCATGGTGAAGAGTGCAAAGACGTCAATATTATGTTCGGTGGATTTCACCTGATTGGGACCGAGCGTAAAGTTGTAGCCGCCGGAGCCGCGCGTATCAAACGTGTTGTTGAAAATCCAATTACCCAGGCGGACGGCTCCGTCGAGATATGCCGAGATTCCTGTGCGATGCGCCAGCTGAGCGAGCGCCATTCCGGTCCACGCCATGTCTCCCGTGGCGCTGCCTAGGAAGAAAAAGGGTACGCGCCCGTCCGCGGCGGGATCGGTTTGCTGGGCGTACAGCAAGCCGTTTCCGAGCACCTTGGCGCGGTCCAGATCCTGTCCGCTTGCGCGCAGAAGCCGAGCCATGATCTCGACGGCGTTGTCGTAAACGAACGCCGTGCTCTCCAATCCAATTTCGTCGGAATAGCTTTGCGAAAGGCGGGTGGTAAGACCTTGCGCGTAGGCGTCCATCATGGTGTCCAGAAACAGATACGCATTTTGCTGAGATAAAAAAAATCTTTGCGCGCCGCCTGGGGGAAAGAGGGGTTCTGGGGCCGCTTCCTGTGGCGACCGGGCTAACGCTGCTCCTGGAATCGCCGCAACTCCTGCCGCGGCTGCCGCTGCCGCACCTGCTTCGAAAAACTTGCGTCTGGAAAATAGGGTGGAACTCATGGGGTCCTCCTGTTGACGGCGGCCGCCCCCTTCGTGCGCGGAGGGGCGAAGGCACGCCCGGATGATTATCAAGAGAGGCAGAATTATTGGTTCCCCGCCCGTCCGTTGTCAACACTTAGCAGGTGGTTTGAACGGCACTGTGGGCGTTGCTGTCCCCCAAATTCATTTCTCCTTGGATTACGCTGCTAGCCGCGGTGCGTCACGCGCCCTGGTTATTTCCCTCAAGCTGCCAAAACGACAAGACGGCTGACCCGAAACTGGTCCTCAGTACAGATGGCAGGCACCATGCGGAGGGCTAGTGTGGGGCACAACCCAGCTCCAAAGGTCCAAGTGTGGAGGCACAATGCGCAGCCTCAAGACTGTGTATGCGATTCTGACGCTTACAGCGATGCCGATAGCTGCAAGTGCACAGCAGCCGATGACGGAAAGCGAAGTGGTGGACAAGATCGTGCGGCAAGAGCAGGCGGAGGTGCAGCTGCTTCGTCAATATTCACCGCTGGTTGAAACCTACATCCAGAATATCCGCGGGGATAAGCAGCTGGGAGCCGTACCGGACGGTGACAAATACTTTCTCGGGCGGGCCGAACTGGCGAAGGGCGTGGAGCTTGAACCCCTCGACCGCGTGGAGCGCGACGCTGGCCTGAAGCACAAGGTCTTCGGCGGCTGGGCCAGCTTTTTCTCCACGGAGTTTGTTCCGCGCGGATTCCTCCAGATGATCTATCTGGATATGAACGGGTTCGACCGGGCGCATTACAGGATTGAGTATGTCCGGCGCGAGTTTTTGGGCGAGGTGCGCTGCCTGGTCTTTGACGTAAACCCGTTGCCGAAGTCGGGCAAAGGACGTTTCGTCGGCCGCATTTGGGTGGAGGATCAGGATTCCCACATCGTGCGATTCAACGGCGCCTATGGCGGCTCGTCTTTGACCAGCAACTACTTCAATTTCGATAGCTGGCGGACAAATGCGGGCAAGAACCAATGGCTCCCGGCGTTCATCTACAGCGAAGAAGGCAGCGTTCGAGACGCGAGGACAAGACATATAAGATTCAGGGCTTTCCGGGCGCAGACGCGGCTGTGGGGCTACAACCTTGGCAATGTTCGCGAAGAGCAAGAATTGAATAAAGTCCTCGTGGAGGCGCCGACTCCCGTAAATGATCATTCGGAAACAGCCAACGACTACTCGCCGTTTCAAGCGGAGCGCTCCTGGGACCGGCAGGCTGAAGACAACGTCACCGAGCGCCTGGAGCGCCAGGGTTTGATGGCGCCACGCGGAGAAGTGGATAAGGTGTTAGAGGCCGTGGTCAACAATCTGGCTGTGACTAATAATTTGGACATCACGCCGGAAGTCCGCTGCCGCGTGCTAATGACTTCGACGCTGGAGTCGTTCACCCTGGGCCACACCATCGTCTTGAGCCGCGGCTTGATTGACGTGCTTCCTGACGAAGCCAGCCTCGCGTCCATTCTGGCGCACGAACTGGGTCATGTGGTGCTCGGGCATCGCATGGATTCGCAATTCGCGTTCTTCAACCGCGTGCGATTCAACGAAAAAGAAACGTTTCGCCACTTTGACTTTGCGCGCACGCCGGAAGAAGAACAGGCAGCGAAGCTCAAGGGTACAGAACTCTTGAGCAACTCGCCATACAAAGAACAGTCCGGCACCGCACAACTCTTCCTCCAAGCGCTGAAGAGCCGATCGAGGGAAATTCCTAACCTGATCAGTCCGCACCTTGGCGATAGGCTGTCGACAAGTTGGACGATCGTGGCCGCGGTGTTCTCCGCGCCGCCCCCCGATGAGGACGCGAAGCCGGCGGCTAACATCGTTGCGGCACTGCCACTCGGTGGACGCATCAAGGTCGACCCGTGGACCGACCAGTTGCGGATGCTCAAGTCCAAGCCGGTAGGGATGGTCGCGGAAACGGAGAAAATGCCATTCGAGGTAACGCCTTTCGTGATCTATCTCACCCGCCAGGGAGAACATTCATCGCCGGAACCTCTTGGCGCCATATCGGCCAAGACTGACCCAGAACCAAAACCCTAGGCACTCAAGAAGGAAGTTCCACCACTGTTCGGCCGCATTTTTTGGATTTAAGCGCGGCATTTGAGCTTTCATCGAAGCATGGGACAATTTCGGGGCGTACATGAATCGTCCTAAGAACTTCCGCGCCTATTTTCTGCTTGCCGCGCTGGCCATCTCCGGCCTCGTGGTGCTTCTGCGTGAGCATCGGCCTTCGTTCCTTCGCCCTGATCTGCATCTGTGCGCGTACGTAACGACAGCAGACGGCAACGTCACCGTCGTGGATCTCGTGAAGCTCAAAGCCGTGGCACGCATCGCGGTCGGTCCGGGGCTTTCTGGAATGCGCGAGCATCCCACTCGGCCGGAAGTGTTCGGAGTCAGCAGCACCGGCGGCTACATGTGGATTCTCGATGCGCGCGCAAATCGCTTTACTGGGCAAGTCATTGCGAGGATCGCCGTCGGGCCGCTTCCCTACGCGCTCGACTTTTCGCCGGACGGCAACCACATCTACACCACGGCGTCCGGGAACAACACGCTGCTGGCCATTGACGTCCGATCGCGCGCTATCATCGCGCGTGCCGCGACCGGGCGCGAACCCGTCCTCGCGCACGCAACGCCTGACGGCAAAACCGTCCTGGTTGTGAATCGCCGAGATGGCACTCTTGGCATTCATGATGCGGCAACGCTGGCGCAGCGCGGTAACGTGTCCGT
>WNFO01005591.1_pt1 | contig 11018 bp, 13 predicted proteins | sample 5400251 | NCBI WGS metagenome assembly WNFO01 (sample SAMN13153354, study PRJNA577476) | soil metagenome | isolation source: 100 cm saprolite under Madrone tree | place: USA:California | collected 2016-06-14 | reverse complement strand
CATCGCGCATGAGGCTCTGCGCCGCGCGCCGATCACATTTGAATCGCGCGAAATTCATTCCTCAACTTTCGGTCAATCGGCGAAACAATCGCTTCACAGATTCCGGCAATCACGTTGGATCTGTTCTAAGCGAAGGAAAGTAACATGATCAAAAAGTTACTCGGAGCAGCCGCAATGGCTGCCGTTGCAGCATACACCGTCGTACCCGCATCTGCCGCCAAGATGGCTGGCTGCAGTGGCGAAAACATGATGAAGACCGAATCGATGATCGACGCCATGGCCGATGGCGAGGGCAAGATCACGGCGCAGAAGGAAATCGCGCTGGCGCAGACCGCGATGCTCGATGGCAAGATGGGCGCATGCGGCATGCATCTAAGCAAGGCGATGCATACGAGCATGTCGAAGTAAGCTTGTCGCACCGTAGGCTTTCCGCAGGGGCCGATTGCGTCGCGATCGGCCCTTTAAGCGACGCCCGCAATTGTCAGGGCGCGTGGGCAAGCTGGCTTGCGAAATACGCGATCGTCCTCGAATAGACCTCGCTCTTGTTCCATTGCTGGAGCACGCTGAAATTCGCGCTGCCGGGCTCCCAGTCCTTGCCGCGCTTCCAGCCGTAACTGGCAAGATAGTTCGCGGTTGACGCCAGTACATCGGGCGCGCTGCGCAACAGGTCGCGGCGGCCGTTGCGGTCAAAATCCACCGCGAATTTGATATAGGACGACGGCATGAACTGGGTCTGACCGATTTCGCCGGCCCACGCGCCGCGCATTTCCGTTGCCGCGAGGTCGCCGCGCTCGACGATGCGCAAGGCGTCCATCAGTTCAGCCTTGAACATGTCCGATCGCCGGCAGTCGTAAGCCAGCGTTGCCAGCGAACGCAGGGTCGGAAACTTTCCGATATTGACGCCGAAGTCGGTCTCGAGCCCCCAGATCGCCACCAGCACCTCGCCGGGCACCCCGTAGGTTTCTTCGATGCGGCCCAGCACCGAGCCATATTGCTTCATCATGCTGGCGCCGCGCGCGAGCCGGGGAGGGACCATGCGGCCGGAAAACTCCTCAAAGCTCTGACTGAACACCCGTTGCGAATGATCGCGCGAGAGCACCGCCTGGTCCAGAGTCACGCCGGCGAGACCGGATGCGATCGCGGACTGCGAAATTCCCTTGGCGGCGGCTTCATTCTTGAAATCGTCGAGCCACGCCTCAAAATTGCCGGTGCCGCAGGGCGCTGCCTGCGCCGACGCGACCGGAATCGACAGGATTGCGCTCACCGCGAGCGTTCTGAATAGCAAACGAGGGGTCATCGGGGCCACCTGCACAGAAAAGGTTCGCCATCAGGAATCATGCCCGGGCAACATGAGATGTTGGGAGCAACCTCGGCCAAAACAAGGCTTTTGACGACAGCAGGTTCCACGCGACAGCGTGATGAAAATATCAACGGCGGAACGAGGCCGCGAGCGCATCGCCGTCATGGGCGCCCAGCGCATGGCGCATATCATGGGCATCGGCGAACGATAGCGCCGAAAACAGCGCGACACGCCCCAAGCCGCCGGTCAACGACTGACCGACGGTTGGCAATGCTGACCTTAAGGCTTAGGCGTCGTCCTTGCGCCGCCAGGGAAACAAGGCCGCCGGGAAATCCGCGGCGGAGCGCCGTTCCCGCACCCGACGGGGCGGCAGCGGTTGCGGATTGAGATCGGGCGCGATGACCTTGCGATAGAGATGCCAGGTGGCGTGGCCGAGCAGCGGGATCACCACGGCGAGGCCCAAGAAGAACGGCAGCGATCCCAAGACCAGCAGCACCGCGACGATCAAGCCCCATGCCGCCATCGGCACCGGGTTTTGCGCGACCGCACGGAGCGATGTCACCATGGCATCGCCGGCGCCGGCGTGCCGGTCGAGCATCAACGGGAATGAGATCACGCTGACGCACAACGCGACCGCGGCGAACAGGAAACCGACGCCGCAACCGACCACGATCAGCCACCATCCCTCTGGCGTCGTCAGCACCCGCGCGGTGAAGTCCGGCATTCCTGCGGCGGCTTCATACCCGAAAGTTGCGACATAAATGGCCTGCGCCGTCGCGATCCAGGTCACGAACAGCGCGAACAACAGCGTGCCGAGCCCGAGCATGGCCCCGAACGACGGCGAGCGAAACACATCGATCGCATCCCATGCCGACGCCGGTTCGCCGCGCTCGCGGCGGCGGCTCAATTCATAAAGACCGAGTGCGGCGAACGGGCCGAGCAAGGCAAAGCCTGCGGCGAGCGGAAACAGCAGCGGCAACACTGAGTAGCCAAGTACCGTTCGCGCCAGCACCAGTCCGAGGATCGGATAGATCACGCATAGAATGACGGCGTGGCTTGGCACCGCCTTGAAGTCCTCCCATCCGAGCCGCAGTGCATCATGCAGATCGGAAAGCCGGATCGTTCGGATCACAGGCCCGGCGGCGCTATCTTGCGCAGGCTGAGCGAGTGGCGTGACATTGCCTGGATATCGGGTGGCCATGGTCGTTGTCTCCCTTGACGCAGCGGCCGAAGTTCCGCGCCAATGAAGCACGCCAGCGGGCCGTATGCAGAAACGATCACGATCAGGCCAGACGCGATAACAGAAACCGAAGCTGGCCATGTCGCGAGCTGAACTACCATCGTACTCCCAATCATCGGAGCCATCGCTCACGCTTCGGTGAAAGCTGCATTATCGCGGTGCAAAATCCGTGCGTCGTTCCGCACCATCGCTTGGTTACCGCAAACTCATTGGCGGAACATCCGTGCAGCATTGGCAAGTGCAGCTGCGGCGGCTAACATTCAGGGCGATCCGGTCTCCGCGCTGCCGGCAAAACAGGCGCTGCTTGGCCCTTCATATGATCTTCAAATTCACCGGGAGCAAACGATGAGTATTTTCGGAAAAATCATGAGCGCGATCTTCGGTACCAAGGCCGAGGCGGCACCCGCAAGCGGCGGCGCGGCGGCTGGCACGGCGACCGGCGCGGGGCCGGCTGCCGGATCGTCTGCGCCGGCGCAAACCGTCGAGGTCGCGCCCATCCTCGACAAGGCGGTTGCCGCCAAGAAGGAAAAGCTGGAATGGCGCACCTCGATCGTCGACCTGATGAAGGCGCTCGACATCGACTCCAGTCTCGGCGCGCGCAAGGAGCTCGCCAAGGAACTCGGTTTCAGCGGCGACAGCAATGATTCGGCCAGCATGAACATCTGGCTGCACAAGCAGGTGATGACAAAACTCGCCGCCAATGGCGGCAAGCTGCCGGCCGACATCAAGCACTGAGGCCTGCAGGCGCTCAGTTCTGAGTATTCGGTGCAATCCATGAGGCCCGCCAAAGGCGGGCCTTTTGTTCATATGACGCCGTGGATCCGGTGCGATGGCCGCAGCCCGTGCCGGCGTTTCGCGCTTCCAGGTCAAGACTTCTTGCTGAACCCCCTCTCGGTGAGCTGCAACCGTGTGATATCGATATTCACCCGCTGGCGCATCACAGCGGCAGCCGATTGTCGTGCCTGGGCCTGCTGAGCCTGATCGCCACTGCGCAACGCCAGCTGGTTGGCCGTGTCGCTGATCACGAACTGATAGGCGATCCGCTCCGCCATTTCCTGGCGCTCGGCGTTCGTCATGGTGCGCAGCGCCGGATTGCCGAGGAAGATGCCGCGCGACTGCTGGCGCGCACCCTCGATCTGGAGTTTGTTGGCGGACCCGCCGGTGAAAATTTCCCAGCACAGCACCAGCAGCGCCGCCATGTCGTCAGCGACGTTACGGCTGGAGTAGCCGTTGGCGGACATGACACGGTCAAATTCCTTCAGCACGACATCGTCAGCGAGGGCTTTCGTCATTTGCTCGCGCGTCGCCGGGTTCTGACCGCCCATGATGTCGATCATCGCGACGCGGATCCGATCGCTTTGTGTGGGATCGGCGGTGTAGGTCAGCGCCGCATCGATTTGGGCAGGTGTCAAGGACGCAGCCCGTGGGGTGGCGTTTGGGCGTACCGTTGCGCCTCTGCCGAGCCGCCGGGTGCCGCTGAGGATCGACTGGCTGAGCGCGATATTGCCGTAACCGCGTCCCATGCTCGCGGTGAAATGCGGATTCCACTGGGCAACGGCGGCCGTGCTGCACAGACATGCAAGCGCCGAGCCGAGCAGGGCGGCTCCGCGGCCGGCCGGATGTATGAAGCTGCGCACCGTAACGCCTCCCCTGGTGTCACAAAGATTCGGCACCGCGTTGCGGCGGCAGCCACGTCCATCCCCACACGATTTTGATTTTGTCGCTCTCAAAGTGTGCGTTTTTTTGACAAACTGCGGGCTTCCGCTTTTTTCTGCGCGCTCGTTTATTGTTTCCGAAGCGCCGACATCCGTACTGAGGCTAACGCGGAACCTTGAGCCCGAGCGCGCAGCGAGAGGCGACTTTTCTGGCGATATCGACCGGTTTGCTGTCGTACTTCCCTGTTGCCCGCAGATCGGTCATGACCTCGTAAACCAGGCATCCTGCCTCGGCGTCGTTCACCCCGAACGCGGTCTTGAACTGATCGGCGAGGGCCGCCGCAAATCCTTCGCCAATCCCCGGATCCGGACGATCCAGGCCGGCAACTGAACGTTGTTGCGCCAAGCTCGATGGCGAGGCGAGCACGCATAGCAGCGCGGCCCAAATAAAACGCTTCATGGACGCTCGCTACTCATGGACGCTCACTCACGACCAGACTTCGGCGCTCACAGATGGTGAAACCGCATGATCGGCACAAATGGCGCGGCATCAAGGCTGCACACTGTCAGAACCGCGGCGTGCCGTTTGGTCGAGGACGGCATGAACGTTCGCGTGGGCGTGCGCGCGAACTCAGCGCGTGGCCGTTAGACTCCGCGGTGGCGTAAGTGGATGCGATCCCCGCGCGAGCGTCTGGCCGCGTTCAGTGCACGAGATCCCAGGACGTGGCTTTCAGTTCGCCGCGGTTGAGGCCGATATCGAGCAACGTGCGGTCATCGAGTTCGTAGACGCTGGCAAGCTGGGAGCGATAGCGAAGATATCGCCCGATGGTGTCGAACAGAAATGCAGTGAGCATGGCCCCGGTTTCCCTCTGAGCATGAACATGGTTCGGCGGAGGGCCATTGCTCGCATTGGTCACGTTAACGGGGCGTTGCACCCCGGTATTGGGAATGGGAGTTTTCCCGCCATTTCCAGCAGTCTTGCGGATGCTTGGTGAACGCGGAGTTGCCGGACGGGCGCCGCGGGTCTAGATACGTCGTCGAAAAACGCGGAAAACAGGAGGAACTATGGTTACCGTCGATCGCAGGACGATGCTGGCAACCGGCGCACTGGCGCTGGCGAGCGCCGCAGCACAGACTGGCGGCGCCGAGGCGCAAGCCGGCCCGAAGCCGATCTTCCCCGTGCCTGTGACCACCATTCCGATTGTCGGCGAGACCGATGTGTTTGCCGTTCGCCGCATCTACTGCATCGGGCGCAATTATGCCGCGCATGCGATCGAGCGTGGCTCCGACCCGACCCGCGAGCCGCCGTTCTTTTTCCAGAAGCCGACCGACGCCATCCAGAACGTCGCGATCGGCACGGTCGCGGACCATCCCTATCCGTTGCTGACCAAGAACTATCACCATGAAGTCGAACTGGTGGCGGCGCTGAAATCCGGCGGCACCAATATTGCGCCGGAGCAGGCGCTGGAGCACGTCTATGGCTATGCGCTCGGTCTCGACATGACCCGGCGCGACCTGCAAAACGGCATGGCCGCGGAAAAGAAGCCGTGGGAAATCGGCAAGAGCTTTGACCACGCCGCGGTGCTCGGGCCGATCCATCCCGCCGCGAAGACCGGGCATTTCACCAAGGGCGCGATCTCGCTTTCGGTCAACGGCACGGTGCGACAGGATTCCAACCTCGACAAGATGATCTGGAGCGTGGCCGAACAGATCTCAAAACTGTCCGAAGCGTTCGAGCTGAAGGCCGGCGACATCATCTATTCCGGCACGCCGGAAAATGTCGGCCCGGTGGTGAAGGGTGATGTGCTGTTGTGCAAGCTCGAGGGGCTGCCCGATATGTCGATCCGGATTACGTGATCCTCGTCATTCCCCGATATGCAATTGCACATCGTGGATGCGCCACCGACCTCGGGTTTACCCGAGTTCGGCCATATCATTGTCCAAGTCGGCAACAGCCGACTTGGATGTGCAGGCCCGGAATGACAGCCAGTGTGAGCCTTAACCCGCCAAATCCGCATACTCCGGATGCTTGCTCAAATAGTCGACGACAAAACCGCAGCCGGCGACCACCTTTAATCCATCGGCGCGGATCAGTTGCAGCGCGCCCTGCACCAGTTCCGATGCGATGCCGCGGCCCCGCAGCGCGCGCGGCGTCTCGGTGTGGGTGATGATGACGCTCGATGGCGTCACGCGATAATTGGCAAACGCCACCCCGCCTTCGACGTCGAGTTCGAAGCGGCTTTGCGCCTTGTTGTCGCGGACGTCGGTCATGTCAGGCTCATTTCACGAGGTCGGCGTATTCAGGATTCTTTCGATATACGCCGTTCACAAATGGGCATTGCGCGATCGCCTTCAACCCATCGGCCCGCATTTGGTCGAGCGCGTCCTTGATCAGTACACTGACCCATTGGCCCCCGATCAATTCTTCAAGGAGTCGGTCAGCATACTCCGGATCGACCAGACCTCGCCGTCGCTGGCGCCGCCGATTTCGTCGATCTTCCATTGTCCGGCATCGCGGACGAGATTGTAGCGGATGGTGTTGTCGACCGATTTGGGGCGCGGCGCGCCGCGGCCCGAGATGGTGACCGCGACCACGGCCTTGTCGGCTTCAAGTTTTTCGGAAACCACCTTGAATGACTTGACGTTCGGCTCCTGCGAATTGGTGACGGGATCGAAATCCACCGGCCCGACGTCACCCTTGGGCGTGTGGGCGTCGGCTTTCGCCCATAATTCGACCAGCGCCTTGGAAAGATATTTTGCCTTTGCCGCCTGGTTTTCGATGATGAACGCGCCGCCGCCGTCGCCCTTGCCCTTCGCCGCACGGGCGTAGATCGCTTGGATGATGGCAACCGGATCGTTCGGGGAGGGTGGCGCGGCGAGAACAGGAGGCGAAACAGCGGCCGCAAGGCCAGTTGCGCCGGTCAAAACCAGCGTGCGCCGGGTGATCATGAGTGTTGGATCCCGTTCCTGCAATGCATAGGCAAACTCGGACTCAAAGCGAGCCTCATGAACCACGCGACGACCGTGTCGGCAACGGGGATTCGCGGCGTGCAGGTATTCCCGCGCGCCGTTTCGGCGTTGTGCCTTGCGAATGACGGCGCTCCGCCGGGTTCATGCATGCTATGAACGGTGATCGTATCACGCCATCCCGGAACGTTCGCCCCGGGAGGCATTCGAGGCCCATTAACAATCGGCCGTGAATCTGCTTCAATTTTCGCCGACGGCGAGGCCAGCGAACGGTCCGCAGATTGCGTTATTCCAAAGGATCCATCCATGAAGCTTATACTGACCGTGCTCGGCGTGCTCCTGCTCTCGATGGCCGGCATCTATTTCCTGATGCCGGCGGATCAGCTGCCGGCGTTCTTTCCGGGACACAACGATGACGTGACGCGCCTGCACACCAAGCACGGCATTGCCGCAGGCGTGGCCGGTCTGGCGCTGATCGCGGCCAGTATCTGGGTGGGGCGGAAGTGAAGGAGGAGCGGGCACGAACCGGCGCCGACGGCTCGGCAGTGGTCGGTCCCGCCGCAATCCTGGGGAGCGTCAAGTGAGCGCGACCATTACCGCGAGCGCGCCGCTCGGCGGCGTGACGCCGATGTCCCGCCGCGTCATGAATCTCGCGCACCTCGTCACCCAGAATGCCCGCCGGCACGGTGACCGGGTCGGCTTGGTCTGGGGCGAGAAATCCCGGACCTGGCGCGAGATCGACGGCCTCGTCTCGGCGCTGGCGGCCGCACTTGCCGCGCGCGGCATTGGCAAGGGCGACCGCATCCTGGTCCATTCCAAGAATTGCGACGAGATGTTCTGGTCGATGTTCGCAGCGTTCCGGCTCGGCGCGGTCTGGGTGCCGACCAATTTCAGGCTGATGCCGGACGAGGTTGCCTATCTCGCCACCGCTTCCGGCGCCAAGGCGTTTCTTTGTCACGGCGACTTTCCCGACCACGCCGCCGCGGTCAAAGCGGCGAGCCAGGCGCTGGCGTTCCTATGGCGGATCGGCGAGGGCGCATTCGGCGAAATCTCGCTAGGCGAGGCGATCGCGGCGCATGCGGGCCAAGGCATCGAGGAGGCCAGCGTCGAGTACGATGACCCCTGCTGGTTTTTCTTCACCTCAGGCACTACCGGGCGTTCCAAGGCCGCCGTGCTGACCCACGGCCAGATGGCCTTTGTCGTGACCAACCACCTTGCCGACCTGATGCCCGGCACGACGGAGAACGATGCGTCGCTGGTGGTCGCGCCGCTGTCGCACGGCGCCGGGATCCATCAGCTCGTGCAGACGGCGCGTGGCGTGCCGACCATCCTGCTTTCGACCGAACGTTTCGATATCGACGAGGCGTTCCGGCTGATCGAGCGTCACCGCGTCAGTAACATTTTTACCGTGCCGACCATTTTGAAGATGATGGTCGAGCATCCCGCGGTCGACCGCCATGACCACTCATCGCTGCGCTACATCATCTATGCCGGCGCGCCGATGTACCGCGAGGACCAGAAGGCCGCGCTGAAGAAACTCGGCAAGGTGCTGGTGCAATATTTCGGGCTGGGCGAGGTCACCGGCAATATCACCGTGCTGCCGCCTGATCTGCATGACCCCGAGGATGGACCGCATGCACGGATCGGCACCTGCGGGTTCGCGCGCACCGGCATGCAGGTCTCGATCCAGGGCGATGACGGCCGCGAGCTAAGACCCCTCGAGACCGGCGAGATCTGCGTCATCGGCCCCGCCGTCTTCGCCGGCTACTACGACAACCCGGAGGCCAACGCCAAGGCGTTTCGCGACGGCTGGTTCCGCACCGGCGATCTCGGCCACATCGATGAAGAAGGTTTTGTCTATATCACCGGCCGCGCCTCGGACATGTATATATCAGGCGGATCCAACATCTATCCGCGCGAGGTGGAGGAAAAAATCCTCACCCATCCCGCCATCGGCGAGGTGGCAATCGTGGGCGTGCCGGATCCGGTGTGGGGCGAGGTGGGCATCGCGGTTTGCGTGGCGCGTGAGGGCGCAGGTGCGGTGAGCGAACTGGAGCTTGCCACGTTCCTTGCTGCAAAAGTGCCGCGCTACAAGATGCCAAAACGTTTCTTCTTCTGGGACGCGCTGCCGAAATCCGGTTACGGCAAGGTGCCGAAGCGGCTGGTCCGCGACGAGCTGGAAGCGCGGGGTCTACTCGACGTCCCTTCGAAGCAGACAGGCTAACGATGCGGCACGTCGTCCAGCCCGGCCCGCCCGCGCCCGAGCGCATCCAATGGGTGGCCGCGCGCGGCCGCGCTTTTTCGTTCACGCTGGAAGCCGGCCTGCCGCTGCTGGAAGCCGCGCGCCGCGGCTTTGCGGCGGGCGGATTTGCCGGGGGCGTGCTGCGCTGGACCGGCGGCGCGCTCGGTCCCTTTGCCTATGTCATGCCGGCCCTTTCCAAAACCCCTGACCATGCCGCCTTCTACAGCGACACCTTTCGTCCCGCCGGCATCACGCGGCTCAAACTGGCTGCGATGACTTTCGGTGAGCGCGACGGCGCGCCGTTCTTCCATTGCCACGCGCTGTGGCGGCAAGCCGACGGGCGCGCGGGCGGTGGTCATATCCTGTCCGAAGAAACCGTGGTCGCCGAGTCCTTCGCTGTGGAAGCTTTTGGGATAGACGGCGCAGTGTTCGCGGCGGAGCCCGACCCCGAGACCAATTTCAAGCTGTTCGGACCAATCGCCAATGCGGCTTGTGGCACCGAGACCACGAGCCGCGCCTTCGCGCTGCGGCTGCGGCCGAACCGGGATTTTACCGGCGCGCTGGAAGCCTTCTGCCGCGAGCGGGGGATTATCAGCGCAAGGCTTCACGGCGGCGTCGGCTCTACCATCGGCGCCCGCTTTGCGGACGGTCGCATCGTCGAGCCCTTTGCTACCGAACTTGCGGTGAGCTCGGGCGTGATCGCTTCAGGTGTAAGCGGCGCACTCGAAGCCGAGCTCGACGTCGCCCTTGTCGACTATAAAGGCGGCATCGCCGAAGGCCGGCTGACGCGCGGCGACAATCCGGTGCTGATGACGATGGAGCTGTTGCTGGAAGTGCTTGATGAGCAGACGGGGGCCGTAGGGTGAGACGGCCTGCGGCTCAACTTTCAGATTCGAATTTCAAACAGCCGCTGTCAACTCACTCCGTCATTGCCGGGCATAGCCGTCCGAAGGACGGCGTCGCTTCCGCTCGCCTATGCCCGGCAATCCATCTTCTTCGAAAAATGTTTTTGCGAAGACTGATGGATGCCCGGGACAAGCCCGGGCATAACGAGTGTGTGTTTGCGTCGACATCTCAATTCCAGACACGCATTCACGACCTCGCGGCGCGATGCGCCCGAGGTTTGCATTTATCATTCGCCCCAAACGAGGGCGTGGGGAATGCCGGGTGCCCGTTGCACCCGCGGCCTCGTGTGCACTTGTAGTGATAGAACGCACACGAGTAGCAACGAGTACACCGGAATCGCCCGGCATTCCCGCACGCAATGGTTTTACGGCTTATGTCGTGCTCTCCCCGGTGACCGGGCTCTTTTGCCACCGTCGTTTGCGGATAGGTTTTGTCTAAGCCCGGTTGGGCCGACGCAACTCCGCTAACTTGACACCAGCGTCGGGGTGTCAGGACCACACGATTTTGCCGTACGCTGCAACATCTCTCGTCCGCTCGCTTGGTGATCGCTCACAAGTCTTTCGACCTGCCCTGCGATCCCATCGCGCGCAAAACGTTGCCGCGTCCACCGCATCCGCACCCCGCGTCCGTGACGATCGCGATACGCCCCTCTGGTGGGGTGGGATGGCGCGAATTTGTAGAGATGATTTGCCCGACGGGTGAAGTAAA
>WNFO01005589.1_pt1 | contig 11022 bp, 5 predicted proteins | sample 5400251 | NCBI WGS metagenome assembly WNFO01 (sample SAMN13153354, study PRJNA577476) | soil metagenome | isolation source: 100 cm saprolite under Madrone tree | place: USA:California | collected 2016-06-14 | reverse complement strand
GAGCTTGTGGATTAACGGACGGCCTGCCGTGGCACCCGAACTAAATCGGCGTCGCGCGGTCTTCGTGTTGGGCAGGATCGATGAGATCTTGAGCTGGGAGAAGACCAAAGAGCAAGAGAAGGACGCAAGGTTTGTCGAGCTGGGGGAATATCTGTGCGAGGTGAGGTCGAAGCAGTACTGGAGGTTAGAGAGACTGAAGTCGTTTGATGAATTCCTGGCAAAGCGCTTTCCGGATTCGCGCCGCAAAGCCTATTACCTCATGACGATTCACGAGCATCTCGCCCGCGTACCGAAGCCGCAGCTTCGAGAGATCGGCTGGACAAAGGCAAGGGAGCTTGTCAAGGTAGCGAGGAGGGATGGGGAGAAGTTCGCTTGTGCACCCTGGGTGCACAAAGCGAAGGCACTCCCCAGGGAACAATTCCAACGAGAGGTCGAGCAGCATCTTACGGGCAAAGAAACCGAATCTTGGGAAATTATCTACTTTAAGCTTTACAAGAGTCAGTTACCTGTGGTCGAGCAGGCTATCGAAACTGCTAGCCTAATGCTTGGAACCGATAAGTCTCGGGGTTACTGCCTGGAGATGATCTGCGCGGATTTTCTCGCAGGCGCCAACCTGGCAGAACCTCATCCATAGAATTCATTGCGGACTCAGCGAGTTCGATGCGCCTACGCCAGAAGCAACCGAGAATAAAACTGGACCCAGACGAATACAAATCACTTCACCGCGAGGTCCTGGAGCGCGACGGATGGCGATGCCAAAATTGCGGTACTTCAAGGGACCTTCACGTCCACCATTTGAAACCAAGAAGTAAGCTCGGTGACGACGCATCTTTTAATTTGATTACGCTTTGTGCCAGCTGTCACGAAAGATTGCATAATTGCCGCCATTGAAGTTGTTTGGGAAATTGTACCAGTCCCAGTGAAGTAGGGACCTGCGGCCTCCAATACGTAGAGGATTCTTAGCCAGCAGCAAGGTTTCGAGGTTGCAAGTGTCGACAGTGACCTGCCTGAGGAGCGGAAATCACTTACTTTGCAGCCAAGGGCAACGCTTCATGGTCCAGGTGCCTCCTTCTACGGCAAGGGAAGCGACGTAGCCGAGTTCGTCGACGATCTCCTTAAGCGACCATTGGAGAGCTTCTTCGAGACCGCGTTCGACACTGAACACTGCAGGATGCTCTTGCGGCGTAATGAGCACGTCGAACCTGCCGTCTCTCTCGGAGAGGCCTTCGCCCCTGGCCTTCAGGTAGGCTTCCCTCCGAGTCCAGCATTTCAAGAAGGCCTCGTGTCGGGCATTTACCGGAAGTGAGCTGAGCATGCCCACCTCTTGTGATGTGAAAAACCGCTCGGCGATTTCCTTCCATGCGAAATCGCTTCGGATACGCTCGATGTCGACTCCTATCTCGCGGTTGTGGACAACGGCGAAAAGAGCGAGCTCGTCGGAATGAGAAACATTGAATCGCAAGGCACCCGCTTCGGGCGGGGACTGCAGAGCGGGCTTCCCGGACGACGTGTAGGAAAATACCAATCGGGCCGGCGCGCAGCGAAGATAACGGCCGAGGATTTCGCGAAGTATGCCGCGCGCGGCAGTGAAGCGCCGCCGATCTTCCGCGAAGCGGAATCCCGCAGCACGGGCGCGCTCGTCGGGAGCGAGGGTTTCCTCGACACGGGCCAAATCCGCGGGGGCTAGCTGCAGAGAGGCTCGCCAGAGGTGGACCTCGTTTTCCGGGAGAGGCAGTGCGCCAAGCGACGTGCGGCCTTGCGAAGTAGAGAGCATCCGCTTACTAGATCGACGGGCTGACCTGCTCTTCGTGGTCACTAGCCTCGCGGAGGCAAGCTGTCAACGAGCCGGCCAGAATCTCGTAATTCGGCGCCCGGAGAATGGAAAGATGATCGCCGGGAACCTCCTTCACATCAATTCCACCCGCCACGAGATCGCCCCAGCCATATCGGATGTCAAGAATCCGATCCGCGGGACGAAAGAGTACGACGCGCCCGGCGTAAGGCTGAGGTTGATAAGCGCTCACAGCGAGGTAAACGATTCGATCCAGGTCTCGCAGACGGCCGTTCGCCGGCTGTGATCGAAGCCTGGAGGTGACACTCCACCAATCTCTCCTGGCATTGTCCAGCAGCCCTTTGAGCCGTTCCATGATAAAGCCGCGTATATCCTTGAATCCGTTCTGCCACAAGGAGGCCATGTGAAAACGCACGCGCTGAGCCCAATACCACACTCCGGTGGCAGCCGTTTTCGCGAAAATCGGGTTTGACGAGTCAAATAGCGCGAGCAGCGCAACCCGCTGGCCTTGCGCCATGAGTTGGCGCGCCACTTCGTACGCCACCACCCCGTTGATGCACAAGCCGCCCAGGTAGTAAGGTCCGGCGGGTTGCTGCCGGCGTATCGTCTTGACCAGGCACTCCGCGATTTCCTCCAACCGGTAAGGAAAGGAAAGCCGCTTGATCTCCGACGGATCGAGATTCAAGCTCAGGACCGGCAGATCCGCTTCCAGGCGCTGCGTGAGTGGGCGGAAGATAGCACCCGCAAAAACGCAAAAAAACGGAGGTCGGGAGCCTCCCGGTTTTATCGTTCCGACGATCGGCGCGTCCGACGAAGAGCCTTGGGCTCGCAGGAAGGCGGCAAGGTGTCGAACGGTGGGCGCCTGGAAAAGCGCAGCCATGGACAACTCCTTGCCAAAGGCCTTCTCCACTCGCGCCAGCACTCTGGCCGCTGCCAGGGAGTGTCCTCCTAGATCAAAGAAGTTGTCGCTGACGCCAATGGGGTGCGTGCCGAGCACTCCCTCCCAAATCTGCGCCAATTCGGTCTCGAAGCGATCCTGAGGGGCCTCGGGCATCTCGTCGTGCGGGAGTTGCAGAGCAGTGAGGGCCGGCAGGCCGATGCGGTCCACTTTCCCGCTGGGCGTGAGCGGAATTGCGTCCAAACGGACGAACGCGGCAGGCACCATGTGCTGCGGCAGCTTTTCTTGCAGGAACCTTCGTAGATCGTTGATCGAGGGGCCGGGCACTTCCTTTGCCACCCAATAGGCCACCAAACATTTCTCGCCCGTCCACTCCTGGCATCCGACGGCCGTCGCCTTCACTCCCGAATGCGCCGCCAGCGCGACCTCGACCTCTCCTGGCTCAACGCGGAAGCCTCTGATCTTCACCTGGTCATCCATGCGTCCCAGGAATTCGATATTCCCATCGGGCAAGTAGCGCGCCAGATCACCGGTCTTGTAGAGACGCGAACCCGGTTCGCTGCTGAATGGATCCGGTACAAATCTCTCGGCGGTGAGCTCCGGGCGGCTCAGGTAACCGCGCGCCAGGCCATCGCCGCCAATGAGCAGTTCACCGGGCACTCCGGCAGGAACAAGCTCCATGCGTTGGTCGAGCACGTAGACCCGTGTATTGGCAATCGGGGACCCGATGGGGATAGAAGGCGCGGCCGGATCCACGTGCCTGGGAATTGCGTAGCAACAGGCGAACGTCGTGCTCTCCGTAGGCCCGTAGCCGTTGATGAGGTGAACGTTGGGCAGCAACTCCAGAGCGCGACGCACATGCGGGACGGAGAGAGCTTCCCCCCCGACGAGCAGTTGCCGAACGTTCGACAGCACCTCGGGGGCCTCGTCGATCACGGCATTGAACAAGGAGGTCGTGAGCCATAGCGTGCTGACCCGGTGCTTCGCGAGCACGTCGCCCAAAGCACGCGCCGAGGGAACTCTGCCCGGGAACAAGACGCAACACCCGCCGCGCAGGAGCGCTCCCCAGATCTCGAATGTTGAGCCATCAAAGGACAGGGGCGAGATCTGCAGGAGGACCTCGTGATTGTCGAGCTTTGCGTAGTCGGTTCCGAAAAGAAGGCGGGAGATCCCGCGATGCGGGATCTCCACGCCCTTCGGTGAGCCGGTGGAGCCCGACGTATACAGCACGTAGGCCAGATTCCCGGCGGTGGTACCGGCACGAGGATTTCCGCTGTCCTCCCCAGCTATCGGGTCGATGCATCCATCCAACTCGACAATCTGAGCCCCGCAATCAGGTAGGCGCTCGAGCCAGCGCCGCTGCGTCAGCAGAACCGGCATCCGGGCATCTTCCAGCATGAACGCGAGCCGCTGTTTGGGGTACTCCGGGTCCAGGGGCAAATACGCGCCGCCCGCCTTCAGGATCGCGAGCAACCCAACAATCATCTCCAGCGACCGGTCTACACAAATGCCCACCCGGACATCGGGGCCCACACCCAGTTCGCGCAGCCGGTGCGCCACGCCGTTGGCGAGGCGATTCAATTCCCGATAACTCAGGCGCTGGTCCTCAAAGACAACCGCAACATTGTCCGGCGCCCGCGCAGCTTGCGCCTCGAACAGTTCGTGCACGCAAACGTCCCGCGGATACCCGGCCTCGGTGTCGTTCCACTCCACCAGGAGTTGATGCCGCTCCGGCTCCGTCAAAAGAGGCAGCTCCGCGATCGGTTTCCCCGGATCGGCCACGATTCCCTCCAGGAGAGTCCGCCAGTGCCCCGCGATTCGTTCCATCGTTGCGTGATTGAAGAGGTCCGTGTTGTAGATAAAACGTCCGATGATTGCCTCGCGCCTCTCATCCAACTCCAGTGATAAATCAAACTTGGCCACGCCGTTGTCGACGTCCATCTGCGTCAGCTTCCACGCGGGATCTATTGTTGGGAGAGGCGGTTCCAGGGAGAACATCACCCGAAACATCGCATTGTGGCTCGCGCGCCGTTGCCGGTGGAGCTTGCTCACCAGGTGCTGATACGGCACCTCATGTGACAGCGCGCCAACCACCACCTCCCGCGCGCGCCCGAGCAACTCCCGGAACGTCGGCTGCCCCGACACGTCGGTGCGGAGGACCAGAGTGTTCAGGAAGAATCCGATCAAACTCTCGAGCTCAGGCCGCCTGCGCGTGGAGGTCGCTGTTCCGAGAAGAATGTCCTCCTGGCGGGAATAGCGATGGAGCAGGGTGATGAACCCCGCCAGCATGGTGGTGAACAGAGTAGTGCATTCCCGTTTGCTGAGCGCCCGGAGCGATTCGGTGAGGCTCTTCGACAGCGCGAACGGCAGCATGCTGCCCCGGAAGGTTTGCGCGGTAGGCCGGGGCCGATCTGTGGGCAACCGCAGTTCGGGCAGAACGCCGCGAAGCTGATGCCGCCAGTAATCGAGATGTTCGGACTCGGCTTCCTCCGAAATGACCTTCCGCTCCCAGGCCACGTAGTCGGCGTACTGGATGGGCAGATCTTCGAGCGACGAGGGCCGGCCCTTCGAAAAGTCGTTGTACAGCGCGATCAGCTCCGGGAGGAATATGCGGTAGATGGAGACTCCATCGAAGGTCATGTGATGGAGAGAAAGGAACAGCCGGTGCTCATTCTCCGCCAGCTTCACGAGTCTTGCCCGCAGCAGCGTCCCCCGAGCCAGGTCGAACGGCCTGCGGGCGTCCTCGGTGGCCAGGCGCACGGCCTCTTGTTCCCGGGCAGCTTCGGGCAGGTGTGTGAGGTCTGCGACCGGAAGCGGGATATGAAGGGCCGGGTGCACGACTTGAATCGGCTGGCCATCCACCGTGGTGAAAGTCGTCCGCCAGGCTTCATGGCGCCGAATGATTTCGTTGAGACTTCGTTCCAGGACGGCCGCGTCGAGCGAACCGATCTTCTGAACGGTCACCGGCTCGTTATAGAGTGGGCTGCCCGTCGCCAATTGGGAATGGAGCCAGACTTGTTCCTGGCCAAAGGAAAAGGGAACGGGTTCACCCGGGACCCTTTGCGGGAACGCATCGGCGTCCGCGCCGAGCGTAACCGCGTCTTCGCACAGGAGCTTCTCCAGAAGCTCTCGCTTTGCATCCGTGGGCTGGGCTGTGCCAGGAATCATGTGACGTCCATGTTCAGCACAGAAGCGCCGTCTGTCCGGCAGCGGGATTCCGCCAGAGCGCTTCGCGACGATGGAAGATTGCTGAATCTGATGGGCAGCGCCTTCAGACCGCGCAAACCGAGATTGTCGCGCCAGGTAAGCGGCCCGGGTTCCAGAACGAGATTCGGAAGCCGGGCAAGCATCGTGGCAAAGGCGATCTGGCCTTCGAGCCGGGCGAGCGGTGCACCGAAGCAGAAATGGGCTGCCCACCCGAACGCAACGTGCCGGTTATCTCTCCGCGTGATGTCAAGTCGATCGGGATCCGGGAAACGTTCCGGGTCGCGGTTTGCGGCACCCATCACGGCAATCACCGCTTGACCCTTGCGAATCAGTCTTCCTCCCATTTCCGCGTCCTCCGGGGCGATGCGAGCGGTGTGCTGGCTGGGGCTTTCGTAGCGAAGCAGCTCTTCGACGGCAGAAGAAATCAACGCAGGGTCGACCTTGAGCCTTTCGATCTGTTCCGGATTGCGCAACAGAGCGAGCGTCCCCGAACCAATCAGGTTCGTCGTGGTTTCCTGACCTCCAACCATCGTGACAATGCAGTTGGCGATCACTTCCTCTTCAGTCAGCCGGTCACCCTCAACCTCCGCAACCACTAGCGAGCGAATGAGTCCATCGTGCGGGTGCTTCTCCTGCTCGCGCATGGCGGCGCGGAAATAGGCCGTCATGTCCTCGACGCTGCGGACGATTCGCGGGGCGCGATCCGGATTGTGCTGGAAGTTCCCGAGCATCTCCGCGAAATCCGCCGACCAAGCCTTCAATTGGTGGCGGTCCTCCACCGGCACGCCGAGCATTTCGGCAGTGACGATGCAGGGTAGCGGCTCCGCCAGATCTGCAATCACGTCCATGCGGCCCGCGAAGATCACGGCGTCAATAAGTTTGTCGGTTAGTTCCTGGATGTGCGATCTCAGGATCTCGACGCGCTGTGGTGTAAAAGCTTGGGACGCGAGACTGCGAAGCCGAGTGTGCGCCGGCGCGTCCATGAACAGCATCTGCCTCACCATCACGCGAGCGACGGGACTTAAAGCAGAAAGGTCCATCTTGGAAAGCTGTTCCGGCGTTGGCGTTCGGTGGGCTGAAAAATCGTGCAGCACGCGAACCACATCCTGATAACGAGTAACCACCCAGGCGTGTAGGAAGGGATCCCAATAGACGGGGTCTTCGGTCCGCAGCCGGCGATACAAAGGGTAGGGGTCTGCGAGAACCTCGGGCTCAAGCAAATGGAAGAGGCTGAGGCTCGGGTCAGACTGGTTCAGGCGAGGCGAAGTTTCGCCGTCCACGGTAGGCCTAATCCCCTTCTGCGAACGGGTGGTGGGCCACGCCAAGGATGCGCTGGACCTCCTGTTCGCTCATGGCCTCTAATTTGGCCATGACCAGCCGTTCCACCTCGGCGGCAAGCTTCGCCACCGTGGAAGCTTCAAACAGGCTGCGTAAGGGTAGTTCGACACCAAAGGCCTGCCGCAGTCGTGCGATGAGCTGAGTTCCCAGCAGTGAATGTCCACCGAGCGTGAAAAAGTTATCATCTGCGCCGACCTGGGCAAGACCCAGGAGCTGCGCCACGATCTTCGCCACCTTTCGTTCCGCAGGAGAGCGCGGAGAGTGATAAACGGTATCGCGCAGGATGTTCTCCGCATCCGGCACGGGCAGCGCGAGACGATCCACCTTGCCATGTGGGCCGAGAGGCAGCGCTGGCAGCGGTACAAAGACGGCCGGCACCATGAAATCGGGCAAACTCTTTTGGAGAAACTCCCTGAGAGCGGCATGGGTGATCTGTGCGTTCACGGGCACAATATAGGCGATCAATTGCTTGTCGCACGCGGCCGCTTCGCGGGTCATGATGAAGCTTTCCTGAATCTCCGGATGGCTGTTCAGCGCCGCGATGATTTCGCCCGGCTCGATGCGAAAGCCACGTACTTTGATTTGATCGTCGATCCTGCCGAGAAAGACTATCTGACCATCTGGCAAACATCGGGCAAGGTCGCCCGTCCTGTACAACCGGTTGCCTGGCACGGGACTGAATGGATTCGGAACAAACCGTTCAGCCGTCAGATCAGGGCGGTTCAGGTATCCTCGCGCGAGGCCCACGCCGCCAACGTACATCTCTCCCATTTCACCGGCGGGAACTTGCTTCAGATGTTGGTCCAGAATGTAGATCTGCGTATTAGCGATGGCCCGGCCGATGGGCGGCTCCGCGGCAGGGGGTGCGTCCCCGCGAATGATCCCGGACGTGGCGACCACCGTGCACTCCGAGGGGCCGTAGTTATTCACCAGTACGAAAGGGAGATTAACGGGAGGGTAGTGATGGAGCGTGTCGGCGCCTGTGAGCAAGAAACGCAATGCAGTTTCCGGCGGCCACTCCAGCGCGAGCATCCGTTCGGCGAGCGGACTGGGCACAAAGCTTATCGTGATTCGGCTGGCCACAAGCCAGTCGCGCAGCGATTCCGGCGATTGGCGGACGAATTCAGGCGCCAAATGGACAGTCGCCCCAGCCGTGAGATAGGGCCACAACTCCCAGACTGCAGCGTCGAAACTGAGTCCCGCCAGATGGCTGGCGTGGTCCTCGCGAGTCACGTCAAATGCTTGCCTGTGCCAGAACACGAGATTCAGCAAGCTCTCGTGGGTGATGGCCACACCCTTCGGCGAACCAGTCGAACCGGAGGTATACACAACGTATGCCAAATGTTCCGCTTTTGTTGGGCTGACTTGCGCTTCAGGAGGGTGGTTCACAAGCTCCGGCATCTCGCTGTTCACGGAGACCACTCGCCATTGACCGGCGGGCAAACGGGGTGCCAGACCCTCACTGGTCACCAGAACGGGGGCTTCGGCGTCACGCAATTTGAATGCAAGGCGCTCCGAAGGGTGGGCAGGATCCAGCAGCAAGTAAGCACCACCTGCCTTCAGAATCCCCAGCGCTCCTACGACCATCGCAGGACAGCGCTCCGCGCACAGCCCAACCACGACATCCGGCCCGACGCCGAGCAGGCGCAGGCGATGCGCCAATGCATTAGCCTGCGAATCCAACTCCGCGTAAGTGAGCCTCTCTTTGGCCGTTGCCACTGCAACTGCACCTGGCCTGGCAGCAGCTTGCTCAGTAACTAGTTGCGGGACACGCGAATCGTGTGAGTTCCAGCGGGCAAAGTCCTTGTGCTCCACGTTGACCGGGGAGGAATGCAAGCTTGGTAGAGAAGAACCACGATTGGTGACTGGGCGCACCATCTCGCTCCTCTGGGGGCAATTCTCTTGCCATCTCTCGGATGGCAGCGGCGGGTCAACTCATTGACAATAAATGAGGTTAGGAAGCGAAATTCCTGTCCATTAGCTACGATCTTGGACCGGGAAGGAAGCGATTTTCCCACAATGTGCACTTCTGAGCCTCGGCACCTTGTGAAGTTCTGCTGACCCAGCGAGTTGCCTGCGACATCTCTGGGCAACAAGTCCGACGATTTCTTTGAAAGCAGTTCTAACGCACCGCAGAGCAATTCGGGATGAAGCGCCAACGGTCGGGCTATTGGAAAGGTTCCTTCTTGTGGTGAGACAAGATGCGCTGCAGATACTTCGATCCTTCTTTCACCGAGAAGAATTTCACATAGCTGGGAAACGGTTCTACCTTCGCGTTTCGCCACAGATTGCAGTTCTCTCTTCAGATCTGCGGAAATTCTAAATGCCATCTGCTCATTCTTGGTTTGCATGCGAAGACCAGATTCTAGATCGTTGGTCAAATAAGCCGCCGCCTGGCGGATTTTTGGACTAGCTGCGAACTTAGTTTGGCAAGAGACCATAAACATCAACTTCACCCAGGACCGTCGTGTAGTCACCGCGCGTACCCACATACACTTTTCCGTTGGCCACAGTCGGAACGGTGAACTTGACAGCGTCACCTGCGATATCCCGGCCACCGGCCGCCTGCGAACTGTTCCACAATTCGATAGCTAGATTAGTGGCATCGTAGGCGTGCAGAATCGCGGGGCCAGTGCCGGCACTGCTGGGAGGCCCGTATGCGCTCGAATCAATCGCCCACAAAATTCCATTGGCATTCGTCGGGGTCGATGACACCGACGGGGTAGTTCCAGGGAACCCGTACCCGCTGTTGGAGTTCGACGAGGGTGCTGCGTCAAACTTTCCAGCGGTAGTCTGGTTGAAGGGCCACGCCTTAATATAATTGTTGACCGCGCCCAAATACATGGTGTTGTTCCAGAAGGCCGGCGTACTGAAGTATCCCTGAGAACCCCCCCCGAATTCTTGAACAACCTGATCTCCACTTGCATTGAACGAACCCATGTTGTCCCGGTTCAGCAGGTAGACCGCCGAAGACTTCGATCCGAGAACAAGCAGGTGGGTGGGTCCATTAGAGCTCTGGTCGGGAAGTAGCACCATGCCGCTCGAGGCAAGGTCCGCATCCGCTGCGGACAGAGTTGCCTGGTTTGACGGCGTGAACCAATCCACGACCGTAAGTCCGCTGGTGGTACTTAACTTCAGAACCGTGTCGCCAAAATCGATGCCGCCGGTGTTGGCGTCGAAAGTCCCGTTCCCGGTAACGCCATAGAGATTGCCGCCAGCGTCCGCTGCCAATGCGTTGCCCGACATCCAGATGCCAGCTTGCCCGCCATCGGGTGTGGTATTAAATACTGCACCGGGCACCTGTGCCAGATTTGAGGCGTTGTAACCAATCACCCAGCCGTGGTAAGGATTTGCATCCTCGTGAGCAGCCCAAGAGATGTAGACAACGCCGTTCACAAGCGCAAGACCGGGTCGCTGATTTTGCGTTCTGGGATTGAACGCTAGTTGACCTGCGGAGGATCCATCGCCGGTTCCAGCAACGGTCGCTGAAATAACTACGGGCTGATTGCTGTTCAGTTTTTCGCTGCCCGTGGCAAGATCAAGGCCATGGAGCCGCTGGTAGAAGTTCACCTGACGGGAATCGACCGACTTACTGACCACGTAGATCGTATTGCTGCTGGGATCGATTACGGGCGTGCCCGTGACACCGACTTCCGGGTTAATGTCCCCGTCCCCAACGCCCACGAGAAATCCTGTGGTACCTGAAGGCACCGGGGTCTCTCCGGCAGTAGCACCGTGGGTGCCATCGAGGAGATTGGCATGCTAAAGTTGCACGCATGGGTTGGCA
>WNFO01005586.1_pt1 | contig 11024 bp, 7 predicted proteins | sample 5400251 | NCBI WGS metagenome assembly WNFO01 (sample SAMN13153354, study PRJNA577476) | soil metagenome | isolation source: 100 cm saprolite under Madrone tree | place: USA:California | collected 2016-06-14 | reverse complement strand
CGCTTCGGCGGGATAAGAAGGGCAGTCGAAGACTACGACTTTGATAGGCTGGAGGTGGAAGCACGGCAACGTGTGGAGCTGACCAGTACTAATCGCCCGTTCGGCTTAATCATAAAACTTACCCAAACCGTCAATCGTTATGCAAACGACTGGGTGAGTTCGCAAAGTTGATCCCGGTAAGGGATCACACTTGTAACTATCGCAGTACGTTCGGCAGGAGCCGAACTTGTAATGCCAGCCAAAATGTTGTGATCGCGCGCTGCGGTCACCAACAAGAATTCTGTTGTCGGCGCGCGAGCCGTGATTTACGCGCGTTACAAGTTTCCGGTGGTCATATCGCGAGGGTCACACCCGTTCCCATCCCGAACACGGTAGTTAAGCCTCGCTGAGCCGATGATACTGCACGGGCAACTGTGTGGGAACGTAGGTCACCGCCGGGATTAAATTAAAAGGCCGGTCTGAAAATTCAGACCGGCCTTTTTCTTTTCCGCCACGGCATTCTGGCATTCCGCAAAATTTCCGTTGCAAATAACAAATTAATTGACTTCAGCCTCGCAGAATGGGATAGTTCGCCAATTCCCGCAGCGAAAGACCTATAGAAATGAAACTCTACTCAGCGCTTTTCGCACTTTTGCTGTTTCCGATTTTGTCCCTGGGACAATCTTCCGCGCCGCCGAAGAGCGCCCCGGCGCTTGCCACTGTCGATGGGCAACCGGTTACGGACGAAGATCTCGCTCCCTATGTTCAGAGCCAGCTTCGGCCTCTGCGCGAGCAGGAATATCAGATCAAGAAGAAGGCGCTCGATAATTTAATTACTCAAAGGATAATTGACGCTGAATCGAAGAAAAAGGGACTCACCGCGGACAAACTGCTTGAGCAGGAGGTTGACGCGAAAGTTCCAGAGCCGACTGACGTGGAGCTGAATGCGGTCTACGCCGTGCAGAAAGATCAACTAAACAAGCCGTTCGAAGAAGTGAAAGCGCAGCTACAGCAAAATCTGAAACGCGCGAAAATTCAATTGGCGCGCCAGGAATATTCCGCGCACCTTCGTGAGCAGGCGAAAGTCGCCATGCTGTTGAGTCCGCCCCGAGTGCAGGTCAGTTTCGATCCAGCAAGGGTCCGCGGCAATCCCAAGGCTCGCGTGATGATTGTGGAGTTTTCCGATTACCAGTGCCCTTATTGCGGTCAAGTGGAATCGACCCTGAAGAGCGTGTTGGCGAAGCACGAGGGCGTGGTGGCACTTGCCTTCCGCGACTTACCCCTTACGCAGATTCACCCATTCGCACAGGGCGCGGCGGAGGCGGCGCGGTGCGCCGGCGAACAGGGTAAGTTCTGGGAGTATCACGACCTCCTTTTTGGAGATCAAGCCAGCCTGGACCGCAACGGCCTGATCGCCAAGGCGGCGAAGCTGCAATTGGACGCAAAGCAATTTGACGGGTGCATTTCCGCCGAAAAGTATAAGGCCCAAATCCAGCAGGACAACCAGGATGGTATGCGTGCTGGCGTTAGCGGCACACCGGGCTTCTTCATTAACGGCGTCTTCATCAGCGGTGCGCAACCGGAAGCCACCTTCGAAAAAATGATTGAAGAGCAGCTTGCGCTTTCTCCCGGCCCCAAATCCTAGGAATCATCCGGCCACTAAAGCGAACCGAGCTGTGCGTTTGCCCGCTTACGCATTTCCATTTCAACGCAGGGTTTGCAAGTACAACTGTACAACTTGTTTATCTCAGGATTTGTATTACAAACCCTGAAACCCCGGACCCCTTTAGCACCCCGACCAGTCTCCGGTGCGGGGTAGCCCACTGTCCTAAATTTGTCCTCCCGACCAGTAGAGGTAGCGCTACACGGCCCCTTAGCATTGGAACCAGCCTAAGGGGGCATTATGAGGGAGATTTCAACAGGGGCCCGGGGCTTCAAAAACCTGCCAGTTTTTGCAAGTTCTGCAATCATCGCAATTATTTGCTTATTTTTCAGCGTCAGTAGCGCATCCGCCCAGAGAGGCGGAGCAACTTCCAGTTCGTCACACGAGAGCGATCGAGCAGCTCAAGTTCGTGAGCTAAATAACAGCGTTTTGCAGTTGCACGGCCAGATGCAGGAGAACGCATCAGGGGCGGCGGGCGTTCGTGGCCAGGCGGCTATCGTGTTAGCGCAACGCGCCACCAAATTGGCTGCCCTGATTCAGGAAAATCCCCGCGCTGCACTATCGTTCGCGTTTTCCCCGAACCTCCTTGCGGACCTCGCGGCAAAGTTTCCGGGCTCATCCTCCCAACTCGAATCGCACGTCACGCTCAGTGGCCCCGTCGAGCACTGGATTACGGACTCTGCCGACATGAAGAGCTCCGAAGATTCCTGGTTCCTAAACGCGGGTGCGAGCAGGCTAACTCTACATTTTTCGACTACGCAGCGGCCTGATCCAAAAGCGAGTCCCGTTGTGACCATCGAGGGCGTGCAGGTCGGCTCCGATGTCGCCGTATCGAAGGTCTCCTCTGCCCCGATTGGCGGTGCTGGTTTATTCCCACAAATCACAAATATCACCAGCCCACGATCCTTCCCGCTTGCCTTGCTCGTCGTGATAGGTGTGTTTGCCATCTCACTAAGATTGGCAGCGCGAAAGGTCCGCTTGCCGACCTCGGGCTCGCGAGTCATAGGCATTCTGCGGCAACTGGCTGTTTGCGCTGTCGCACTGCTTGTGGTCGTATCCAGCCCGCTCTCTGCCTCGGCGCAGGGAACCTGTAGCACGACAGGCGTGCAGAACATCGCGGTGCTGATGGTACAATTCCCAGGTCGCTCTCTAAGCGCTACTCCGCAGAGTATTCACGATTTATTTTTCGGTACTGCAGACCCGTCGCTGGCCAATTATTGGAAAGATGCCTCTTACGGCCAGACGACCGTAACAGGAGACGTATTCGGCCCCTATACGCTGGACTCTTACGATTGCACCCAACTGAACTTATTACGCGACGCCGCGATAACAGCAGCGGCTAACGCTGGTGTGCCGATCCAAAACTACTCCCGCCTGTATTTAATCGCCCCAAATATCTGCAACGATGTCGGCTTTGCGATGGGCAGTTGTCTTAGTCTGAGCTCTCCGAACGGTCCCTTTACCGCATCCACTTCCATATTGAACGAGGCTTATGCGACCCCGCCAGCTACAGGCGTGGAGTTGCTAGCGCACTTGGGGGGACACAACATGGGATTGGGCCACGCCCACCTCCTGCAGTTCACGAACTCTAGCGGTGCTGGAATACCATTAGGGGCGTTAGCGGATCCGGGCACTATGACAGAATACGGCGACCACTTCTCCGTAATGTCGGCCGCTAACTTAGGCCACTACGCGGCGCCCCAGAAAGCCATGCTAGGCTGGCTGAGCAGCTCGACAAATGTCCAAACAATCAGCACAAGTGGCACCTTTTCAGTACAGCCCATGGAGGCCAGCGCATCCGGCCTGACAGCCCTTAGGATTCAGCGAGGCTCGCAAAGCCCTGGCTATTACCTCTGGATTGAGTACCGGCAACCGCTCGGGAGCTACGACTCGACTTTGACCCCTACTCAACTATTCCAGGGAGCTGACGTCCACTACGAATTCCCCGCAACCGCCACCTCCTTTGGAAGCGGTGCCGCTAGCTGGTTACTGGATTGCACGGCCCCAGCCTCATACTGGGACATGCCCGCCTTGGTGGCGGGAAACACTTGGGCTGATCCCTATTCGGATCTCTCTATTAGCGTGCTAAGCGCAACCACTACTGGACTGACCGTCAACGTAAGCTACAGCGGACGCGTGCCATGCACAGCGTCGGCCCCGAGCGTAACCGTGTCACCGCTCAATCCGAGCATCTATCCCGGACAGACGGCAAATTATTCCGTTTCCGTCACCGACAATGACTCCTCGGCATGTTCTTCGAGCACGATCAACTTTGGATCGACTGAGCCTTCAGGTTGGTCGACAGCGTTTTCCGCATCTTCAGTCACGTTAAGCCCCGGACAATCTGCTTCTTTGACGATGAGCAAAGGCGCTCCGTCCGGAACACCGGTCGGCACCTACGCGGTCAATATGAGCGCGTCAAACCCCGCAGCAAGCACGACCGATACCGCGAATGCGACAGTCACGACGCCGCCATCGGTGGTGGTGAGCCTCTCGCTTTCGGCGGCAAACTTCACTCGACCTGGCACGGTCCCTATCGCAGCCTCAGTCACCAGCAGCGGGTCTCCAGCTTCAGGGGCGAGCGTCACGTTCACGGTGACAGCGCCGACTGGGAGCACGACCACACAAAACGCCACGACTGGCTCGAACGGAACGGCAACGTGGAATTACAAGTTGAACCAGAGATCCCCGACGGGGACTTACTCGGTAACAGCGCAAGCGGGCCTTGGTTCCGGGTCGAAGAAGACCGCTAGCACACAAGCCGCAACCAGCAACACAGCAACGTTTTTGGTGCAATAAAGACTGGGGCGCGCGTAAGACAGCCAACCTTGGCTCCCAACCACCCCGACAACCTTGGCCAAAAAAGAGGGGCAACGGGTATGAACCCATTGCCCCGGGGATCAGGTTATGCGATGTAAGTCCAGCGCGACGAGCAAATCGCCACGCCGGTTCGGTGCCCTAGAACGTTATCGTTGGGCAAGTGGTGTTAATCGGGCAGAGCGCACACGCGGTGCTGTTGGTTCGGACTAGAGGCCCGAAGTTGCTTGCACTCCCGTGAACGTATACCATGTCTGAGAAAGTGCAGTTCCCGCCACTAGACGGAGGCACGAACTGAGTGCACTGCGCGAGGGTTGGAGTTTCATTGTTAAGCAAGGTTTGGCAGGTTGGAGTTGTGCAATTCTGACCGTTTGAATCGCATCCCGAAGCTGCGTTCAGAGTTGTCGAGGTAACCGCGATCGTCACGAACGGCACAGAGCAGGTGGCGTCGCCTTCGGAGTCCGGGTACGGTTGTACGCCATTACCAGAAGCCGGACCTGGAGTGCCCCGGCAATCCTCCACGTTGAGACTGGTGATGTTGACGTTACCCGTGTTGCAGACATGGATCCCTTCGCTGACCTTTACGACGAGACCGCCCGATGCCCCGGCCGATTGCAGGCAGGACTCGCACTTCTTGTCCACGGTCAGGTCTGGGGCAATTGGTGGGCCACAGCTGCTGAAGTCGTTCGATACCACAGTCCCGTCCACGTTCTGAGGGGCTCCTGTGGAGCTAGATGAAGCGGTAGCCTGCACCTTATTCGTCTGCCCGGTTCCGAGAACGCCAGGACTAGTGAAGCTGCCGGTATAGTTAACAGTGCCGCCAGCTCCTGGAATTCCGCCGCTGGCGTTGCAGCCAGGGCAGCTAATCGTCAAGTTAGTTGCACCCGACGGTGGTCCACAATCGGCGCAGGTTGCCGTCGGAGCATCTGTGATTGTGACGTTGTATATGGTGCCGCTGCCGGTATTGGTGACAGTACCGCCGAAGTTATACTGAACCGACGGACCGCCATTAATAAGCTGCGAGGTCGTGCAAGACTTGGAGACAGTCAGGGAGCACAACGGGAAGGAGACTGGCGTCGTTAAGTCGCTCAGGCTGGCAGTTGAGGACGTCGAGGAGCGAGTCTCAGAAAAGAAGGTGCTGAAGCAGGGGACGTTGGCGCCAAAGATCGAATTGAGATCGATGCCAATCTCGAGAAATTCCCCCGTTTGATATTGGGAGAAGCCGCCCTTATCGTGGAAGCTCCACCCGCCCGGAGCTATAGTGGTGGCCATAAGAACAGGTGTGCTTTTGCCGCCTTTAGTGACGACACTCTGCGTGAACGCGTTGTCGACGAGCCCGCACAGGCTGTTACCACCGTTGAGCGGGTCGCACGGCGCCGGGGACCTAGATGTATCGAACGTGAGGGAGCCGCTTGCGCCGCCGCTCCACTTGAAAACGTTGATGGTGGAGACGGCACCGCCTTGGGAAAAGTCGGAAACGACCAGCAGGTCTCCATCGGTGTGATGCCCGACAAAGGTTCCCGAGGCCGTACAATTATTGTTGGTTACGGTGCCCCCGTTGCCAGTCGCGGCCAAGTGGACGCCCACGCAAAGCGCGAAGTTTGAGTCCTGCACGAACCAGAACCCGGCAGTGGAATCGCCGGCATTAGCAAAACGGTCCATGCCCGCATAAATTACTGTATGACCGCTTACATTGTAAGCAGCAGCGAAGGCGTGCTCGATATCATCTTTATCTTGTGTACCGTGAGGGTTCCAGCCCCACTGGGAAATGTCCTGCGTGTCCTTCGACGAGGCCCCGAGAAAGGTGTTGTCCGTTTGGGTGCCTACCTGATCGCTCACAAATGCGGGGACAAATAATGAATTGGCTTTGCTCGTAAACGCGCCGCTGCTGAAAACAAAACTCGCCCAGTCGTCTTCTGAGTTGAAACTAATCAGTGACCAAGTCGCAGCAACTTGTGCGGGATTAATGGTTGGACAGCCGTTACTATCGGTGCCATTGGTGTTCGCTGCGACAGGCGTTGCGATAGCAGGCCCGCCATTAGCGAGCGCAAGCCAGCAGATGGTGGGTGTATGGGCGGCATCACCCTCCATTTGGAACACGGATTTGTCCACGTTCTGGGCGAACGTGGGCTGTGGACTAATGCCAAGCAAAAAAGCGACCAGCGCAATCGCGCCGATCGCGGTTAGGACTCGCTTTGAATCCAAACATCGAAATATTGCCAAGAATCTAGTTCCCATAATGGTCTTTCTCCTTGTTGTGTGTGCACACGTGTATTTTTGAAGGGGGCCCGGTAATGCAAAACTGCATTGGGAGTGAACGCGACCGAGTGGCAACACAAGGCTGCGTGATCGAGCGAAGATAAACCTCTAGCGCGGGCAAACTACCGGTTTGCCTGCCCGCGGCTGGGTGCTTAGGCAGACTCATAAGTTCAATAAATTCGAGAAGCTGAATTTTCTGGGTTTAAGCGCACTTAAGCTTCGACAAATCGATACCGCTGTCTTAGCTTTGACCTAGGACGCTTACTCCGCAGAATGTGTGTCAGATACGTGCACACTTGTGCCCAATTAGTACTGTCCGTTAGTACTTTAGTTTCATTGGGTTGGCTAACCGCTTGCTAGCGACATGAGGAAAACTATGTACGTAGACTCCCGAACTGTGCAAATCTCTGGAGTACCGTTACTGGGTTTGCAGATTTCCCCAACTGTATGGCGATATTGGCTTTTCGTCTGATTTTGCTTCGCCGTGGAGCGGGGAACTCAGCTGTTTGCAGCCTGGTTTTTAGGGCAACTCTATCCTCAAATGCGGGTGTGTTTGATGTCCACATGAAAGCGCCCTGCGGGTTAACTTTTTCGAAAAAGTACCATTGACCGGCCTACTTTCCGGGACTACCTTTATTAGTGCCCCAAGCCCCCGGACGAAATCTTTCCGCAGTGAGGTTCTCCGTGGCAATGAATTTAGTGAAGAAGCCAAGTTTGGAAGATCGTTGGGCTCAAATGCGAACTCACAAGCGGGTGATCTCGCGAGTGAAGTTCCTTGTCGAATGGGACGAAAACTCCCAAAAGCAAAGAGCCAACGCCGTTACGGTTGACGTCAGCCACTCCGGTTGCATGGCGATCGTCGGAGCCCCCTTACCGATGCACAAGCAGGTTCGATTGATCCATCCAGAAACTGGCCGCAAGGCCGAGGCGCTCGTTGTGTGGCGTGACCACGAAGCGTGGGACACCGGGTTCGAACTGGCTAAGCCCGATGCTTCTTTCTGGGGTGTTTCTTTTTAATCTCTTCGCAGACGCAAGCGGTATCTGAAAAGCAGATCGTCTTTCTTCTCCTTCTATTGAACGCAAAGTGATTGGTGTATCCTCGTTCGCGTAACTTCGCTGAGTCGTTCGCGAATTCTTGCTGATCGACATTTTCTCCTAAAATTCTTGCAAGGCCGTTCGTTCCGCTGGAATCGTGAATCTGTTTCAGCGAAGATCTATCCGCTCACGCACTAATTTGCATCTTGGTGCGCACGAGCGGGAGATTTTCATGCCTGCATCCAATCCACAAAAGGTTGTGCTTATCACTGGCGGAACAGACGGGCTTGGCAAAGCCACCGCGATTCTACTCGCGCAGCGTGGCTATCGCGTGATCGCCACGGGCCGCAGTGAAGCAAAACGCGCTGAACTCGACGCGCTGGCAAAAACAAAAAATTTGCCGTTGACGACTATGGAATTGGACGTTTGCAGCGACGCGTCCGTCAATCGCGCAGTACAAAGCGTGATCGGTTCCTATGGCGCGATCGATGTGCTGATTAACAATGCAGGCGTGGGTTATATGGCCGTCGTCGAAGAACTCAAAATGGAAGATTTGAAGCAGCAATTCGAAACCAATCTTTTCGGTGTGCTGCGTGTCACGCAGGCAGTGCTTCCGGGAATGCGCGCGCGAGAAAGCGGCCGCATCGTGATGTTGAGCAGCGTCGCTGGTCTGGTGACTCCGCCGACGTACGGAGCCTATAGCAGCAGCAAACATGCGCTGGAAGGGCTGAGCAACGCGCTGCGGCTGGAACTGTTCCCGTTTAACATCCAGGTGGTGCTCATCGAGCCGGGATACATCGTCACTAATTTTCAGCAGACCGCCAAGGATTTGGCACAGCCTTATGTGGAATCGGCAAAAGCCGGCCCGTACGAAAAGATTTATTCTGGCGCATCAGCCGGCGCGGCGAAGGGCCGCAAGAAGTCAAAAGCGACTCCCGAAGACTGCGCACGGGTTATTTTGCAAGCTATCGAATCGCGAAATCCGAACCCGCGCTACGGCGTCACGCCACTGGCGACACTGGTTAAATGGGCCAAGCGGCTGGCCAGTGACCGCATGCTCGATGAATTCCTGCGGCGGACGTACGGTGTAACCGTCGACGCTGCTCCGAGAGACGCCAAGCCTGTTTGACGCCGCAGATTCGCGCGGATACTCTTTTTGTAGATGAACCCCGCAACTTTTTCAGGAACCTTGTGGACAGGCCGGTAGGAGATCCCTTCGCGGTGGGCGCCGTTTCCGGCGCCAGCCTAATCGCGCGACTCCCGAAAATCTGGATCGGCTACCTGCTCGCCTTTGCCACGCTGTTGGGCGAAGTGGTTGCTGTGGCGCACAATCCGGAACTGGCGAAGGGCGGGGACATCAGCGCCATTCCGCTCGAGATTTATCTACCCACATTCGTGGCAGTTGTTTATTGGCTGGTCTGCGTACACCGCTACCACGTGGTGCTGGCGAATGTGCCAGGCTGGAAGCATCCGATTTCACCGGCGCGCGCGGTGTGGTTCCATTTCATTCCGGTTTACGTTGTTTATTGGGTCTTCCGGTGGCCGGCGGCGATCGCGGACTTTGTAAATCAACGATTGCACGCTCCGGTGATGAACAAATGGACTTTGGGGACGATGTTCTTCGCGTCATTGCTGTGCCGTCTATTTGTGGATTCGGCGTTGAGCGTGGCCATATTGTTTTTTGGATGCACCTACATTTCAGGCTTTTTGCAGCGCGCGCTGGCCGCGCCTGCCGCAAGCCAGGCTTGAATCGTTTCAGGATAATTTTGCGCGAAGGGGAATACCAGTGAAACGAGTGTGGATGTGGCTTGGAGCCGCGGGAATTGCGACATCGACGTGGTTTTCGGCGTTATCGCCGGCAGCAGGTGAAGCAAGCGCGCTGGCGCCACAGGAGTACCAGCGGCTGGCGCACGATATCTTCAAACAGTTGATCGAAATCAACACCACCGATTCCGTGGGCAATGTGACCAGTGCCGCCGATGCGATGGCGAAGCGGTTACGTGAAGTCGGGTTCGAGGAAAAAGACATGCAGATCGCTGGTCCGCGAGAAAACAAAAAGAATCTGGTGGTTCGCTACCGCGGCTCGGGCATGCGCAAGCCGGTACTGTTCATCGGACACCTTGATGTAGTGGAAGCGCGCCGCGAGGACTGGACCGTCGATCCGTTTATTTTTCTTGAGAAGGACGGCTATTTCTACGGCCGCGGTACGGAAGACATGAAGTCCGGCGACGCCTTGCTGATCACCAGTTTTATCCGCCTGAAAAAGGAAGGTTATGTTCCGGACCGCGATCTGATTCTGGCGCTGACCGCCGATGAAGAAGGCGGCACCGCGAACGGAGTGGACTGGCTGCTCACCACGCACCGCAATTGGATCGAAGCGGAATACTGCATCAACCTGGACGGCGGCGAGTTCGAAAAAGACAAGGGCAAGCAGTTGTTGGCAGGATTACAGGCCAGCGAAAAAGTTTACGTCGATTATCAATTCGAATCGTTAAATGCCGGCGGCCACAGTTCGGTTCCTTCGCCGGATAACGCCATCTACCACTTGGCGGGAGCGCTGAGCCGCTTGCAGACATTTTCTTTTCCGGTGAACACGGGCGAGATTACCCGCAAATACTTTTTGCACGCGGCCGCACTTTCCGGCGGGCAGAGCGCGGCGAACATGCGAGCCGTGGCCAAAGAGCCCGCTAGTCCCGCGGCCGTGCTGCAATTGTCGCAAGTGCCCTATTTCAATTCGCTGCTTCACACCACGTGTGTGGCGACGATGTTGACGGGGGGTCATGCGACCAACGCGCTGCCGCAGATGGCGCGCGCTAACGTCAATTGCCGCATCATTCCGGGCGAAGATCCAGAAGCGGTGCGCAAGACACTGGAAAACGTAGCCGCCGACCCCAAGGTGAGCGTCACCATTGTGCCGGTCAAAGCGGCCGACGGTTCGCTCCTTGCGCAGGTCGGCGTCCCGCCATCACCGCTATTGCCGGAAGTCGTACAAGCAGAAGAAAAAACCGTGCACAGTTTGTGGCCGGGGTTGCCCGTTGTTCCCACCATGTCCACGGGAGCCACGGACGGCCACTTCCTGCGCATTGCCGGAATTCCGACTTATGGAATTGCCTGCATGTTTTTTGAATTGGACGATAACCGGGCACACGGCAAAGACGAACGCATAGGAGTAAAGGATTTTTACGATGGCGTCGAGATCAGTTATCGCCTGATCAAGAATTTGTCGTCGAAGAATTGACAAAAGTATTCAAGATGGAAAAGAAACGGCCCG
>WNFO01008966.1_pt1 | contig 11025 bp, 6 predicted proteins | sample 5400251 | NCBI WGS metagenome assembly WNFO01 (sample SAMN13153354, study PRJNA577476) | soil metagenome | isolation source: 100 cm saprolite under Madrone tree | place: USA:California | collected 2016-06-14 | reverse complement strand
GACGCCCTGCTAGGACTAAAGACTGCTAAATGGGAGGTTGCGTATCCGATATGAAAAATCCCTGGCTCTGGACCGGTTGCTCTGGGCGGACACTCACCGCAGATAGCTCGCTACGGATCGAATTGGCAAATTGATAGAACTGACCGGCTAGCCCGCCAAGTTCGCCGCTGGGAAGCGCCCAAGAAAACATCCGTTGAATTCGCAGACCGGGGATTTTAATTTGTCGTACCAATCCCATGGCAATTTCCTGTTGGATTTCCCAACAGGAAAAGAAGCCGACACCGAGGCCGGCAATGACGAGCGATTTGATGGCTTCACTGCTTCCTAGTTCAAAACGCTGATCCAACTTCTTCGGGTTCACTCCGCCCTCCTTCAATACGCTTTCAACCACAGTTCGCGTACCTGCTCCAGACTCGCGCCAAAGAAGCGGCAAAGCTTCAAGGTCTCGAACCGACTTCATTCCTTCAATCGCGCGACGGAGCTTTGGATCAGAAATTCGAGCGGCACAAACCGGAACGATTTCATCAGGCATGAACTGCTCAAGGCGCACACCCGGACTCCGCTGATGGCCCTCGACCAGGCCGAGTCCAACCCTCTGTTGTCGAAGATGCTCCAGCACTTCTTCCGTATTTCCCACGATCAGGTGAAGAGCGGCTGCCGGGTGGTAATGATGGAAGCGAATGAAAATCCTAGGTACAAAATATCTCGCCAGAGTTGTGCTGGCTGCGAGAGTCACAATTCCAGTTACTTCACGTGTCTGATTCAACTCCCGCAAAACCTGTTCAAGCTCAGTAAAGACATCTTGGAGTCGTTCTCGGAGATGGGCCCCTCTTGGGGTCAACGACACGCCTCGGGCCGAGCGAATGAATAGGGTTGTTTCCAGGTCGGCCTCCAACCTGCGGATCTGTCCGGTAACGGCCGGTTGGGATAGATGAAGCCGGCGGGCCGCTTCCGAGATTTGGCCCGCTTCAGCAACGACCAAGAAGGTCTGTAACAAAGCCGGCGGTATACGGTTGAGATCCACAATGCCAACTTTAGCCAAATCTCGTTTTGTCGCGCCTTTTAGATTTCTGACCTGTGAATCAACGGTTACGTATGCGATTTCAGAAAATCCTTGGCTTCTTTCATGCCGCTCAGATCACCAAATGCTTCGGCGCCGGCCCGGCTTTGTTCCGCAAGTGTCTTTGCTTCGGCTGCTTTGCCCTCATCCGCGTACCATTTCGCTAGCGTCATCTGAGCTGCGTAAAGCGCCCGGGGACTGTTCCCCGATTTGGCTAGCGGAAGCGCCTGCTCGATCAACTTGATTGCTTCGGTCGAGTTCTTTTGTTCCGCTTCAAAATCCGCTAAGGCGATTAGAGCAAACGGCACGAAGACGTTCATCTCGTTCCGCTGCCGCAATTGAAGTGACTTTTGGAAGTTTGCTCGAGCCGCATCAATCTCGCCGGCGGTTTGCTGCAGGTAACCGATGTGTCTCACGACGAACGATTGCATGCGTTCGTCGCCTGTCTTCTTGGTGAGTGCCAGCGCTTGTGCGAAGATCTGGCGCGCTCGCTGATTCTCCTCTTGCATCTGGTAAACCAACCCGCGATAAAACATCGCCTCCCCGAGTCCAATTTCATCTCCTAGCTCTTTGTAAATCTGAAGTGCTCGATCGAAATCCTCAGTTGGCGGTCCCCAGTCTTTGGTTTTCTCCAGCGCCTTCCAATAGGTGGATCGGCCCTCGGCCATTTCCAATGTCGCGAGTGCCGGTTTGTCGTTGCTGGCGTGCGCGGCAGAACGAGCTTCCTCTAAGGCGGCAACTACCGACGATTCATCTTTGTGAAAGTAGGTATTCCGATCCGATGCAAGATGCGCCAACTCTGCTTTGAGCCGCGCTGCTTCGGCCGCATCTTTCGTTTTGGTCAGCTGCTCTTGAAGAACTGCATTGGCGTCGTCCCATTTTCCAGCCTCTGCCAAATGCCGCGATTGCTCGCCCACTCTGGTGAACAAGTCTGCTCGGCTCGTGTGTGTCGCCGTGGAGTACCCAAGAACAAAAGTAGTCACCAGCAAAACCGACAGACTAGCCAAAAAGTTGTAACAAAATGCGCGCTTGGGTAGGGCGAAACCCGTCGTTGAGCGATAGCGAGACTGACACGTGTGAGCCAAACGGACCGACGCAAGGCTCACAGATCCAGCTGTCGCTGGCCTGTTTCGCACTACCATCACACGCCCATTCGGCTCTACCGCGCCCTGTCACCCGACTTCTGTATTCTGGCTATCATTTCTCGAATCGAGTCGAGCGCGATCGGATCTTCCAAGGTGGTCAGATCACCGGTGTCGCGTCCCTCCGCAGCGGCCAGAATCGCCCGTCGCAGGATTTTGCCAGATCGTGTTTTGGGTAGCGCACGAATCAGGTAAATGGCAGCCGGCCGGGCAAAAGATCCGAGTCTCGACACCACCGTAAATTCAATTTCTTTCTGTAACTGGCTCTGTTTCTCTTTGCCTTCGAAAGCCTCGGCTTGTTTGACCACAACGAAGCAATGGACGGCCTGGCCGCGCAATTCATCCTTCGCACCAACCGCGGCAGCTTCAGCCACGGCCGGATGAGAACAGATGGTTTCTTCGATCTCGCGGGTCCCCAACCGGTGGCCGGAGACATTGATCACATCGTCGGAGCGGCCCAGAATGAAGAAGTAGCCGTCTGCGTCTTGGATTGCATAATCAAACGTGGAGTAGAGCTGCTCTTCGGCAAATTGGCTGCAGTAGTGCCGGGCGAATACTTCGTCATTTTTCCAAACAGTTGGCATACAACCGGGCGGCAAGGGAAGACCTAGTGCGAGAACGCCTTTTTCATTTGGGGAGAGTCTCTTGCCTGATCCTTGGTCAACGATGCGAGCGTCGTAGCCGGGCATGGCGATTCCGGGTGAGCCTGGCTTGATTTTGGGTTCCTCGAGCCGTGGCAGCAACGCGAGGATCGGCCATCCGGTCTCGGTCTGCCAGTAATTATCGATCACTGGAATCTCTAACGCCTCGTGAATCCACTGCCAGGTTGGTTCATCCAATGGTTCGCCAGCGAGAAAGAGATAACGCAACGAGCTGGTGTCATACTTCTTGAGATAGGCCGGATCCTGTTTTTTGAGTGTACGAATGGCGGTGGGCGACGTGAACATGACCGTGGGCCGGAACTGCTCTACGATTTTCCACCAAATTCCGCCGTCCGGCCGAATTGGTAATCCTTCATAAAGAATCGTTGCCATTCCATGAATCAGCGGACCGTATACTCCGAAGGAATGACCTACCGCCCAACCCACATCTGCGGCCGTGAACATCGTTTCGCCGGGATTTCCGGAGAAGATGTTCTGCATGGCGAGAGCAAGGGCTACCGCGTGACCACCGGTGTCGCGCTGGATTCCCTTTGGCTTAGCTGTTGTACCGGACGTGTATAGCAGATAGCACGTCTCAGAACTCTCGAGCCATTCGACTGGTACCTGGTCGTGGAGGTGGGTTTCACGCAATGTCGCGTAATCACGATCGCGGCGTGGATCGGACGGCATATCGGGATCGAGACCGCGCGCGCAAACGAGGACATATCGCGGCGGGCGCGCAGCCAGGGCGACCGCCTCATCGGCGAGACGCTTGAGGGGGATAAGCTTGCCGCCACGTAGGCCGGCATCGGCCGTAATCAATACGCTCGCTTCGGCGTCATCGATACGGGTGGCCAGGCTGGCGGGCGCGAATCCGGCAAAAACGACCGAATGGATAATCCCAATGCGAGCGCACGCCAACATGGAAAAAACGGCTTCGGGAATCATTGGCAAGTAGATGATGACTCGATCGCCGCGTTTCAAACCGAGCGACTGCAGGACGGCCGCAAATGCGGTTACTTCATCTGCCAGTTCGCGGTAGGTGAAAGAACGCTGCGTGTCCACTTCAGTGGAAATGAAATGCAGAGCGACTTGATCTGCCCGATGCGTTAGATGCCGATCGATCGCGTTGTAGCAAAGATTGGTTTCGCCACCGACGAACCACCGAGCAAAAGGGGGCCGAGTAAAATCACAGACTTGATGGAACGGCTTGTGCCAAAAAATGAGTTCTGATTGTTCTTTCCAGAACTGATCGCGCTCAGCGAGTGATCGGCGACAGAACGCCAGGGTTTTCTCGGGAATGCTCATTGGGGGGGAGGACAATGACAGATAACAAATGAGAGATGACAAATCCACCCTTCGATCGCACATCGCGTCCGCTCATACGACCTATGAGACCTATGAGACCCATGTGACCCATGAGACCTATGTGACCCATGAGACCCATGTGACCCATGTGACCCATTTGACCCTATGCGGACGCGCAAGAGCGCATCCCTACCTAGAACAACGTCGGTTCCGGTTCAGAAATAATACTCTGATGACTCAGCAAATGGTCCGTGATTACGTGGTGCAGTTCCTGGATTCGATCGAGCAGTTCACCGATAAGCGCGATTAGTTGATCGCTCCGCACTACTTGTTCGGTATCTTCAACCTCCGAGACGAAAAATGCATACCAATCGAGGCGGCGAACCTGCTGAATAATTCCCTGCAGATACGTCAAACCCGATTCGGCATTGGCGGAAGCGGCAGGAAGAGAGGCACCAAGGAGTTTCGCGCAATGCTGGAGGCAAAACATGACCGAACGAGGCATCTCGGAATTCTGCCACAGAAATCCAAAGACTGATGCGGGCTCAGATCGAGCTTGATAAATTCGTCGATAAGCGTCGCGACAGGCGAGCAAACGAAGAAACGCTGATAGTTCGATATCCAATCCCTGACGGGTTCCAGCTCGCTGTTGAATGGATTGCGCTATTACATAAGTCGCGTTTGCCGTGCGAACCGCCCGCTCGAGGTAGAGCCCTAATTCGCAGAAACGCCAGCCGTCGTCCGCCAACATCGTTTGTTGAGCAATCGCAATGAACTGCGGTACCAGCGAGAGCACCGATTGCGCTAATCGCCTCGTCTGGCGGCGAGCGTCGGTATCGCTGATGCGGGGTTGGATGCGTTTGCGGTCGAACCGGCTCTGCAGCTCGGAGAGTACTGCCCAGGCCTCCGGACTGATTGCTTCCCGAAGAGAATTTGCATTTGCCACACCCATGCGAATCATCGAGGCGATCGAACCAGGTTGATCTGGCTCGAGAACAAGCCGATACCGCTCCCGGACGTTGCTGATTCCGCGGCGACCACGCTTGCCAGGAGTATCGAGTGGCGGCAGTAAGCGGTTCCAGATCGGTCGATACAGTTTGCGCTCGATCGCATTAAGTTCTTCCATCTCGACCGTCTCAACGAATTGGATCATGCGCGCCACTTCCTGCGAGCGTTCGAGATAGCGACCGAGCCAGTAAAACGCTTCGGCCACTCGGCTGGTTACCCGTCGCGATAAGAGAACCTGAGCAGGATGAAAGTTGGGCAGAGTCGATTTCACCTGACTGGGCGAGCGCAGCACCCAGGTATCTTTCCCGCCTCCTCCGAATTCAGATTCGGTTCGCCCTTCCGGCTTCGCTGAGAGGCGGGTCAACGCCCCCGGAAAAAGATCGAGCTTATCGCCATTTCGCATCCCATAGATGATGTGATCTTGCAGGCGTTCTACTTGGCGGTTCTTGACCAAGCTTATGGTCTTGGCGGCATCTTCTCGCGGTTGCGCGACGAACAGGTGGGGCGTTTTCCTGACGATATTACGAAGCTCGTCCGCGCCGCTTTCCAGATCCTGAATGGAAAAAAATCGTTCGCCCGTGAGGGTTCGAATTTGGAACGATTCTGTATTTTCCAATACAAGCTCGCGTTGATCTATGTCGCCGAGCCAATAGGTCTGGATTGTTGGCAAAATTGGCCATTCACCGAGGTAATAGCGAATGATGATGCTCGAGAAATGCAAAAGACTGCGATCATCAGCGAGCTGAGAACCGACCGGGTTGACTAACGTAACCGTACCTTTCCGGACGCAATGAATGAGTCCCGGGACGCCGATTCGACTGTCGGATTTGAAAACGAGTGGGTCGAGCCAAGGGTCGGCTACTCGGGAGTAGATCACATCGATTCTCTCCAGGCCAGAAACGGTCTTAAGGAACAAGGAATCGTTCAGTACCACCAGATCTCCACCCTGGACCAGCGGAATCCCCATGCGGCGCGCCAGAAAACTGTGCTCGGAGTAAACGGCGCTGGCGACCCCCGGGGTTAGCAGGACTACCGAAGGTTCGCTCGTTCGGGCCATGCTGCGCAGGCGCAGCAGAATTTCAGTCGGAACGTCTGTCATCGGTTCGATTAGAAGATGTTCAAACAGGTCGGGAACCACCCGTGCGAGAAGCCGTCGATCTTGCATCATATAGGAGATCCCGGAGGGATGACCGAAGTAATGATGTTTTACCGTAAGTCGCCCATCTGGATCCCGGTAAAGACAGAGCCCATTTAAATGCAGATAACGTCCAGTGGTCGGTTTCAGCCCAACCGCGCTCCGCTGAAACCGGGGGCTGCCAAGAATGAGAGGTATCGGCAAGATGCCTTCCCGGAGAATTTCTCTTTTGCCGTAAACGTCCTGCAAAAGGAGCTCGAATGCCTGTACCCTCTGTTGGAATCCGCGCGTAATTAGGTCCCATTCTTCTGGAAGAAAAAGGTGTGGCAGCAAATCAGAGAACCAGGTATTTGCCCGGTCAGTTTGAAAGCTGCCAAAGGTGATGCCGAGCTCCCGCAGACTTGCATGGAGACGCTGTTCCAGCTCGTGGAGATAGGATGGGGTGTAGCTCTTTAGTTTGGCCAAGAGAGCGACATACTGCGGTCTCGTATACCCTTGGGTATCGAAAACTTCATGCCATTGTGTGACTGCGGGTCGGTCATTCCCAACCATTTGGAGTCTTTTGCGTTAACCGCAATCAGGCACGGGTTCAAGCGGTGAAATAGCCGATAACCAATTGGAAGTAGCAAAATGGCTACCGCTATCGACCATTGGCTATCATCCTTGGGGGTTGCGGATTACGAAAATGCAAGACATTCTACGAGCAGTGAATCCCCGGTTTTTCAGACCTCAACTCTTCGCCTGAATCGCAATGGGCCGCCTGCGGCGCAGCCCTTGTCGTATCCAGCCCTCTATGCAGCACATTTACAGTGACCCGACTTTCGAAATGGCTTGCGATCAATTTCACTTGATCGCGGACTACCTACAGATTCCGGATAATCTCCGAGAACGCCTGATGTATCCCAAACGATCGGTCGCCGTGGCCGTGCCAGTTCGAATGGATGATGGCTCAACCAAGGTATTTCAGGGCTACCGGGTACAGCACCACCTCTCGATGGGACCAACCAAAGGTGGTACCCGCTTCGCACCCGGCGTCACCCTCGGAGAAATCGCTGCTTTGTCGATGTGGATGAGTTGGAAATGTGCCTTAACCGGTCTCCCATACGGCGGTGCGAAGGGTGGAATCGATTGTGATCCGCGAAAGCTCTCCACGGGCGAGATGGAACGCCTATCCCGGCGCTACATGCAGGAAATGATTCCTTTCATCGGACCTCACACCGATATCATGGGTCCGGACATGGGAACAAATGAACAGATCATGTCATGGTTCATGGATACCTATTCCGCCCATCAAGGCCATGCGGTGCCCGGAATTGTAACCGGAAAGTCGGTCAGCGTCGGTGGAACCTATGGTCGTCGCGAATCGACCGGACGTGGGACGGTCTATTTGATTGAGCGGGCCGCCCATCAGTTGAAACTGAAATTGTCGGGCGGAACGGCGGTAATCCAGGGCTACGGAAACGTTGGAGCGGTCGCCGCCCGCGGCCTCGCATATAAAAATGGCATGAAGATCATCGCGATTAGTGACGTTTCGGGAGCTTACCGTAACGATGACGGCCTTGATATCAAAGAGGTAGACAAACACGTAGAGAAGTATGGCGCACTGGCGGGACTTTCTGGTGCAGACTCAATCCCGGTTGACGAATTACTTACCACTCCGTGCGACGTGCTGATTCCGGCGGCCGTCAGCGGTGTCATCAATCGAGGCAACGCCGCCAAGATCCAATGCCGAATTCTGGCGGAGGCAGCGAACGGTCCAACCACGGTCGATGCCGACAAAGTGCTATTCCAACGCTGGAACGAAATATTCGTCCTTCCGGACATTCTCTGTAATGCCGGCGGGGTCGTCGTATCGTATTTTGAATGGGTTCAGAGCCTACAGAGTTTTTTCTGGAACGAGACCGAAGTAGTGGATCGCCTCTTCCGGGTTTTGGAACAATCCTTTGGGGCAGTTATCAAGCGGGCCAAAGAAGAAAGGATCCCCCATCGGCTTGCCGCATTAGCGATTGGGGTGGAGAAGGTGATGCAGGCGAAGAAGGTCCGCGGTCTATTTCCGTAGAAAATTAACCTCAGAACAACTTTCGGCAGTGTCGTTTGAATTTCCGCGTAAGCTTGATCTAATTTTACCGACCCCACGGAAGGTGGGCGCAATCAAACGACGCTTTTATCCCAATAGCATTTGCGCCCACCTCGGACCCACACCGCTTCACTGCTCATTTTTTGACTTCGTATGCAGATTCCGACTAGCGAAACGCAGGATGTCGCCAAACCAGCCAGTTCGGATTGGTTCAAAGGCGCAATAATTTACCAACTCCATATCAAGACTTTTTGTGATGCCAATAACGACGGCATCGGAGATTTCCAGGGGTTGCTCAGTAAGCTCGACTACTTGCGGAACCTCGGCGTTACCGCAATCTGGCTGCTACCGTTCTATCCCTCCCCGCTTCGGGATGATGGCTATGACATAGCAGACTACTATAACGTGCATCCTTCGTATGGAACGCTGGATGACTTTCGCCAGTTCCTCGAGGCGGCCCACGAAGCAGGGCTCAAGGTGATCACCGAACTGGTATTGAACCATACGAGCGACCAGCACATTTGGTTTCAACGATCGCGCCGGGCTGTGGCGGGCGATCCGTGGCGCGATTATTACGTTTGGTCGGATGATCCGAACAAATATCAGGATGCTCGAATAATTTTCAAGGACACTGAACTGAGCAACTGGACCTACGATCCAGTCGCCAAGTCGTATTTCTGGCATCGTTTCTATTCGCACCAGCCCGACCTGAACTATGACAACCCGGAAGTCTGTTCGGCAATGTACAAGGTCGTGGATTTCTGGCTCGATATGGGAGTGGATGGTCTTCGACTCGATGCGGTGCCTTATCTCTTCGAACGCGAAGGAACCAGTTGCGAGAACCTCCCGGAGACCCACGAGTACTTGCAGAAGGTCCGAGCACATATCGATGAGAAATATGTCGACCGGATGCTCTTGGCGGAAGCCAATCAGTGGCCGGACGATGCGGTGGCATATTTCGGGACCGGGAATGAATGTCACATGGCATTCAATTTTCCGATCATGCCGCGGATCTACATGTCGCTTCACATGGAGGATCGCTATCCCCTCGTAGATATCCTCGACCAAACGCCGAATATCCCGGAAAATTGCCAATGGGCGATTTTCTTGCGCAATCACGATGAGCTAACCCTCGAGATGGTGACGGAAGAAGAGCGCGACTATATGTATCGAGTCTACGCCCGCGATCCCCGCGCCCGCATCAATCTTGGGATTCGCCGGCGGCTTGCTCCGCTCTTAAGCAACAATCGGCGTAAGCTTGAGCTGATTCACGCAATCCTCTTTTCTATGCCAGGAAGCCCGATCCTGTATTACGGGGACGAAATCGGGATGGGGGACAACATCTATCTCGGCGACCGCAACAGCGTACGCACGCCAATGCAATGGAGCGCAGATAAAAATGCCGGTTTTTCCCGAGCTAATCCGCATTCCTTGTTTTTACCGGTCAACATCGATCCGGAGTTCCATTATGAGGCGGTCAACGTGGAAGTGCAGGAAACCAACCTCTCCTCGTTTCTCTGGTGGATGCGCCGGATCATCGCGATGCGGAAACGGTTTCCGGCATTTGGTCACGGTGATTTTCGGATGCTTTTCCCTTCGAATAATAAGGTGTTGGTATTCACCCGCACCTACGAAACACAAACAATCTTGGTGGTAATAAACTTGGCGCGTTTTACCCAAGCGGTGGAGTTGGATCTCCAATCTTGGGTGGGCTGGACCCCGGAGGACGCGTTTGGCCATGGCCGGTTTCCGGTGATTCGGGACACGCTCTATCCCATCACTTTAGGTCCAACCACATTTTATTGGTTGTTGCTAACTCCGCCGGAGGTGGGTGTTTCTGACGGCGACAAATATCTTCCGACGATCACTTACAATGGGAGCGGGTCCTGGTGGTATTCGCCTGCCGGCGCGAAATTTCTTGAACGTGATCTGATCCATTACATGCGCGGATGCCGATGGTATCGCAGCAAGTCGCGCAGCATTGTCAGTACGACGTTGGTTGATCTAGTGGAGTTGGGCTCGGAAGATTCAACTCAGTTCCTTCTCATCGGCGTGAATTTTTCGGAAGGAGCGCGTGATGTCTATGCACTCCCGGTCAAGGTGGTCTCGGGAGACGAAGCGCGATCGATCGAAGTCGAATATCCGGGTGCAGTCATTGCCAGAGTTGGCACAGAAGGCGATTTACTGGTGGACTCCGTTGCCTCGACCGATTTCCACCGCGCGCTTTTGAAATCGATAGTTTCCGGAGGATCAGTCTCCGGGCGAGTCGGACAACTTAGCCCGAGCCGCTCTAAACGATTGTTGGAGATGGCCGACAATGGGCTTTCGGAGACCTCTAAGGCGTTGAAGGTGGAACAGAGCAATAGTTCAATTATTTACGGCGAACAAATTTACCTGAAGCTGTTCCGGAAGTTGGATGAAGGCTTAAATCCGGATCTGGAAGTCACCAAGCAGTTGAGTGAGCGCTGCGGCTTTGCGCACGTGCCGAGCTATTTAGGCGATATGCAGTATATATCCCGGGGCCAGGATCCGGCCGCGTTGGCGATGGCCCAGGCATTTACCAACAACGAACAAGATGGCTGGACGCAGACGCTCGCCGCCGTCGATCGCTTTTTTGACCGTGTGCTTGCTGATCCAACCCTGCCGGAACCTCC
>WNFO01005581.1_pt1 | contig 11025 bp, 19 predicted proteins | sample 5400251 | NCBI WGS metagenome assembly WNFO01 (sample SAMN13153354, study PRJNA577476) | soil metagenome | isolation source: 100 cm saprolite under Madrone tree | place: USA:California | collected 2016-06-14 | reverse complement strand
CTACGTAAAGGCAGGACACACGACAGGGGAATCCGAGTAAGAGGCCTTGCCAACAGATCCCCAGAAAAAATGCTTTCACTCACCGTTTTCCTTCAAAAACAAGCCACTATATAGGCCATGACCGCCCATGACCAATGTACGTGAGTACGTTTTTTCTCGGACGGACAAAAGGAACGGTGGGCGAAAGGAAGGGGGGGAGATCAAGGAGATGAATGAGAACGGGTCGACGCACCACTTGGCTACAACAACCGGGATGAAACCCCACACGTATAACCTTCCGTTTGCGTCCGCCGTCGAGATCTGCACACTCGCATATCTCAAGCCCTCCTTCAGCGGACGTCCAAACACTGCGCCGGGCGGTGGTGGTGCCAACGCCTGAGTCTTCGGCGCCGAGCGGGGGTGGGCTTGCTCTGACGCAGGCGGGCGAGGCTTTTGCGTCGTAGTGATGTGTTGCCACCACGTGCGCAGGCCAGGTTTACCGTCGCGTTGATCTCGGTGTTCAGTACCCATACGTTTCGGTTGCTGTTCTTGTTGATGTTGATGTTGTTTCTGTCGGTGTGGACGAGGAAGAAGGATGGGAGAAGGAGTAGGAAGAGGAAGAGGACGTGGAAGAGGGGGAGATAGTTTGGGTGTGGTGGCAGTGGGGTACTTGTTATTTGGCGGTGGCTGCGACGGGACCGCAGGGGCTGGGGCTGCAGTAGATGGCTCGGACTTGGCACGCAATCAAACGATGCTCGGAGGCGTACCGTTGCGGGGGATTTGACTCCGGCTTTGTCCAGTTTGGGAGGTGCTGGCTCTCGATTTTCGGCGTGATGGCGGGTAGGTATGAGGATATGTCGTCTGCTTGGGCGTGGGCGTGGTTCGTGATGAGCGGGACGCAAGGTCACGTCCCAGTTCGGGTTCGGAGGTAGATTCGGAGACCCGACGCTCTCGGGTCGAAACGGGTTGTGCTGGCGGTTGTTGTTGCCGCCGTTGTTGATGTTCTTGTTGCTGTTGATGGCGTTGATGGCGTTCTTTGCGCCGCCGGGAAAGAATGTTGAAGGTAAAGTTCAAGGGGCGGTTAGAATCGGTAGAGACGAGACTTTGGCGGCTCGGACGTGCCAGTGCGAGCTAGCTTGTACGCGGTGCTTTAATCCAATGACGGTGCCCAAGAAGTTATGAGAAGGAACGAGGCTGTGCACATCGCGAGTCAAACAAGTGACAAACGAGTGACTACATGAGTGACTAAAACGTGGTCATCACAGTATATAGCAATTATAGTTCATAGTCTGAATCCAACGCCTAATGTCCAGAGAGAGAATGAACAGATATCAAAATAGCTACTAATCAAAGCTACAGAGTGTTCACCAACGTCCAACCTGTATCGTCCAAGTGCATCAGGAGCAAGTCGGGATTGTAATTGCCTTAAGAGTTTTGCTAAGAAGGAAAAGGTAAGATCTCTCGAGTAAATGGGATGACAAAAAACACAAGCAAAACTCACTCCGAGTTGAAAAGACCCCAATGGCCTTCGACACCACCAAACAGTACGTCCTACGGAGAAAATGCGCGCATTCAAGTTCTAGTCCAAACCCGCTGTCACGAACCCACCTTCCAAGGCTCGTCAAAGGCCTCAAAATAGAAGTAGCCTGTGTTATTCTTGTTAGCCTGGCACACGTACGTATTCAAAAACAACTGGAGGTTGGCAATCGACGCCGTTGACGCGCCATCACTCATGCTCGCTGCACTAGACGAGGTCTATGCAAGGCGTTGTTAGCCTATCAGGTTTATAATGATCAAATACTCTGTACCGATGGCCAACCAGTCTCTGCGATATACATCGTCGGGCGGTTGCTCAGCGCTGCCGCTGGCACAACATTCTGCTCCTCGAAAAACTGATAGGTCCACGCTGCGGCCTGGTCGATTGAGAGGTTGCCAAACCAGGGGTGAACGTTTGCCATCTAGCAGGAATTATATATATCTCGGAATAAACCCCCTATAGAATGGGAAAGCTCACCCCATATTCGACAGCCTGGAGGACCTGTGTGTTGAAGTATGCACCTGCATCTGAATTACCGACAGGAATGTGCTTCTGCAAGTTCATCGACTTGAGCGTAGTGACCATATCCTGGATATTCGAAATCAATATCTGGGCGCCCTTCGTGCCAACTGCACCGTTTGGATCAGTAGCGCCATTTGCATTTAGATAGCTGGATTCAAAAAGGTATCAGTACCGACGTCCACGAACTTCAAGGAAAGAGATGAGTGTACAGACTTGAGCATGAATTCATTGCCGACAGTGACGCCTGCAATGCGGTCCGTGCCGTACGTCTTGATCGCGGCCACAATCGCCTGTTTCTGTTGCTGGTATTCGGCGCCATTGTCGGTCGCAACTGGGTAGTTACCGAGAAAGACATCTAGGTTCACTTTCGTTTGCTTGACCGCCTCAAGCTATGGACAAGTGAGTACCTAATAGGATGTAAGCACTTCAAGAGAAGCTTACCACGAGCGCCGACTGGTTACAATCGGCACCATAGAGACGGAGGCGCTGTCAAACATATGTAAGTTCAAAAAAAATCGAAGATGTAAGGCTGCCGCCCACAGTAGTAAGCTGCGAAATTAACTGTCTAAATGTTAGCACCCAGCCTCGGGATGAAGGGGTGGATGCGCACTTGAATATCCGAGATAACATCGTCTACATGGCACAAGCCACCGTCAGGCCAGAAGGTGAGAAGAAAATGAGACGGCGTACTGAGTGTACTAGTGCAGGTAGGGGGTACTGCGCCTTGAGGGGTATATGCTATCCCATAGAAGCTCTGCTTCAGCCGTGGATCCTTGATGAATGTGCTGGGGTCATTCGGGTTCGCCTGTGGGACAGCCGTGGACTTGGGAGCCGAACTCGAACTCGAACTCGAGGACTTGCCGCCGTTACCCGAGGAGCGGTTGTTTCCATTGCTATGATGTGATACCCCAACGCCCACACCTACAGCAATTGCGATGACAGTGACGAGGGCAACGACGGAGCCGAGGATCTACGGAAGACAGATTTACCATGTGGGCGGAGATAAGGAAGGAAAACGTACGATCCACTTGCGCCTACGAGAAAAGCTCGTGTTCTTTTCCTGCCAATGGAAAAGGGCGTCATCATTACGGTAAGCGAGATTTTGAACAGAGCCTGAGCCGGGGGTGGCATATACACCCCGGGAAGCCGCGTCTACTGCGCTGTGTGTGCGCGTAGGCGTTGCGGTATCCGAAGAAAAATACATAGAATCGGATAAAAGACGGAAAACGAGGGCACAAAGGTGGGAAGGTTGAAAAGATGCGAGGAGATACACCGGAGTTAATGAACTGGCGACTTACGCCTGAAGATTCTGGCTCGAAAGCCCGGGGAGTTGACTCTGGCTCTGGCTCTGGCGTTCTGAACGGGTCGCTGGAGGAGGCCATGATGGAGGAAGGGAAAGAGTGGCAACGTTGTAAAGAAAGGCGCTGTGCGAATTATAGTTGACAGCTGACAGGTGGCACACCGCCCACAGGTTGCGCATCCCCACTTCTTGACACCTCTGCGCCAGCCCTTCAAGTCGGCATCGTCCATACAATTATATTTCATCAAAGGCATACCTATAGTACTGTGGGCTTGGCATCAAGGGAGTGTCCGGATGGGGGGATTCTACAAATAAACCAAAAGATCTGCGGGACTCTGGGCAGGGTATGCCTTATCTGTGCCCCCAAGTGAAAAGGGTGCCATTCGGATAACCGTGAATGGGCTGTTTAATATACTGTATCATTTTAGCCTTTTAAACACAGTGGACACTGGAGTAAGTTACTTATTTTTAGTGTGGATAGGGTGGTCTCCAAACCAGTGGAAGTCCAACAACGGGTTGCCACGACTCGAAGACGTTGTTCAAACTGAATATAACTGTCCGACAGCAAGCATCAAGGACAACGACATTCTCTTGCCTTTTGGTCACCAACCGGTGGCCCGGGAGTGCACGTGAAAAGTCCAGTGTTGCATCCGTTCTACGATGCCCACGACAACTCTCACAATGTCCCCGACTGGCCCCCCTGCGCCTTTTATTCCCTTCAAACTCATCACTGAATCTGCCGCCGACGAGTCCCCACCAGCATCGTCGCCCGCACAACCACACCAACTGACAGCCACAACCCTCCGCCCGCTCTACACCCGTGCCGTCCGCGCATTTCTCCACCGCGACATCGTCCTCACCCACTCCCTCCTAACCTCCGCGTTCGCCCTCATCACACCGCCCTCAACCCCCGCACCCGATTCCCTCTCTGAACACCGCCGCAAGTGGGATGTCCTCCGCATCACCCTCGATGTGACTGTCTATACCTCCCCTCCCCCCGACTCAGCTAGCATCCCCACCGCGCTCCGGTCCAACGCATTACTCTCGGCCGCTGCCCTCCTCGCCACCCTCCACACCCGCTCCCTTCGCCTCTTCGCCCCCGCGGACGGCCCTTCCACCCGTAATCCCGCATTTCTTCCTGCTCAGGTCCTCGTTACCCTCGCTCTCTCCAGCGCAAAGATCGGCTGTCCTGCCTCAGGCCGCGGAATCATCGAAGAGTGGTTGGCGTGTAGGGCTTCGAATACGCCTGCCGCGAATACGGCTGTGGTCACGGCTGACGATGGATATGAGAAGGTGCTCGAGGTATATATTCTTAACATTCTCCCGGCCCTGGGGGAATGGACGTACGCAAAACAGTTCCTTGGGTACGAGACTGAGTTGCCTGTGCAGAGCAGGGAGGTACGTGACCGCCGGGCCCATTACGGTTCACTCTAATCTATAGCCATTAGCGTCTTACCACATCGCTTGCATCCCTGCACGAGCATCATCTCAAATCGTTCATCAGGGAACCATCACCGACCTCACCATCAGCACCCAGCACCTCTAGTATGCCCAGTATTCCCAATCTAACCCTCACGCCACCTACCCCAACCCACCGATCATCCAGCACAAGCACAAGCTCAGCTTTCACACCAACACCCTCGCGCCCATCCTCACCCACGCCCTCAAACTCCTCCACATCAACCAACTCGACACACACAGCAGTGCCCACAAACCCGCACCCACGCGCCTCAAAATCGAAACTCGGAAATGGTCTCGGCAATGGATACGCCCACGTCCTGGCTCCATTAACGCCGACGCCGTCCAGCGCGGCATTACGACCTTCCGCGAATGACTCTTCCTCCCTCCGCTCTTCGTCTTCCCGCGCTCAGCAACAACGGCGCGGTGCACACAGTCCCGCGCGCCGCAGCGATGAGACACGATCCCCTTCGACGGAGCGTCGCCCAACATCGTGGTACGTACTCACACGAGCGGCCACAACGATACCCGGCAACGGCAGCGCATCATCGTCCCTGATTGAGTCAATACATATCGCGCTCCGTCCTTACATCCGCTTTGCGCCGCTCTTCCTTTTCTGCGTCATCCTGCCTGCACTAGCGATGCTACTACGCTTTCTTCGCCATAGGCGCCGATGGCCAAAGTTGATCTCTTCTTCAGCTGCGGCCACTGCGGCTGTGGGTGCCACGTCGGTTGTAGCTGCTGCTGGGGCCGGTTCTGGTTCTAGTACTGCGGCGCGGACGAAGGCTGTGGAGGATGTGCGGAGACGATTGAGTGGTGTACAGGGGCGGGGCTTGCTCGGCACGTTGTGGGATGAGGCTGTGAGAGCCGTTCGGGATACAGTGGCAATGGGCGGGCGTGGGCTCGTTTGATTTTTTGTTGTGCACCTGCCATGTCTGGCTGCCGACCTACCATAGTATGGGTGGTCAAGGCCAGAGAAAGGCAAACCACACTACTGTTCGTTCGTCTGTATCGACGCATTGGACTCACCCTTGTCTCTGTCAGTTTTGGCTTGTCAGTGTAATATCCCCAACTAACTACTGTAGCGGCCCATTCAACCCCACGTTTACATTATTATTTCTCGGCTACTATGATCGCTATGATCTTTTATGCCTTCACTCAAACCAGCAGCAGAACGAGTAAGTACCATAGAACGAAACTACAGGTACAGTACAGTATTCAAAAATGGGCAGTTTCAATACTCAATGGCCTCTCAGCGCTAACTTGTGCGCATGTGCAATCGCCAGGGTACAGGACGAAACAGTACTGTACTCGTAAAGTTAACAGTACTCGAACCGTTTCGCTCGGCTCGTCAGCACCTCCTGGTTTTAATTCATGAATTGCGGGTAAAACGTCTCTGCCGTGAACTTGATGTGAGACGTCTCCAAATGTCTGTCGCTATGTTTAGCTGTGCGTTCCCACATACAGTACTACAAGTAGTAAATGTTCCTTGATTACGGTTACTCCTACATTACTGTAACTTACAGCGTGGTCCCGCCTCCGGGGCCCGTCATGTCGAATCTCATTATACCCCAAAAAGATTTTTTTTTAAATAGTAGTTGCCAGCGCAACAGTCCAGGTTCGCGTGCAATGTAATGTACAAGTCAGTAAAGCTACCGAAAAGAAAAGAAAGCGGCGCAACAGAGTGGGATCCGGGGTAAGTTATTCCCTGGAGGTGAGGACCCCGGAGGGGGACGGGGGGCCTCTGGAAAACAAATAAAAACGTAAAGTGTTCATGTAACTCATGCTGTGGTTGTTGATATGCGGTATAGTACGCGAAACTCTACCTCCAGGGAAAAAAAAAAGACTTGGGGCGGATGTCGAAGAAGAGAAGCAGAGAAGCATTCATTGGCCACGGGGTCAAGGATAGGGACCTGGGTTTTGGACCAGCATTCCAATTATTTGCCCTGATACAGTCATCGTACGCCCTGATGTGCGAGAATCGGAGAAGTGCCACCAAACATGGGGAACTGGCATCGGGTAACGCGGTACTATAGCCTGAGGCGAGCCCCATGCTGTACTTGTGACCTTTTGTAATAATAATCGGAGGGTCGGGGGCCGACAAATAGTCTTGTGATGTATCATCTGCGATGCGCTCATCGGTGTACCTCCCGTCTAGCGAAGAATCTTATCTCATCGACGAGCCAAAATATGGCGTAGAAAGCTGGATTAATTTTTTTTTCATAGTTCCTAAGGAGTAAATCACAATGGGGTCTCGTTCTCTGAATAAGGACGTAGCGGCAATGTCACAAAAGAGGGCTTCATACCCGCTGCCTGCCTGCCTGCGTGCATAGAATAAAGCACAGTATGTCCGTCCGTCGGCGATGCATTCAACTGCTTCCTCCCAGATTTCTCCTCCATCGATCATGGGCACCAGCCAAAAAAAAAAGCGATACCTCAAGATAGACGAGATGCGGTCAAAACGAATGCAAGAATGCAAGCCAAACAAGACAAGGCTCTCTCTAGGGGACTGGAACGCGGGCAAGGAGGAGGATAAACTTGCCAGGCCCGAACTAAGATGTCCCCAGGGATTTGTTCAAAGAAAAGAAGCGATGAGAGCGAAAAATGGGTCATAGTGGTTCATTTTGTTATGTAAGCATCTCTCACGGTGTGATACTCGGTCCCGACGCAACTGATTCCGCGGTAATGGTAGTAGCTTTTGGTACTGACCTGACCTCCCACGGGGCTTTGCTCGGAGCTCGCTCTTTATACGATACCATCATGTCGACTACCCGAAAGCGCCTCAGTCGAATTGAAGATCTTACCTTGGGTGCATTTGGCAACCTACAACCATCCGAGACCTTGAACCATCTCATTCGATATCTGAGCACATGGAACGGTAGCGAGTGCGTTTTCTCTCCTTTTTTTTCCGTTTGATTTTGAGTCAATTTTGAACGGAAATGTGTAACACAGCAAACTATTCATGGTAATGACCTGTCGTTGTTGAGCTGCACATGACCTCGGTTACTGAAAGACGGCTCGTTAAGCTGATCCAATATGGAGCCAAGGTATTAATCCACATCTTACAAGCAAGAGCCCGTCTCCAACATCGCGTCGGTCTACGCAACGAACCAACCAGCGCCCTTACCCCCAAACTCGCCAAACTAGTCAGCGTCATTGGGGACGCACGAACACTTTGGGGAATATGGGGTACCCCGTCCATTGCCATCTTCCCCAGATAAAAATAGTTAAGGTTAAGCTTTTTTGCAGGTATGCTGCCAATCATCCAGTGGCTTATTTCCCTCGAACGCGCTCCTCCACCCACTCGACGTCTCCTCACCATCGAGCGTACACAAGGATGGTCCATGCTCGCATTCTATCCTCTCCAACAGCTCTCTTACTTCCGCAAGCACGACATCATACCCACCGCATTGCCCTTGCCCGCTGTCCTCCCCTCTCAATTTCCCGGAAAGCCCCGTGGGGTGACTATCAACCCAGCTGCGGTCGCCAAATGGTCCTCAAGGCTTTGGGCGACGTATGTTGTGCTTCAGCTCGCACACCTGCGTGAGGATCGTACATTGCTTATCAAGAAGCAACGCGCACTTAACTGGTTGAGCCCGATGGAGAAGGAGCGTGTTGAGCTCGCTCGTCGATGGGATACATGGTACAACGAGCTTACTGTCAATCTGAGCTCCTCGCCCATGACAATTCACTGGTATAATTCCATCCCTTTTTACTCCCGTCTTGCTCGTCTCACACAACACACAATTCAATCTAGGTCCCTCGAGAAGGGTCTTTTCAAGAACGATGTGAATATCTCTCTTTCTGATATCGTGTTGTCTTCACACTGAGAAAATAAATTCTCTTCTTTTAGGCGTGGGTTTCGCTCTTTGGTCTTGCTGCAGCGATAGCATCGTTCCGCAACGGCTGGAAAGCCACGGCTCTCCCACCTTCTACACCCTCGATGGAGGTGGTTCCCCCTCCAGAGCCAGGGGTAGAGGACACACCCAGAATATCCGATAAACAGCAGGGCTCGGCTACCGATATCAGTTACGAAACTAAATGAACGACATACCATCTTGGTCTGCGTTTACCGTAACGATACTGACCTATTTTCGTATTCCCGGGGATTCAGTTTTATGAGAGGATGCCGCTCTCTTATCTTCATTGTGTCCAGTTTTGATAGCAGGGTAGTTCCATGTGGAGCGTTATTTTTTTGGGTCTTTATCCGATTTGGCTTGAAGCAATGACATAATTGCTTGATTCTTCAGAGGTGTGCGACTTTGGCATCTCGTTTGCACACCCTAATTCACCGCGGGTATGATCAACGGAAACTTGAGGAAAGTAACGAGAAAACAACAATTATCAGGTGCAAGTACACGATGTTAGAGTACGACAAGGGGTTCATAGCTATTCCGAACTTTAATGAGATATGTACTAAAGTTACACTGAATGAGCGGAATAACACCTGGCCATTCCATGGTACAACAATGATTGCCTTATCTACTCCTCTAGTTATCTCAGGTACTGTATTTGACTGACGCTGTTTCTAGTCCAATGACCGCCGACCCAGCAGTTTCGTAATCTCGCGGTGCTCCGAGAGCCATGCTGGAAATGTATCCTGACTCGCCTCGCCAAATCTGCGTTCGATGAGGTAGTTCGCGAACACGATAAGGACGCCATATCGATATCTTGGTATACAATCAAGTCAATTCATGCCAGCATTTAAGACCTCGAAAGAAAAATGTCGCGTACAGGTAATTCGCAGCGAGGTTGAATAGTTTAGTGTATTTCGAGCTTCCTTTATCACATGCTCCCGCCTTCAGTTTATTGCTAGAATTCAGTATCCGGATGAACGAGAATCAGTGTCATGAGAGCACGGCTCCGAGGAACAGTGGTTGGTTTACGCACTCGTAGATTGCTTTGCGCAGATTCTGGACGTCTTGCATGAGGTCAATAGCGCCGTCCGTCAACTTCTTCGCAGTCTTTCCGTGCGAGAGGATGCCGACAAGTTGTAGGATGATCTTATACTCCCCTAAGAAGATTGTTAATTCTGCAATGCGACGTCTGGTTCGATAGGACATTACCTTGCAAGTATGCCTCCTCTTCAGAGGGACCATCAATCGCATCGTAATCGCTGACGGTACCTTCAGGCTCTATTTCCGGCGTCCCTTCGTCCCGTTTCAAGTTCATGGCCGTCGCGATCAGACACGCAGTGACCATGCCTGTGGTCGTTCGCCCACGCCCCATCTGGCAATTAAAGATAAAGTCTCCGGCGCTCTCATAGGCAGATGTTACTCTCTCTAGAAGCTGAGACAGCGCCCCGGGAAGTGGTGCCTGCTCATCTGTCTGCAAGAAGTCAAATATACGAATAAGGAAAACGGACTCTCGACATACAATAGCAATGCGGCCATAGTCAATCTACGGAACATGTCAGAAATTAGCCCACCCTTATCAGACGTTAAAGATTTTAACCTTATATCCCTCCTTTGCCATAAGGTTGAAAACGTCGCCTGGTGTCATAATGTCTTCTTCGGAGACGTCCTCCCACAGCGGCACGATAGAGAAGACATTCGGTCGCTCCTCCACTTCATCATGAAGTAAAACTCGGCCATTACCAGCACGGACTTCTCGGATGACATCCCGCTTGAAACTCTCCTCCATGGCCTCAACGTCGCTCGTAGTAATCCCAGTAGCCCTAGGAAATTCTCAGTTGAGCGCGATTAGAAGGAAAACTTACATACTCGACATTTTCTAATGGACGATCAACTAGACGAAGGACGTGTGGGCGCCCAGCAACGTAGATGACAGGTTCCTAGGGCTTATCAGATCAAGTATACTTAGAGACAGTCTTCACAAAACACAACCTCCCGTAATGATGTCCACACTACGCGATTGTTACCTTCAGGACCCGCGTCGACGCGCGCCAAAGCCCTACGAAGCCTATGACACGAAATCAACCATGGTCGCTCACTACGCGACAGTAATGCCGTACCCTTGAACTGTTGGCATTCCGCTAAAAACCAATCCCTTCGTCAAAACTTATGTTAGCGAAAAAGGGAGTAGACACACCTCCCGCCAACATATTTCTCATTTTCATCCAGGCTTGGCGCAAAATGAGCACCACTGGGGGAAGGTGACCCTCCCTCAGTCTCTAATTGAAGGACCAAAGGTACACGACGGAAATTTGGCGCTCCCTCTATCCGCCTGTACCAAACTCGTTTGCGTTCATGGTGACAGTGCGAATAAG
>WNFO01005580.1_pt1 | contig 11025 bp, 11 predicted proteins | sample 5400251 | NCBI WGS metagenome assembly WNFO01 (sample SAMN13153354, study PRJNA577476) | soil metagenome | isolation source: 100 cm saprolite under Madrone tree | place: USA:California | collected 2016-06-14 | reverse complement strand
CATAGAAAACATTGATATCGGCGGGCCCACGATGCCACGCTCTGCGGCAAAAAATTGGGAAAGCGTTACGGTAGTTACCGATCCTGCGGACTACGGACGCGTTGCCGCCGAGCTGGAAGCCAACCGAGATACCGCTCTGGCTACACGTCTTGAACTGGCTGGAAAAGTTTTTGCCACCACCTCACGCTACGATGGAATGATTGCCACCGAACTGGAGCGCTTGTCGGTCTCGTCCGGACATCCCGCCCTGATTGCGAAAGAAACGTTACCGCAGCGCTTTTACCTTTCGCTTGAGAAGCGGCAGCCGTTGCGCTACGGCGAAAATCCGCACCAGGCAGCTGCTCTGTATATCCCCGCCGGCAAGCCGCCATCCGGATTAGCCGCCGCCAAACAACTTCAGGGCAAAGAACTTTCATACAACAACTTTGTGGACTTGGAGGCAGGTCGCAGCATTGCCGCCGAATTTCAGAAGCCGGCCGCGGTGATTATTAAGCACAACAATCCGTGCGGCACTGCGGAACAGTCAACTCTGCGCGAGGCCTACCTTAGGGCTTACGCCTGCGATCCGATTTCCGCGTTTGGCGGCGTGCTCGCGTTCAATCGCGAGGTGGACCCGGCAACCGCCGAGGAAGTCGCAAAACTTTTTGTTGAGTGCATCGCGGCTCCCGGTTTCGACGCCCGCGCGAAAGAAATTCTTGCCGGCAAAAAAAATCTGCGCCTGCTCGAGCTTCCAGCGGGCGGCCTGGAGCCGGAACGAGAGCTGCAATTAAAACGAATTCTCGGAGGCATGCTGGTACAACAATCGGACCTCGGGGAAATCAAATCATCTGAGCTGAAAGTGGTAACGCAGCGCGCTCCCACCGCAGAAGAACTTGCCACCATGAAGTTTGCGTGGAAGGTTTCAAAACATGTGAAGTCGAACGCTATCGTTTTTGCGAAGGATGGCGCAACACTTGGCGTCGGCGCCGGCCAGATGAGCCGAGTGGACTCGGTTAAACTTGCGGTGATGAAGGCGCAGTCTTCCTTGCAAGGTTCCATCGTCGCGTCCGACGCGTTTTTCCCGTTTCCCGACGGTGTGCAAGAAGCCGCAAAGGCGGGTGCCGTTGCGGTGATTCAGCCAGGAGGCTCGGTGCGCGACAACGACGTCATCGCTGCCGCTGATCGCCTGGGCCTGGCCATGGTCTTCACCGGCATGCGTCACTTTCTGCACTGATTCGCGGCGCGATCAGCCAGCGAAACAAAAGGAAGGCGACCGCCGCGCCTAAAGTTTCGGCCACTACAAATCCAGGAACATCCCGCGGCCGGATTCCCGCAAACGTATCGGTAAAACATCGCGCTACCGTGACCGCCGGATTTGCAAACGAAGTGGACGACGTAAACCAATAAGCCGCGGCAATATACCCTCCGACGGCCACGGGGATCGCTCTGGCATTCAGCTTCGAGCAAGCTGAAATTACCGCCATAAGTCCGAACGTGGCGACGATCTCCGCATAGAATTGCGCCGGGCCGCTTCGCGCATGCCGAGAGTAGGTGATTCCCGGCAACCCGAACATGAAGTGCGAATTGACGGTTCCGGCAAACCCACCAGCAAACTGGGCCAGGATGTAGAGAAGTATGTCCGCGCGCGCTAACCCGCCGGACAATGCGTCCGCGATGGTTACGACCGGATTGAAATGCGCGCCGGAAACGGGACTGAACGTCACGATGAGTGTTACCAGTGTGGCGCCGGTCGCAAGGGAATTTGCCATAAGCGCGATCGCCGTATTTCCGTTGGATAGGCGGTCGCCCATAATGCCGGAGCCAACCACCGCGGTCACCAGGAAAGCGGTGCCCAGGAATTCCGCGCACGTGCGCTGCGAGATTGAGAACTTCACTGCCGCCCGATCCGGTCAAGTTCCTTCTTGACGGCCAGGCCGTCGAGACTCGCTAGCGGCAGACTCAACAAAAGGCTGATCCTGCGGTCCAGAAGTAAGTAAGCTTCTCGAAACGCGCGTTCGATCTGTTGCGGAGTGCCAGCGACAGCCACAGGATCAGGCACTCCCCAATGGGCCGTGATGGGTTGGCCCGGCCAGACCGGACAAATTTCATTCGCTGCGTTATCGCACACCGTAAATACGAAATCCATTTTAGGAGCGCCGGGCTTCGCAAACTCATCCCAACTTTTGCTGCGCAGGTTCGCGACCGGCAGCTTGGCCGCATCCAGGAGCTTTACGGCCACAGGATTCACTCGCCCGATGGGGTGGCTTCCCGCGCTATAGGCTTTGAAGTTCGGCAGCCCTTTTTGGTTCAGAATGGCTTCTGCAAGAATCGAACGCGCGGAGTTGCCGGTACAGAGAAACAACACGTTGCGGGACATCGTTCCACTCCTCCCTTTTCCGTTGCGTACTCGTCGTACGGTCTCATGTCCGTTTCCGATCTCGAGAATTTTCCGCGCGATCAATGGCAGCAGGTCGGCGCACAGCAAGAGGGTCCAACCACGTTTCCGCGAGCGGCCGGTTTTTGCGCCCGCACAAACGCGCTGATGAATTTTCCGTCAATCAGCGGCGCGACTTTGTCGGGGTCCAGCCCCGCGGCCGCCAGAAAATTGCGCGCTTGGTCGCTTTTGTACACCCGAGTCGGCTCGATATCGATGGATTCGAATCCCGCGCTGAACAGTTTGTCGCGATATTCATATTCTTCCAGCGCACCGGCGATGCAGCCCACCCACAGCTCCATGCTCTTGCGAATTTCCGTGGGTACTTCGCCGCGCACCACCACGTCAGAAATCGCAAATCGGCCGCCGGGCTTCAGCACGCGGAACGCTTCGCGCAATACGCGGTCCTTGTCGCCGGAAAGATTGATCACGCAATTCGAAATGATCACGTCCACGGAATTATCGGGCAGCGGAATATTCTCGATGGCGCCTTTCAGAAACTCCGCATTGCTCACGCCAGACTTTTTCTGATTCTCGCGAGCCAGCGCCAGCATTTCGTCCGTCATGTCCAGCCCGTACGCTTTACCCGTTGGCCCGACACGCTTTGCCGACAGCAGCACATCGATTCCGCCTCCCGAGCCCAGATCCAGCACCGTCTCGCCGGCTTGTAGCTGCGCCAACGCGGTCGGATTTCCGCAACCCAGTGACGCCGCCACCGCTTTCTCCGGCAATCCCGCGATTTGCGTGGAGTCGTAAAGATCGCTGGTAATCGGATCACAGCCAGATAGTTCACTGCCTCCGCCGCACGAATCGACTCCTCCGGCCGCAGCTTGCTTTGCCGCCGCGCCGTATTTCTGTTTCACAATTTCCTCGATATTCTGATCGCTCATCAACCTCTCCTCGTCTTTCATAGTTCCTTACCGCGAAATCTGTACAAACGATTCCGGTGCCACCGCGCGGCTGCGCGTGCAGCATTCTTCATAGAGAAACCCAAGCACTTCGCGCAATGCATCCGTATTCGCGGAGTACCACAAAAACGTTCCGACGCGCCTCACATTGATCAAGCCGACTTGTTTCAATTTTTCCAGATGATGCGAAAGCGTGGACGCTGGAATCTCCAGCTCCTCTTGTACTTCGCCCGCAATCATTCCGGTTGGGTGAGCCGATAACAATAGCCGCAGAATCGCCAACCGTGGCTCGGCGCCGAGTGCGGCAAAGCGATCCGCCGACCGCGTAACCAGGAGTGGATCGGGCTTCTTCATATTTCGATAATTGCAGAAATATGGAAGCAGTGTCAAGTTTGTTTTTTCCTGCCAACGCTCTCCTCCTGGCCCGCATCTAACGGTGGTCGGCCTTCCATCTGGCTCTGGAAATGTTCGGCATTTCGCTTTTGACCCTCCCGTGCTCGCATGGGATACTTTCATTTTCAGGGCAACTATGAACTTTCTAAAGCTGAACACATTTCTCCTCACTACGGCCGTTGCCACCAGTGCTGTTTTTGCGCAGACCGCCGCGCCTCCGCAATCTGCACCGGGGCAAAAGCAGGATTTCGCTAACGGCGAACCGGCCGCTCCGCCAACTTCCAGTCGCGCCGACGCCTATTTCAACTACACCATGGGCCACGTCGCCGAACTGCAGTATGAGGCGACTAGCCGCAGCGAGTACGCCACGCAAGCCATCGACTATTACAAAAAGGCTTATGCGCTGGACCCGAAGTCTCCGGTCATCGGCGAACGCCTGGCGGAAATGTATTGGAAGGCGCAGCGCGTTCATGACGCCGAACTGGAAGCCCAGGCTTTGCTGAAGCGCAACCCGGAGGACGCGCAGACGCGCCGTCTTCTCGGCCACATTTATCTGCGCAGTCTCGGCAATTCCGGCGAAGCCTCCGGTCAATCCGAAACCGTCAACCGCGCCGTCGAGCAATTCAAGGAAGTGGTACGTCTCGATCCCTCGGACAGCGAATCGGCTCTCTGGCTGGCGCGGCTTTACCGCCTACAGAATCAGCACGACAAGGCGGAAGAGGTTCTTCGCGGCTTACTGAAAACCGATTCCGAAAATGAAGCCGGGGTCGAGCAGTTGACGCAATTGCTCCTCGACGAAGGCAAATCTTCCGATGCAGTTGCCCTGCTCGAAGGTATGACTGCCAAATCTTCTTCGCCTACATTGCTCGATCTCCTTGGCGACGCCTACACGCAAACCAAGGATCTTCCTAAAGCGGAAGCCGCGTATCGCAAAGCCGTGGAACTGGACCCCAGCGAAGCCAGCCACCAGCGCGGACTCGGCCAGACCCTGATTTCGGAAGAGAAGTATTCTGAAGCTTTGAGTGTTTATCAGAAACTTTCTGATTTAATGCCCGACGATGCGGACATTTATCTCCGCCTGGCGCAGATTTATCGCGAATTGCACCAGATGGACAAAGCGGAAGACACTCTTCTCAAGGCACGCCAATATTCTCCCGGCAGTCTCGATGTGATGTACAACGAAGCGATGTTGTACGAAGCGCAAGGCCGCTACGAAGACGCCATACGGGTTCTTTCCGAAGCTGTTACCGGCGTCAAAGGACAGTCCGTGTCCATGCCAACGCGGCGGCGCTCGCTTTCTGTTCTCTATCAACAGCTTGGTGGGTTGTATCGCGAAACACAGAACTATCAGGCTGCCGTCAACACCTATCAGGAATTAGGACGTCTGGGAGACGAAGAGGATCGCCACGCTCGCGTCCTGATCGTGGACGCTTACAGCTCTGCAAAAGACCAGTCGCGAGCCTTGCAGGCCGGCAAGGAAGCCCTCGCGAAGTATCCCAAGGATTCCGCAATCAAAGCGCGGTATGCGCTGCTGCTCGGAGAAACCAATCAAACTGACGAAGCCGCGAAACTTCTTCACGCGCAGCTCAACGGCACCGCTTCAGACCGGGAAACCTATCTGAACCTCGCACAGACTTTCGAATTCGCGCGCCGCTTCCACGAAGCGGAACAGGCCGCGCGCGCAGCGGAAGCCATTCCTGGCACCCCGCGCGACAACGAAATGGTTTGGTATTTCCTGGGCTCTATCTACGAACACCAGAAAGTTTTCGACAAAGCCGAAACGGAATTCAAGAAAGCTCTCGCCGTCAACCCCAAGAGCTCCGCCGTTTTGAATTATTACGGTTATATGCTCAGCGAGCTCGGAATCCGTCTGGATGAAGCGCAGGGTTTGGTGCAGCGGGCTCTTGCTGAAGAGCCTTACAACTCCGCCTATCTCGATAGTCTCGGCTGGGTATATTACAAGCAGAACAAGTTCGGGGACGCCGAGGCAGCGCTGCGCAAGGCGCTCGAACGCGATCCTCACGACCCCACCATGCACCTGCACCTCGGCGATATTTACGCTAAATCAGGCCGCCCTGAAATGGCCGCAGCGGAATGGGAAAAGTCGCTGGCAGAATGGAAGCGCGTTCTCCCCGCCGATGTCGAGCCCGAGAAAGTCGCCGAGGTCGAGAAGAAAGTCAGCCAGTCTCGGCATCGCGTCGCGGAAAAGTCTTCGCCCGAATCTGTGAAGCCATAAACTCATACATGGCTGAAGTTCGCATCCCCGCCCTTGCGAAAATCAACTTGCGCCTGGAAGTGATCGGCAAACGGGCCGACGGCTATCACGAACTGCGCACCATTTTTCAAACCATTTCGCTGCAAGACGAAATTCGCCTTAAATCCTCGCGCCAGCCGGGCGTCACGCTGAAAGTGCTCGGCAACGATTCACTTTCCAATGAACCTGTCGAAAAAAATCTCGTCTATCGCGCGGTTGGCTCGCTGCGCCAGGAGCTAAAGCTGGCCGACGGTGTCGCGATCGAACTGCGCAAAGTGATTCCCGCGGGCCGCGGATTGGGTGGTGGCTCCAGCGACGCGGCCGCTGCGTTGATCGGCTATTTGCGGCTGCGGGAAAAACAGCTGCCTCGCGAACGCCTGTTGGAACTTGCTGCGGCACTCGGCGCAGATGTTCCGTTTTTCCTGGAAGGCGGACGAGCCCTGGGCATCGGCAAAGGCGACGAAATCTACCCGCTCCCTGACATTGCCAAGCATTCATTGCTGGTTGTTTCGCCCAGATCGATTCACGTTCCCACTCCAGACGCCTACCGTTGGCTGAATTCACCGCAACTGGATGCATTGCGAGCCAACGCTCCGCAATTGACAATTTCCGCCGGAAACCCTAAACTTTACAGGTTCTGTGCTCTTGCTTGGAGCCTGCAGGGCAGTCCCCTTCGAAATGATTTTGAAGAAGCGGTCTTCCAGCAGCATCCCCGTCTGGCTGAAATCAAACGGGATTTGCTTCAAAACGGAGCTTCAGAAGCCTTGCTGGCGGGTAGCGGTTCGGCGGTGTTTGGAGTTTTCCCGAGCCCAGCTAAGGCGCGCCGAGCCGTTGTTGGGTTTCCGCTGGATCAGACTTTCGTCTGCGAGACTGTCTCTCGCGATTCGTATCGTCGTCTGATGCAAAGCCGCACCGTTACCAGTGCGCCTGGCGATTAATCCGCAGCGTCTTCAGCCACAACCCAGGAAATTTTAACTTGCAGGTTTTGCAGGGTGGAGATCGCTTCGTGAACGACGAGCGTTTTAAGATTTTTTCGGGAACTGCGAACCCGGTGCTGGCAGAAGCCATCTGCAAACATCTCGACGTTCCGCTGGGCAAAGCCATGCTGGGCCGCTTCAGCGATGGCGAAATTTATTTTCAGATTTTGGAGAATGTGCGCGGCGCAGACGTATTTGTCGTGCAGCCTTGCCACTATCCGGTGGACAACCACCTGCTTGAACTTTTGCTCATGATTGACGCTTTCAAACGCGCTTCCGCCTGGCGAATCACCGCCGTGCTGCCGTATTACTGCTATGCGCGGCAGGATCGTAAAGATAAGCCGCGCGTTCCGATCTCGGCCAAGCTGGTTGCCGATTTGCTTGAAACGGCGGGAGCCAGCCGCGCTTTGACGCTCGATTTGCACGCGCCGCAGATTCAGGGTTATTTCGACGTTCCGGTGGACCATCTCTTCGCTTCGCCTGTGCTGGTCGAATATTTCCGTCATCTGAATTTGCCCGATCTGACGGTTGTCTCGCCCGATGCCGGCGGCGTGGAGCGAGCCCGCTTCTTTGCCAAGCGCCTGGACGCGCCACTGGCCATCGTTGATAAACGCCGCGTGGATGTGGACGTCAGCGAAGTAATGAACCTGATCGGCGAGGTACGCGGACGCAGCACGCTGATCGTTGACGACATTATTGACACCGCTGGCACGCTGGTAAAAACGGCGGAAGCGCTGCTCAAAGAAGGCGCTACCCAGGTTTACGCCGCGTGTACGCACGCCGTGCTTTCCGGCCCGGCGATTGAACGCATCGCTAAATCGCAAATCAAGGAAGTGGTCGCCACGGATTCGATTCCACTCAGCGAAGCCGGCTACGCACTTAAGAAGATTCGCGTGCTTAGCGTGGCGGATTTGCTCGCGCGTGGTATTCGCTCGATTCACGAGGAATCCTCGATCAGCGAACTGTTCATCTAAGATCTTTGTAGCATCGCAGTGAGGGCCCGCAGTTTCAGGCCAAGAAGATAAAGGGTTTCAGGGTTTTGTAGTTGAAAACCCGGAACTAAAAAGGACAAGGCAATGGCAGACAAGATTGTAGTCGAAGCAGCAGCCCGCGAATCCCGCGGCAAAAATGAGGCCCGCCGCCAGCGCGTAGCGGGAAAAGTCCCCGCGACGCTTTACGGCGGAAAAGATGCCGCCATATCGCTTACCGTGAACACCAAGCAGGTAAGCCAGATTCTCCGCTCGGCCACTGGCCACAACACTTTGTTCCAGGTGGCCTTCGACGGCAAAGAACAGCCCGCCATCGTGAAGGCCTGGCAGGTGGATCCGGTCAGCGGCAATCTTCTCCACGTTGATCTTCTCCGCATCGCCATGGACGTTCGCATGCGCGTCAAGGTCCCGGTGCATACCTTTGGCGAACCGTCCGGCGTGAAAGTCGAAGGCGGCGTATTCGAAATCGTCACTCGCGAAGTGGAAATTGAATGTTTGCCTGGCGAAATTCCGACCGAATTCAAGATGGATGTCAGCCATCTGGCGATGAATGGTCAACTCCGCGCGAGCGATATTCCGATCGACACCAACAAGATGAAGCTGGTCACCGAGCCGGAACGCGTTCTGGCACACGTGGTTGCTCTGCGCGTGGAAGAAGAGAAACCCGTGGATGCGGTGGTGGCCGAGGCAGCAACACCTGCCGAGCCCGAAGTTATCAAGAAGGGCAAGAAGGAAGTCGAAGGCGAGGAAGCTGCCGAAGGCGCCGAGAAGCCGGAGAAAAAGAAGTAAGTTTTTCCCGCAGCAGTCTTTTGCGGGGTTTGGTGCAGTTTTCGCGAAGCGAGGCGTATGCGGCTCATTGTCGGCCTTGGTAATCCTGGCCCGGAATATCAATGGACGCCGCACAACCTCGGTTTTCTCGCGGTGGATGAATTGGCCAATCGTGGCAGCATTCGTGTCGAGCGGCCGGAAGCAAAAGCTCTGGTAGGTTTGGGCAAGTTGGCAGGAGAAGAAGTAATCCTGGCCAAGCCGCAAACTTTCATGAACCTTAGCGGCATCTCGGTACGGGAGTTGCTCGAAAAGTATCAGCTCGGTCCGCAAGACGTGCTGGCGATGTGGGATGAAGTGCAGTTGCCCTGGGGCGCGATTCGCATTCACGCCGAAGGCAGCGCGGGCAGCCACAACGGGGCCGGGTCGCTGATCAGTTCGCTCGGCACGGCGAAGTTCGCAAGACTTCGGCTCGGCTGCGGACCCGATCATCCGCTGAGCGGCAGGAAAGAATACGTCCTGCGACCGATGAAAAAGTCGGAGCTGGAAGTTGCCGCGGAAATGATCGCCGACGCGGGCGACGCTATCGAATTAATGCTCACTAAGAGCATTGAAGCGGCAATGAGCAAATACAACCGGCGCGAACGCCACGACGACGAAGCGACCGAGACTTAACAAGATTCGCAGTTGGAAATATTTTCCGGCTGGAACTGGCAGTCAGTGAACTAGGTTTCATGGCTTGTACTTCGAAGCCCTGACCTGAAAGAGAAACGAGGAACCATGGAAGAACGTCTGTACGACCTGATTTTTATCGTTCGTCCGGCCACGCCGGAAGACGAAGTCAAGAAAGTCGAGCACACGGTTGAACACGCCTGCAGCGACAAGGGCGCCAAGATCGAAAAGACCGAGCACTGGGGCACGCGCAAACTCGCTTACCGCGTCGCCAAACACCGCGAAGGCATCTATGTCTACTATCAGATTCGCACTTCGCACAACGATCTGATCGTCGAACTCGAGCGCCGCCTCAAGGTGCAGGACAACGTCATCAAGTATCTGACCATCCGTCTCGACGAAGATCTCAAGCGGCAAAAGAAACTTACCGCCATTCGTGACAAGCGCGCTGCCCGCCGTCCAAAGCGTCCGGCGCCAGCGCCGGCTGCCATTGCTGCCGCGCCAGCGCATCCGCGGGAGCAGCCGGCCGCAAGTTAAGCGCGATTTCTTTGGTGCTGATGATATTTTGCAGAACTGAATTGGGAGGCGCGGCTTCAGCCGTGCCAATGATTTCAGGGATTTCAGGGGTTGCAATCTCTGAGGTCCGCACTAGGAAGCATTCCATAGTTGGACTCTTCGAAAAGAGTGTTGGCGCCGGCTAGAGTCGGCGCCGAACAGAATTAAGAAAGAAAGGGTAAACGTTATGGCAGACGAACAGAATCAAACACCAGCGGCTCCTGCAGCAGCGCCTTCGGCTCCTTCGCCTCGTCCCAGCGGACCAGGTGGCGGCGGACCGGGTGGGCATGGCGGCCACAGTGGTCACGGCGGCGGTAGTGGACGTCGCGAAGGTGGTCCCGGTGGCGGCGGTGGTGGACGTCGCGAAAGTGGCGGACCCGGCGGTCCGGGCGGCGGTCCAGGCGGACCTCGCCGCGGCAAGCGGCAATTTTTTCGCAAGAAAAAAGTCTGCAAGTTTTGCGTCGAGAAAATGGATTTGATCGACTACAAGCGCGCCGACATCCTTTCCCAGTTTGTGCAGGAACGCGGCAAGATTCTTCCGCGTCGCATGACCGGCGTTTGTGCTCGTCACCAGCGTTGGCTCGGTGTCGCCATCAAGCGCGCGCGTAACATCGCTTTGCTGCCGTTCGCGGGCAGCGCCGCGGGTAGCTCCGCTCCCCGCCCGGTGGAGGCAGCCAAGCCGCAGGCTCAGCCGCCAGCCACACCGCCAGCAACGCCACCGCCGCCAGCGACGCCGCAACCAACGGCCTGAACTTTTGTCCGGCCGTTTCTCGCCGGCTGTTATTTCTGGCATTAGGTCGCGGCAAATCGTTGAGCGCGCTCGAGCAAGTTATTGAACGCGTGGCGGTTGTAACTAATGGGCGCCAGCGTCGCGGTCGCAGAAAATATTGCTGCAAATTTCGCAGTTACATTGAAAAGGAATACGATATGCAAATCATTCTGCAGGAAGACGTCGAAAACCTCGGTCACCGCGGAGACGTAGTCACCGTCAAGCCGGGCTACGCGCGCAATTTTCTGCTCCCGCGCAAAATCGGAATCGAAGCCACAACTGGCAACATGCAGGCGCTCGAGCGGATCCGCACCTCGCTGGCCAAGAAAA
>WNFO01005578.1_pt1 | contig 11026 bp, 9 predicted proteins | sample 5400251 | NCBI WGS metagenome assembly WNFO01 (sample SAMN13153354, study PRJNA577476) | soil metagenome | isolation source: 100 cm saprolite under Madrone tree | place: USA:California | collected 2016-06-14 | reverse complement strand
GGTTATCCGCTCCATGTGAGCCACGCAAACTTCCCAGCTCTCCTCCATTGCGATCTCGACCATCTCGTGCAGTTTGGAGTTGCCGATATAGCGTTCGCAATTCATCCGATGGATCGAGGTCATCAGTTCGCGCAGACGGCCGGCCGCCGGACCGGGCCGGGTCGCGATGGCCTGTGCGGCGTCCTCGACTTCGCCCATCAGGCTGCGCGCGACGCCCTCGTGGATCGCCTTTTTCGAATCGAAAAAGCGATAGACGTTGGCCGGACTCATGCGCAGCACCTTGGCGATGTCGGCCACGGTGGTCTTCTGATAGCCGATTTCGCGAAACAGACGCTCCGCCACCACGAGAATTCGGTCTCGTGTGTCGGGTTCGATATGGTCCGTAATCAGCGTCATGGCAGACTCAATTCTAGCTTCTCAATGTTCAATTATTCCGCCGCCTCAGCAAGCGGAAATGCGGGCATGGGTTCGCCGTGATGCTGCGCTGCAAGATCAACGTCCTCGCTCGCGCCGCTCTCTTCAAGGCTCTTGCGGAACCAGAGGGCATACAATCCCGGCAGGTACAACAAGGTCAGGAAGGTTGCAACAAACAAACCGCCCATGATGGTGATCGCCATCGGACCCCAGAACGCGGAGCGCGACAGCGGGATCATCGCCAGGATAGCGGCGAGCGCCGTCAGGACCACCGGCCGGGCGCGCCGGACGGTTGCTTCCACAATGGCTTCCCTGCGGGTCAGGCCATGCTTCACGTCGGTCTCGATCTGGTCGACCAGGATAACCGCATTGCGCATGATCATCCCGGCCAATGCGATCAGTCCGAGCAGCGCCACGAAGCCGAACGGCTGGTTGGCGACGTTCAGTCCGAGCGAGGCGCCGATGATGCCGAGCGGTGCGGTGAGAAACACCAGCAGCAGGCGCGAAAAACTCTGCAGCTGGATCATCAGCAAGGTCAGCATGACGATGACCATCAACGGAAACAGCACGAAGATCGACGCGTTGCCCTTGGCGGACTCCTCGAACGCGCCGCCGGCCTCGATCCGGTAGGCCGGCTGCAGGCTGTTGCGAATCTCCTGCAGTTTGGGCCAGATCTGATTGGTCACGTCAGGCGCCTGCACGCCGTCGACGACGTCGCCGCGCACCGTGATCGCCATGTCACGGTTGCGCCGCCACATGATCGGCTCCTCGTGGGCGTATTCGATTTTGGCGACCTGCGTCAGCGGCACCGCGACGCCGTTGCGCGAGGTGATGGTGAGATCGCCGACATGGCCGAGATCGAGCCGCTCGGACGGAACCGCGCGCGCGACCACGCCGACCTTCTCGATGCCGTCGCGTATCGTCGTTACCGGGGCGCCCGAGATCAGCATGCTCAGCGCCTGCGATACGTCCTGCGGCGTGAGGCCGAGCGCGCGGGCGCGGTCCTGATCGACCACGAGCTTCAGGTAGGGCGACTGTTCGTTCCAGTCGAGTTGCGGATCTTTCACCTTGTCGTTCTGCCTGACCACGTCGCGCACTCTGTAGGCGATGTCCCGGACGGTGTTGGCGTCGGGGCCGATCACGCGAAATTGCACGGGAAAGCCGACCGGCGGGCCGAAGTTGAACCGATCGACGCGCACGCGCGCTTCGCTCAACGCACCGTCATTGACCGCCTTCTCCAGCCGCGCCTTGATCCGTTCCCGCGCCTCGACATCCCTGGCGACGACGACGATCTCGGCGAAGGCTTCGTTCGGCAGTTGCGGATTGAGCCCGAGCCAGAACCGCGGCGAGCCCTGCCCGACATAGGCGGTATAGGTCGCGATGTCCTTGTCGTCCTTCAACAGCGCTTCCGCCTTTTTCACGGACTGCTCGGTGACGCCAAACGCCGTGCCTTCGGGCAGCCGAAGCTGCAGGAACAGTTCAGGCCGCTCGGACAGCGGGAAGAACTGCTGCTGGACGTGACCGAAACCAACGATGGAGAGCGCGAAGACGCCGACCGTCGCCAGCACCACCTTGACCCGGTGATCGACGCACCACTGGATCATGCTGCGGAGAATCCGGTATACGCGGGTTTCATAGACCGCATGCGGATCGTGGTTGTGGCTGACCGTGATGTTCGGCAGCAGCTTGACACCGATATAGGGCGTGAAGATCACCGCGACGAACCAGGACGCCACCAGTGCGATGGCGACGATCCAGAAAATGCCGCCGGCATATTCTCCGACCGCCGAATTGGCAAAGCCGATCGGCAGGAAACCGGCGGCGGTGACCAGCGTTCCCGTCAGCATCGGAAACGCGGTGGATTCCCAGGCAAAGGACGCCGCGCGCATGCGGTCCCAGCCCTGCTCCATCTTCACCACCATCATCTCGACCGCGATGATGGCGTCATCGACCAGAAGACCGAGCGCGATGATCAGCGCGCCCAGCGTGATCCGGTGCAGATCGAGCGACATCGCATTCATGACGATGAAGACGATCGCCAGCACCAGCGGCACCGACAACGCCACCACGATTCCGGTGCGCCAGCCGAGTGCGACGAAAGAGACGAACAGCACGATCGCCAGCGCCTCGATGAAGGAATGCACGAATTCGCTGACGGCGTGCTCGACCACCTTGGGCTGATCGGCGATCAGCTCGACATTGACGCCCTGCGGCACCGCTTGCATGAATTCCGCGGTGGCGTTGGCAACGTCCTTGCCGAGTTCCAGGATGTTGGCGCCCTTGGCCGTGACCACGCCGATGCCGAGCGCGGGTTTGCCTTCCTGACGCGCCACAAAGGTCGGCGGGTCGACGAAACCGTGGGTGACGGTGGCGATATCGCCCAGCCGGAACACGCGGCCATTGCTTTCGACCGGCGTTTCCGCGACGGCCTTGACGCCATCGAGCGCGCCGGTGACGCGCAGCGGCACACGCTGCGATGAAGTTTCCACCGTGCCGGCCGGCACCACATTGTTCTGCTTGGCCAGCGAATCGAACAGCGCCTGCGGGGTAATTCCGAGCGTCGCCAGCTTGGCGTGCGAGAACTCGACATAGATTCGCTCGTCCTGGGTGCCGTAGAGATCGACTTTTGTCACTCCCGGTACCTTCAACAGGCGCTGACGCATACCTTCAGCGGCCTTCTTGAGCTGCACGTAGTCGGCGCCGTCGCCGGTCATCATATAGAGAATCGAATCGACGTCGCTGAATTCGTCGTTGACGACGGGACCGAGCAGATTGGCCGGCAACTGGCCCTGCACGTCGGCGAGCTTCTTGCGCAGCAGGTAAAACAGATACGGCACGTCCTTGGGCGGCGTCGAATCCTTGAAAGTGACCTGCATCGCGGTGAACGCCGGTTTTGAGTAGGTCTGGACCTTTTCGAAGAACGGCAGTTCCTGCAGCTTCTTCTCTATGGGGTCGGCGACCTGGGTCTGCATCTCGGCTGCCGTCGCACCCGGCCAGATCGCCGACACGTTCACCACTTTCACCGTGAAGAACGGATCTTCGGCACGGCCGAGCTTTTGGTAGGAGACGAACCCGGCGGCGCCCAACGCTATGACCAGGAACAGAATAAGCGCGGGATGGCTGACCGCCCAGGCCGAAAGATTGAAGTGTTTCATCACGCCCTCCTCAGCTCAAAACGACAATGACGAGACGACCCTGACCTTCTGGGCCGGATCGAGTTTCTGCACACCCAGCGCGACAACCTTGGCGCCTTCATCGACGCCGCCACTGATGACGACGCAAGTGCTCTCATAGGATTTTACCGTGACCGGCTTGAGCGCCACCTCGCCCTTGTCATCGACGATGTAGAGCGAGGGATCGCCGCCCTGGCTGAACAGCGCCGACAGCGGCAGCCGCGCCACGCGGGTGGTGGCGGGATCGGCCAGCGTCAGCGTCGCGGTCATGCCGAGCGAGACGGTTTCGCCGGCGTCGGGCAATGAAAATTTCGCCAGATAGGTGCGCGTCGCGGGATCGGCCGAGGGTGCGACCTCGCGCAGCTTCGCGGCATATTTCTTGTCGGGCTCGGACCACAGCGTAACGCTGGCGATGCCGTCCTTGGCGCGCCCGACCAGGGTTTCCGGGATCGCCACCACGGCTTCCTTTTCGGCAAAGCGCGCGACGCGGATCGCGGTTTGTCCGGACGCCACGACCTGTCCGGCATCGATCAGGGTCGCGGTGACGACGCCGCGGGTATCGGCGACCAGCGTCGCATAAGACAGAGAGTTCTTGGTGAGTTCAACCGAGCGCTCGGCGCGATTGAGCCGCGCACGCGCTTCATCGCCGGCGGCTTTGGCCTGATCCAGTTGCGCATCCGTGGTCCAGCCCTTGGCGCGCAAATCCTTGGCGCGGGTTTCGGCGGCGGCGGCCTGCGCCAGCACGCCGGTGGCGGCATGGAATTCGGCATCGGCCTGCTCGGCCTGCAGCTTCAGGTCGACTTCGTCGAGGGTCGCCAGGGGTTGGTCGACATCGACGGTCTGGCCGACTTCGACCAGCCGTTTTGCCACCTTGCCGGGAACCCGGAACCCCATGTCGGTCTCAATCCGGGGCTTGATGGTGCCCACAAAACTGCGTTCGGGGGATTCAGGCTCGTAGTGGACGGTGGAGATCAGGACCGGGCGCGAAGGTGCGGCTTTCTCGGCGACCACCTCGTTGCAGCCGGCCAAGGCAATTGCCATCAAAGCTAGCAATAAACCAGCTAAAAGCCTGTAGTAACTCGACAAAACGGAACGGACGAACATCGGACTCTCCATCGGCTAAGCCTGATGAAGACTATCGATTGTTCACTGATGATTGTCAATATTCGTCATAGATCATGATTTCGTGAACGTTAATGAATAGTTCCAGTCGTTCCGGCGCACGCCGGAACCCATAACCCCCGACCTCAGTCATTAAAGAAGGCCTCCGCCCCGGTAATGACGCGCTAGCTGGCCCGTCACTTCGTCTCACCCACCGCAGCGAATTCCGCCTTGGTCTCGTGGCCGCCGAGGAAAACCAGGAGACCGCCGACCAGCGGCAAGACCGCGAGCACCAGCAACCCCGTCGAGGTAGAGCCGGTCGCTTCCTTGACCCAGCCGATCAGATAGGGGCCGCCGAAGCCCGCGAGGTTGCCGATCGAATTGATCAGCGCGATCGCGCCGGCCGCGGCGGATCCGGAGAGCCACGCGGTCGGCAGCGTCCAGAACAGCGCGAAGGTGCAGAAGGTGCCGATCGCGGCGACCACCAGCGCGACCATGGTGAAGTACGGATTGTCCATGTAGCCGCAGACCGCGAGCGCCGCCGCGGTCAACAGCAGCGGCAGCCCGACATGTGCGACGCGTTCGCGGGTGGCGTCGGAGTGCCGCGCCCAAAACACCATCGCGACGCTGCCGAACAGATACGGCACCGCGGTGACAAAACCGGTCTGCGCGTTGGAAAAGCCGAAGGCCTTCACGATCTGCGGCAGCCAGAACTGCATGCCATAAAGCGCGCCGACGAAACCGAAATAGATCAGGCTCAGCGTGATCACTTTTGGCGAGGCCAGCGCCTGCCCCAGCGTGAGATGCGCTGCGGCCTGCTTGGCGGCGATTTCGCCCGCAAGCTTCGAGGACAGCCACCCCTTCTGCTCGGCCGTGAGCCAGTCTGCCTTGGCCGGGCGGTCGGTGAGATAGAACCAGGAGACGACGCCGAGCACGACGGAGGGAACGCCCTCGATCACGAACAGCCACTGCCAGCCTTTCAGCCCCATCGCGCCATCGAGCCCGAGCAGGAGCCCGGAGATCGGCGCGCCGATCACGGTGGAGACCGGGACGGCGATGGCAAAGGCGGCAAGAAACCGGGCGCGATATTTTGCCGGATACCAATAGGTCAGATACAGAATGATGCCCGGGAAAAATCCGGCCTCGGCGACGCCGAGCAGAAAGCGCAAGGCGTAAAAGCTCCAGACGCCGCTGACGAGCGCCATCAATGCGGAGATGATGCCCCAGGTCACCATGATGCGCGCGATCCAGCGGCTGGCGCCGAATTTCTCCAGCGCCAGGTTGCTCGGCACCTCGAAGATGAAATAGCCGATGAAGAAGATGCCGGCGCCCCAGGCGAAGATCGTCGGCGAGAATTTCAGCTCGGTATTCATGGTCAGCGCGGCGAAGCCGAGATTGACGCGATCGAGATAGGAAAAGAAATAGGCCAGCACCAAAAACGGAATCAGCCGCAACGAGATCGCACGGATGGTGGACGTCTCAAGCTCGCTCTTCGCGCTCGGTGAAGAGGTGATGATGGTGGCGGACTGGCTCATGAGTTTTTCCCGGACGTTTTATTCGTAACGATCATCCACGTCGTCACTTTCTGGTATCGGCCGGTGTCTGCATCATCGTGGCGGCTCCCTCAAGCCTTATTTTCCAAATGAAAACCCTTGGCCACCCGTCCGGCAGCGGCGAGTATCGCACGCTCCGCAAAAACCGAAGGCGTTCGTCGCGGGCGTTTGCAAAAATGCTGATCAAGGGGATGGGATAACGTAGCAAAGACGCCCGATTCGTCGCAATCGAGACAGGCGCAGATTCAGTCCAGCGCCAGAAGCGGCATCAGCCGCTACGAGATCGCGCGGGTCGTGACGGCACTCAGCGCGACCTCGCCGGTGTTGATAGAGTTAATAAGTTTTCGACTTAACGCCGACGATTCGCCATATGGACAATCTGTCTAATTGTGCTCAATCTTCCAATATTCGACGTGCCGATATTTTCCATGCAAGAACTTGTTCAATGACCCCCGGTCGAAGCGAAACAATATGGCTCAATTCATCCCTGCCAACGAACCAATACCGGTAATCCTGGCTCGAAATTCAGCCGCAGCTGCGGGCGCGCCAGTGGGCAGGCCCGCAGTTGCACTCATTCCATCTTATTCTAGCACTTGGAACGATTTCGGGCGCTATTTGCACGCCAACCTGTGGGTCTTTTCGGCAAGTGGCACAGCGACCGAACTGGGCTTTCGCTTGATGTTTGAAGGAGCCTCGCGAACCGATACACATTTATCTCAAGTTCTTGGAACTAGAGATTGGGTTGATATCGCCGAGGCAAACACCCTGTTTTGTTCGGTGCTCGACAATGTCGAATCGTGCGACACAATCGTTAAGGCATTGGGATTTGCGCGTGCCGTTACTGCTTTGCGTCTGCTCGGCGACGCAGTGGTTCTGCGACTCGAAGGGATTGATTCCGCGCGATTGGCGCTCTTGGATACCCCGGACTTTCATTTCGGGGCCCTGAGACAAGAAAGTACTTTCGTGGCGTTTCGGCGCGGAGGCCGCTACCTCCGTCCCCAGCCTTTGATAACTGTAAGCGATGCTGCAATAAGCTTTTCGCTCGAAGCGAAGTTGCCTTCAGCAGACAACGGCTACGAGATAACGTTTGATTTCGGAACCTGACAAATTGTTGCGAAATCGTGTGTCCGTCTTAATTGGCAAAAACGGGACAGGAAAAACACAGCTATTGTTGAAGATAATAGAAGGTCTGCGCATTCAGGGCGACACCGACGCTGATCAAACCGCCCAATTTGGACCGTCGCCATCTTTCAATCGTATGCTTGTTTTCTCCTCCGTTGCTTCTGATCCATACCCGAGAGCAATCCCTCCATGGCAAGAGCTCGATTACGAATATTTCTCGATGATAGCGACCCTCTCTGCCGACCGCGACGTACTTACTAGCGCATTGGTGGACTGCCTACGCGACGACGGTAAGATACAATTCTTTGAAGGAGGGCCCTTTAATCCTCGTGGGCGGCTCGTACTGCTCGAGAGATCTATGACGTCTCTTGGCATTTGGCCTTCGATCTATCTACCATTAAAAATTCAAGCCGAAGAATACGATCTTCCCTCACCTCTAGTTTGGGGAGGGCGACCATTTTTCCCCCTAGCTCGCGCTCGCACTCTCAATGAACAGCGCAGACTTTTGCTGGTTCAGGCTATGGATTGGACGCAGTCGCCCCTGATATTCGGTTCAGGTGATCAACCTCGTAATTTAAGTAGCGGGGAGTTTGCAATGTTCCGGTTTGCCGCGCAAGCCGCAGGTTCGGTAGAAAGGGGCTGCATCTTTCTATTCGACGAGCCGGAGACTCATTTACACCCTAACTTCATTTCCGAATTTATGGATGTGCTGCATACAATACTTACGGCGACACGGTCAGTTGCGATCATCGCAACGCATTCGGCTTATATTGTTCGCGAAGTACCTCGCCAACGCGTCAGAATCTTGTCGATTGAAAATCGCGAAGTATCGATCGATACGCCCCGTCTACAGACATTCGGAGCAAGCGTAGATAACATTTCTCAATTCGTCTTTGGGGACACAAATATTTCTCATCGTTATCAAGGCACTTTGCAGGAATGGCTTTGTAGCTTGGGACCAGACATCACCATTGAAAGTATCGTGGAGTCTTACGGCGGCGTGATGAACAGCGAAACATTATCTTATGTCGCCCAACTGCTTCGAGATCGCGTACAATGATTTCGCTGCCACCACCATCAGCTGCAGACGACGAGACCTATTTAGCTGATCTCTGTCAAAATGCGGGTTGGTCCGTGCATCAAGGGCCTTGGCTACTTGCCTATGCCGCTTACCGACAACATGGTGGAAATCCATGGGCCTTCAATCCAAGGGCATTTGTGCCTGATGTCGGCGACGATCAGCGAGCCTTGTATGATGCGAGAAGAAGTGCACGGCGGCTGCAACGCATTCGGCAGACACCAGGCCTGCTGTGTTGTCCGATGTGTGGCTCACCAACAACTGGCGGGCTCGACCACTATTTGCCGCGATCAGCCTACCCGGAATTTTCAATCATGGCCGCGAATCTTGTGCCGGCATGCACCCACTGTAACTCCGGTGTCAAAGGCAATATTTGCCGTGGGATTTCGCCTGAGCGCTTCATCCATCCGTACTTCGACGCCTTTGCGAACATGCCTTTGTGGCAAGTAGCGTTCGCGCCACCTTATCTTGCGGTCACGTTTTGTGCGGTTCCGGCGCCTGGGTTGAACGCAGAGCAACGCTCTCGTGTGGCGTTTCACCTCGCGCACGTACTGGGGAGCCAGTTTCTTTTATGGGCGCAAAATCAATGGGCAACATTTCCGCAGCTGGTACGAAATACGATCGGCGGCGCCGGCACCGTCACGACCGCGCACGTTGCCACAGAGGCACGGACTCGCCTTCGTGACGCCGTCGCGACCACAGGAATGAACAGTTGGCTTTCTGCTTTCTTTCGTGGTCTGCAAGAAGACATGCTGGCGCACGTATTCATTGCTACTGCGACCCAGCCATTCATGGCGACGCCGATTGCGTAAGTTTCGTCGGCCCCTCACTTCGCTGGCTGAAACCGCTCGAAACGTCTTCCTCGATGCGGCGTTCAGGTCCTTGCGCGCACTCTTTCGCACGCCGTCGCTGGCGTTCTCCAGCGACACCGCTAAGCACCCATGCTGGCGCGTGCAGAGACCAAATCATACCAGCGCTTCAATGCCGTATGTTCGCCCCTGATCGGCAAGCCGGCCGCCTTGGTGGCGAAGTCGACGGTGACGACGGCCGTGATGTCGGCAACCGAAAACTCATCGCCCGCCACCAACGGCACGTCGGCGAGCCGGGCGTTGAAGTCGGCGTAGAAATGGCCGACGCGCTGCCTGCTTCGCTCGGCGAGCGCCGGGATCTGCTCGTAGTCATGCGGTCCGGCGATCGCGCGATCCTTGAGACCGGGGACGGCGTTGCGAACTGCTTCCATCACCGAGGCAAATCCTTCCATCTCGACGCGCCGCTCCCACATCGCGACCAGCGCTTTGGCTTTCGGCGTGCTGCCGAGCAGCGGCGGCTCGGGATGGATCTCCTCGAGGTAGCGCTGGATGGCCGGCACTTCGCCGATCGCGGTGCCGTCTTCCAGCACCAGGGTCGGAACGACGCGGCGCGGGTTGATCGCGGCATAGGCGTCTGAGAACTGCTCCCTGGCGCCGAGATCGACCGGCACCAGCGGCATCGAAATCCCTTTCTCGGCGAGGTAAATTCTCACCCGGCGGGAATTCGGCGATGCGTTCGATTGATAGAGTTTCATGTCGACCTCCAGATAAAGCCTGAGACGTACCGGCGGGACGTTCTCCCGAAACGGCCAGCGGCGGTGCCGCCGCGGCCGCCCTGCCCTCAAATTTTGGAGCCGCCACCGACCTGGATGGTGTCGCCGGTCACCCAGCGCGCGGCGTCGGAGGCAAGGAAGCTGACGACCTCGGCGACATCGTCGGGGTGACCGATGCGCTGCAGCGCCTGCATCCCCAGGGTGTAGCCGCGGCCCTCGTCGGATCGCACGAAGCTCGACATGTCGGTGTCGATCACGCCGGGCGCCACGGCATTGACGCGGATGCCGCGCGGGCCGAGCAGCGCGGCAAAGTGTTTCACCAGCGTGTCGATCGCGCCCTTGGTCGCGGCATAGGCCGGCAACAATCCGACCGACGCGCGCGCCGCCAGCGACGACATCAGCACGACGCCGGAACCTTCGCCGAGCACTGGCAGCAATTGCTGCACCAGGAAGAACGGCGCGCGGACGTTGACGGCGAACATGCGGTCGAACTCTTCCACCGTCTGGTCCTCGATGGTGGCAGCGGTAGCGATCCCGGCATTGGCGACGAGGATATCGAGCCGCGCGCCGACCAGTTCGCGGACTTCCGCCGCCAGTTTTTGGGCGCCATCCGGTGCGGAAAGATCGGCGCCGACGGCATCGGCGTGTCCGCCGGACGCGCGGATTTCGGCGACCAGCTTTTCTGCTTCCCCGGCGGCGTTGCCGTAGTGAACGATGACGCGCGCGCCGGCGGCGGCCAGCGCGCGGGCGGTGGCGCGGCCGATGCCGCGCGAGGCGCCGGTAACAAGTGCGGTTCTGCTGATGAGGTCGGTCATGGCTGTTCTCCGGTCCGGAATGAGAAATGTTTGGAAGATTTTACGAAGCGGTCTTGTTACGAAGCAGTCTTGTTACAAAGCGGTCTTGCCGCCATTGACGTTGATGATCTGGCCGGTGATGAACGACGCCTTGCTGGAGGCGACGAACACGATGGTGTCGGCGATCTCTTCGGGCCGGCCGGCGCGTT